>ENA-ORXF01002398-ORXF01002398.1-marine-metagenome-genome-assembly--contig:-NODE-2398-length-11225-cov-5.738518_pt1 | contig 11225 bp, 10 predicted proteins | sample MGYA00237864_ERZ511476 | MGnify/ENA primary metagenome ERZ511476 (study PRJEB26306, sample SAMN06343908) | marine metagenome | isolation source: coastal waters | place: Atlantic Ocean: West Antarctic... | reverse complement strand
TACGTAAAAGAAATTGTAGAAAAACATCACGGATCAGTTCTGGTTGAAAGTGAAAAAGGAAAAGGAAGCATATTTACGGTGAAATTACCTTTAAATTAAAAAAAAAAACATAAAAAAAATGGGAATTAAAAAAATTTTATTAGTAGAAGATGATCCAAATTTTGGAACGGTATTAAAAGATTATTTAGCCTTACACGATTATAATGTAACACATGCAAAAGACGGAATAGAGGGTCTCATTATGTTTAAAAATAGTGATTACGATTTGTGTATTTTAGATGTAATGATGCCTAGAAAAGATGGTTTTTCCTTGGCACAAGACATTAGAGTTACAAATAAAGAAGTGCCAATTATTTTCTTAACAGCAAAAACATTAAAAGAAGACGTTTTAAGGGGATATGCCGTTGGTGCAGATGATTATTTAAATAAACCTTTTGATTCTGAGGTTTTATTGCATAAAATTAAAGTAATACTTCAACGTAAAGAATCTGATAATGCTCCAGAAAATGAGCAATTTGAGTTTACTGTTGGTGGTTTTTTCTTTAACTCTAAATTACGTCACCTTTCTGTAGGTGAAGACGGAGAGCCAATTAAACTATCTCCAAAAGAAAGTAAATTGTTACGCATGTTGGCAATTCATAAAAATGACTTAATGCCAAGAGAGCTTGCCCTAACAAAAATATGGAGGGATGATAATTATTTTACTTCTAGAAGTATGGACGTTTATATTGCAAAATTGCGTAAATATTTAAAGGTAGATGAGAAAGTAGAAATTTTAAATATTCACGGAGAAGGTTTTAGATTGGTAGACAAGTTTTAAACCTAAAAACACTTCCCTTATAAAAAAAAACTCAGTTTGCAAATTAAGCTGAGTTTTTTGTATTTTTATAGTATGGCAGAATTTATTAAAATATATAATGAAAACCCCAATGCTAAGGAAATAGCTAAAGTTGTAAAAGTTTTACAATCTGGTGGTTTGGTTATTTATCCAACAGATACTATTTATGGTTTAGGTTGTGATATTACCAAAACTAAAGCTTTAGAAAAAATTGCTCAGATAAAAGGGGTCAAATTAGAAAAAGCAAATTTCTCTTTTATTTGCAATGATTTAAGCCACCTTTCAGATTACGTAAAGCAAATAGATTCAGCTACATTTAAAATCTTAAAAAGAGCTTTGCCAGGTCCTTACACTTTTATCCTCCCTGGAAGTAATAATTTACCAAAAGTATTTAAAAAGAAAACAACAGTAGGAATTAGAATTCCAGATAATAATATTATTAGAACCTTAGTAGCAGAATTAGGTCACCCAATAATTTCGACATCTATCAGAGATGATGATGATGTGCTAGAATATACTACAGATCCTGAGTTAATTTTTGAAAAATGGCAAGACCTTGTAGATGTTGTTATTGATGGTGGTTATGGTGATAATGAACCTTCTACAGTAATCGATTTAACAGGGGAACCAACAATTCTTAGAGAAGGAAAAGGGAGTTTAGATATTTTGTAAATTTAATTTCAAAGTTAATGCACTTTTCATTTTTAAGGTAAAATTATTTAAGTAACTTAAATGCCTATGTTTAAGAGCTGCAATGACCTTAATAAAAACACTACTTTAAATCTTTAAATTTCTTTCTTCCCAAAACAAAATATTGCCAAACAATGCTTGTATGTAAATGGTAGTCTTGTTTTTTTGGATTTTTTTTTCTTTTTTCTAAGAATTTAAAAAAGTTCTTATAAAAACTGATATGTGCTCTAAAAATAGCAAATGTATGAATCGGTCTTAATTCAATTAAAAACTTTATACCTGCAATTCCGTCTAAAATTAAACGAGAAAACACCACGAATAAAAACCATTTTCCAGGAACGTTTTTCACCACATTTAACAAACTATTTCTAAAGTTTAAATATGTTTTCTGTGGATTGGTCTCTAGTAAAGTTGAGCCACCAACATGAAATACAATAGAAGTGCCAACATATTTTACTTTACAACCAATATTTTGAGCTCGCCAACACAAGTCTATTTCTTCTTGATGTGCAAAATAGTCTTCATCCAATCCCTCTAACTGATGATATATTTTTGAACGAATAAAAAAACACGCTCCGGATGCCCAGAAGATGTTAGAAATGCCATTAAACTGCCCACGGTCTGTTTCTAAATGGTTAAAAATACGACCCCTGCAGTAAGGATACCCATACAAATCTAAAAAACCGCCAGCAGCGCCAGCATATTCAAATTTTTCTTTGTCTTTAAAGTCTAATAATTTTGGCTGAATGATTGCTGTTTTTTCCTCCTTTTTAAAAACTTCTAAAACGGGTTTAAGCCAATCTTTTGTAACTTCTACATCAGAATTTAAAAGACAGTATATATCTGCCTCAACAGCTGCTAAAGCATCATTATATCCTTTTGCATATCCTTCATTTGTTGTGTTTTCTATAATTTTTATAGAAGGATAAAAATTCTTTACATATTTTATAGAGGCATCTGTAGAAGCATTATCAGCAACATAAATTTCAGCCAATTCTGAACTAAAATTAACCACAGATGGTAAAAACTGTTCTAAGAGTTTTTGTCCATTCCAATTTAATATGACGATTGCTATTTTCAAGAGTACAAATTTACAGTTTAAAATATAGTTTTTATCTAAATTTTTCCTAATTTCCTAACTTTTTGGATACTTCGTGAAAGGCTAAAAATAATATAATGGAGTTATTTATAATCTGGAATTTCCTTTAAAAAAATATATGTTTCCTTTTCAAAGTCCATTTTACAATAAAAATGTTCTAAACCGTTGGTAACAACTAAGAAATTAGCTTTTAACTTTAAATTATAACGCGCAATTTGATCGAAAGTTGCCTGCGTTATTTTAATTGTTGACGCTTTACATTCTACGATAATATCATGATTTCCTTCTTTATTAAAAACTAAAATATCAGTTCTTTTTTTTCGATTATTAATGGTTAATTCTTTTTCTAGAGCGATCAAAGAAACTGGGTATTTCTTCTCTTCAATTAAAAATTGCACAAAATGTTGACGCACCCATTCCTCTGGAGTTAAAACCATATATTTTTTTCTCAGGTTATCAAAAATAAGCGTCTTATTTTCGTTACTTTTGAGTCTAAATTTGTAGTTAGGTAGGTTGAGTTTTTGCATCAATCAAAAGTAAGAAAATGAACGAAATAAGAGACATTGTTTTAGATATTAAAAAAGGTAACATCAAACCTATTTATTTTTTAATGGGTGAGGAGCCTTATTACATAGATAAAATTTCTGATTATATAGAAGAGAATATCCTACATGAATCGGAAAAAGGTTTTAATCAGCAAGTAATTTATGGCAGAGACGCAACAATAGAGGATATCGTTGGAGCCGCTAAACGCTATCCAATGATGGCAGAAAGACAAGTTTTAATTGTTAAGGAAGCGCAAGATTTAAGTAGAAATATCGAGAAATTGATTTCTTATGCAGAGAATCCGCAACCAACCACCGTTTTAGTTTTAAATTACAAATATAAAAAACTAGATAAGCGTAAAAAATTACATAAAATTATTGCAAAAACAGGTTTAATTTTTGAGAGTAAAAAACTGTATGAAAATCAGGTTTCTGACTGGATTCGTAGAGTTTTAAGTGGAAAAAATTATAAAATTGAGCCAAAAGCAGCTTTAATGCTGGTGGAGTTTTTAGGTACCGATTTAAGTAAAATTTCTAATGAATTAGATAAGTTGATGCTGGTGCTTCCAAAGGATACTATTATAAATGACAAACATGTAGAAGATAATATTGGAATTTCTAAAGATTTTAATAATTTCGAATTAAGAAAAGCAGTAGGTGAGAGGCAAATTGTAAAAGCCAATAGAATTGTAAATTACTTTGCAGAGAATCCTAAAAATAATCCTCTGGTAATGACCATTTCTTTGTTGAATGGATATTTTACGCAACTTTTATTATTTCATGGTTTAAAAGACAAATCTAAAAACTCTGTAGCGAAATCTCTAGGTGTGAATCCATATTTTGTAGAAGAGTATTTTGTAGCAGCAAGAAATTATCCAATGCGAAAAGTCGCGCAGGTAATTGCCTTTCTTAGAGAGGCAGATGTAAAGAGCAAAGGTGTTGGAGCAAACCAATCTGATGAAGACATCTTAAAAGAGTTGTTATTTAAAATTTTGCATTAAAAGGTGCAAGTTCTTTTTTAATAGCATTTTGTTATCACTTTTATAATTTAGTAAAAAATCACCGATGAAAATATTTTTAATCATTTTAGGTATTATCTTCTTTCTATTCGTAGGAAGTCAGATTTATTTTTATGCAAGCAGTCACAATATTGAAAGATATAAATATGTTGTAACGAAGGCATATAAAGGTTTTGAAGTTCGGAAATATGAACCAAGTTTATTTACTTCGGTAAAGTTAGATACAGATTTATACCAAAAAGCATCGAGCAAAGGTTTTTCTATTTTAGCTGGTTATATTTTTGGAAAGAATGAAAAGAAGGACCAAATTTCTATGACCTCACCTGTTAAAATTTCTTTAGAGGAACAGATGACAGTTCAATTTTTAGTACCTAAAAATTTCACGAAGGAAAATTTACCAAAACCAGATAATTCATCTATTGAGTTTGTAGAAGTTGTAGAAAAAAAAATGGCGGCAATTACTTTTGGTGGTTGGGCAAATGACAAGGAAATTGAAAAATATAAATTACGTCTAATAGCCTTGTTAGATAAAAACCAAATTAAGTATTCCAACAATTTTTCTCTCTTGGGTTACAATCCACCCTATGAATTATTCTTTCGTAAAAATGAAATTATTGTGGAACTCGATTGATTAGAAGCTTGTTTTAAATCCTTTCTCTTTTCAGTTCAGAAAATAAGTACTTTTGAAATAATGCCTTTTATATTTAAAGTTATCTTTTCGTATAATTATTTTATAATAGGCAAATATATTTGAGATCTGAAATTACTTGTCATTCCCTTTGATTTTCTTTTTTCCTTCAACGGTAATTTCTGAGCCCTCTGCAAGCATTACTGAGGTAGGTATTAAATGATTTAAAAATTCAAAATCGGCTCCATATACCATTCTAAAATCTACTTTAATTTCAGAACTTTCAACTTTATATTCTTTCCATCTTGGATGTGTAACTTCATATTCATTGGATACGTTATTATTTACTTTCGCATATCCCCAGTAATGTTCTGTAATAAATTCAGTTTCACTATTTTTTTTAATTTCTGATGCTGTTAATGCTGCACAAACTTTAAAAGATTGCCAGACCTTATTTTTTTTCCATTCGTATGTTACAACTCTGTTTACACTATTTTCTTCCCAGTAATGTCGCATTGGTAAGGTTTGATAATGTTCATTATACAAGGTATTTGCAACAAAGGTGAGCGCGGGTTTCGATACAATTTCTTTAATAAAAACAGCTCCACGTTTCCAAGTATTATTTTCAAATCGTTTGACATAAAATCGAAGATTTACCTCTTCAAAATTAATATGAAAAGGAACTTTTATACCCAATATTTTGGTATTTAAAAACATAAAACCAATTAAACTAACAAAACACTTGCCTTCCCATAAATCAAGTTCCGTGCCTGGCGGGACGTACTTTGATAAAAAACTAGGACTAACTTCATAATTTGCAAAGCTTAATTTTCTCCATTCTGCATTTAAAAAACTCATTTTCTTTTATTTTATATAAGGTATTGCTGACAGTATTTGATTTTTATTACTCTTAACAAAGTTATCTTTTTTTGAGCATAAATTCAAAAATAGAAGGCTATGTTTTCGTTAAAAAAATATGTAATTTTTGAAACACTATAGCAACATAAATTAATAAAGGTGAAGCAAGTTTATGTGCTTTAGTTATAATTATTGCAAATGAATATAAATTTAGAATAAAATAAAAATATATAAAATAAAACTATTTTTCTTCAATTCGACATATCTCATAAACTATCATTAATTTAATAATCTATCTTTTGAATCAAAAAAGAAGAGACTTTGGGAAGGCGGGTAACTAGTTCTTTAATTACTTTAGGATCAGTTAAGTTAATACGGAATTCAGGTATTAGGCTTAATTCAACGTTACTAAAATCTACGCACCTCATAAACCAGTTTGAGAACAGCTGACTATCTGTATGCATGCCCAAAATAATTGTAATTTCATATGGCGAATATCTTAAATTAGATGGCCTAAAAGACATTCAATAGCTTCTGTTTCGGCTTCTAGAAATTGAATAAAGAAATTCCCTTTCTATAATGAGAACTCTAGGTATACCCGCTACAGAATTGCATGCACGAGATTGATAAAATAAGTTTAGTAAATTGTGTTTATTAAAACGAACTTTAGCTTGAATGTTATATATTAAACGACGAAGTTTTATTATTAGAGGTATAAAAATATGATTATTAGATGTTCACTTTTCTTTAATATAACTAAGCGTTGCTTACTTTTAAAAATAAAACAAAAAGTAAGCACAATTTTTTACCAAAATAAAATTATTAATTTTGGTAAATTTTATCATATAAACTTTTGTAGATATCTTTGATAATTGCGCGTTTCATTTTCATAGTGGGCGTTAAATGGCCACCGTCTATAGACCAAATATCTGGAGTAAGTTCAAATCGTTTAATTTGTTCCCATTTACCAAATTGAGCATTGCATTTATCTACCTCTTCTTGAACTCTATTAATGACCAATTCAGAATTTACAATTTCTGTATTTGTTTTTCCAATCTTATGTCCTTTTTTATCAATCCAATCTTTTATAAAATCGAAGTTTAGTTGAATAAAAGCAGCTGGCATTTTTTCACCATCACCAATTACCATTATCTGTTCTATGAATAAAGATTGTTTTAATTCGCTTTCTAATAGTGGTGGAACCACGTACTTACCGCCAGAAGTTTTAAACATCTCTTTGGTTCTACCCGTAATTTTCAAGAAACCATCCGCATCAAAGGAACCTTTATCACCAGTATGAAAATAACCATCTTTTAAGACTTCAGCAGTTTTTGCTGCATCTTTAAAATACCCCATCATTACATTCGGTCCTTTTACTAAAATTTCTCCATTTTCTGCAATTTTAACAGTTACATCTGCTATTATTTTACCCACAGTACCGGGTCTAAAACCCTTATTTCTTTGATCGTTAACTGAGATTACTGGAGACGTTTCTGTAAGACCATAACCCTCCATAATTGGCATTTTTGCCGCAGCAAAAATTTTCGTTAGTCTTGGTTGTAGTGCAGCGCTGCCAGAAACCATCACTTTTAATTCACCTCCTAAAGCAGCTTGCCATTTCGTAAATATTAATTTCCGAGCAATGCTAAGTTGTTTTTCGTACCACCAGCCATTTTCTCCATTCGGTTTATAATTTAAACCCAGGTTTACGGCCCAAAAGAATAGTATCTTTTTAATACCAGACAAAGTTTCTCCTTTTAAAATAATTTTGTCATATATTTTTTCATATAAACGCGGAACCGCGGTCATTATGTGAGGTTTTATTTCTTGAGCATTTTCAGCTATTTTTTCTATAGATTCTGCAAAATAAATAGAAACGCCACAATATTGATAGAGATATAATATTATTCTTTCAAAAATATGACAGATGGGTAAAAAGCTTAGCGCAATATCTTCGCCATCTGTTAGTGGTACTCTTATCTTAGCAGCCAATATGTTGGAAACAATGTTTTTATGAGAAAGCATTACTCCTTTAGGCCTTCCTGTAGTTCCTGAAGTATAAATTAAAGTTGCTAAATCTTCTGGTTTTACAGCTTCTTTTCTTTCTTCTACTTCTGTTTGATTGGTATTATCTTTTCCTGACTCTAAAATATCTTTCCAAGATTTCTCTCCGGCAATATCGTCAAAAGTATAAACACCTTTTAATTCAGTGTTTTCTTTTATCAGATTCACTTTTTCTAAAACTTCTCTATCAGAAACAAAACAATAAATAGCTTCTGAGTGATTTAAAACATATTCATAATCTTCTTTGCAAATTGTTGGGTAAATAGGCACATTTTGAGCACCCGTTTGTAAAACTCCGATATCGCAAATATTCCATTCTGTTCTATTATTAGAAGATATTATCGCAATTTTATCATTCGGTTTTATACCTAAGTTTAATAAGCCCCTACTTAGTTGGTTGGCCTTATCTATATATTCCTGTGTAGACGTACTCTTCCATTTATCGTCATATTTTGTTGTAAAAGCTTTCTCTAAATTATTAGCTTCTAATTGGTGGTAAGGAATATCAAACAACCTCGTAATTGCTATCGCCATAAGTTCTAATTTATTCATTGCAAATTAGTAAATTTACTTCTATTTAGCAAATAGTTATTAGAAGAGTTTATTAATTGCGAAATCTTTATTTTAATCTATTATTTTTTGCAATTCAACACAATAGTAACTTTGATTATTATGTAAATTATTAATTAAAACAGGGTTAAAAAAATAGCATTTAAATAATTGATTGTAAGATATTTATATCTCATTTTAGATTTCTTATTTATACATTATAAATGGCTAATTTGTGGAAGTATGAACTGTGTTTTGGTTCTGAAATAGGCATCCTTAATTAGGAGATAAGTTAATTGTAAGCTAATGTTAGTATGCCTTTAACCGGATTACTTTCAGATTTTTGAAGGAGAAAATGAGTTTGTCATAATATTTTCGCTGTTACATCTATTTTTTGTCAATTAGATTCTTGCTAAAGCTTTTTCCGTTGATTTTGGTATATTTTGAATCTATTTCATAAGCAACATTCATGTTCGTGATGTTAAAATCTCCAGAAACCTGCATGTATTTTATGTTTAAATCTTCCTCGAAATTTGTATTTTTAAAAGAAACACCATCATTAAATTTAGTGTATTTAAATGTTGCGGTATCTTTAAAAACGGAGTTTGAGAAATTTACATTTCTGCTGAATTTAGCATATTTAAAAGTAGCAATTTCATTAAATTTTGTATTTGAAAAACTACTATTTTTGTCAAATTTAGCATACTTAAATGTGCTGTCATCGTTAAAGGAGGAACCAGAAAAATCTGAATCACTTTCAAAACGTGAGTATTTAAACATGGCTTTACGTTCGAACGCACAGTTTTTAAAAATTGCTTCATCTTCAAAGTTTGCAGTAAAAGTGTAACCAGAATCTTCATCTGGTATATAGGCTAAAACGTCGTTTTTAAAAGTACAGTTTGTAAACGAAATTCTTATATCGATGCTTTTTTCAATCTGATTTGTGGAGTTTCCTGAAATCCAAAAGAACCAACTATTCTTTTTTGTTCTTGGTAGTTTTTCAAGAGCATCTTCCATATACGTAAAATCGAGAACGCCATTTATGGTTGCATCTTTAATAGTAATCGTTTTTCCCGCTTTTATATCTTTTAGTATATCTGAAGCTTCTATTGTTTTTTGAGCAAAAGAAAAAAAAGTTGTTAAAATTAAAGCGATTAACATAATTTTAGTTTTCATTTTTTTAAAGTTTAAGGTGTTTGATGAAATGACCATTAAAAAGTAAAAGTGTGACAGTTTAAGTAAAAAACTTCATAATTATTTAGCTTCTAGTCTTTAGTGGATATGGAACCAAAGTTAGTGCTCTGGCTATATCTTTTTCGCAACTATCATTGCCATAGAAACTTTTTCTTCTGTCTTAATTCTTCGGCATCTAAAAAGATAACTAATCTTATAGAATTCATTTTATATAAAAGTGGTGGGAGCGTCTTGTTTTAGAGGAGATAAATCTCACTGGATGTAGTTCTTTAAATTGATTTTATAACGGTTTAAATTGTTGAAGTTATGTAGCTGATAGTAGATACTATTTCAATACATATTTAGATATTTTATTTAAATAAGAAAAGAATGTCACAAAATTTAAATCAACGAGTCCTTGATGTAGTGATTAATAACCCATTTAGTTACTAAAAAAATAAAAATCATGAAATTGAAACTAATTATTTTATTTGCATCTTTTCTATTTGTTAACAGTAGTTTAATTGCACAAACAACAATAAAGTTGAAGTCCGATTTTGATAAAATCATTGTAAGTCCGCATATAGAGACGATCTTTAAAAAAGGAACTGAAGCAAGTATTGTTATTGTGGATATAAATGTGCCCGTTGAAAAGTTTAAATATGAAGTAAATAGAGGTACACTTCAAATATATTTAGAGGGTGCCAAAACGTACACTAAGCATAAAAAGATAGTGATTAGAAATGCTGAAAGGAAAGTGCCTTTGTATAGGGGTAGGGTCGCTAAGGTGATCATCACGTATGCCGATGTAAAAATATTTTCTTTAAGAGGAGAAGAAAAAATGACCTTTCAAACCCCTTTAGTTCAAAAGCAATGTAAATTACGGATATATGGAAAATCAGAAGTTACGATGCACACCGTTGAAGTAGATCGATTAGAGGTTTCCATTTACGGCGAGAGTTTATTAAATATGCAAAAAGGGAGTATTCAAAAGCAAAAAATAACCGCGTATGGAGCAAGTACGGTAATGGCTTCGGACGTTATTTCAGAAGAAACAAAATTAACAGCTTATGGAGATGGAATTTTCAAATTTAATGTTTCTGAAAGAATTAAAGTAACTTCTTATGGAGAAGCAACAGTGCTTTATAAAGGGGATGCTACCTTAAAAAAAGGAATTGTAATAGGAGAATCTACCATTAGAAAATTTTTGTAAGTATAGATTTTAGCCACCTACCTAACGGCAATCAGGTTTCTTTATCTTGAAGGTATTTATGACTAAGGTCGGACTTTTCCCTGCATTCTTTTTTAGTTGTTCTCGATATAAATTTATTCATTCTTTATAAATTCACTCGAACTGACATAAAAAAGGATGTCCATTTCAATCCAGAACGTAAAAAAAAACAGCTTTTAGATTTTTCTAAAAGCTGTTTTTTTATATAAAATAAGTTAATTATTTATTATTCTCTATCCATTCTTTTGCATTTACAAATGCTTCTAACCAAGGCGAAACTTCATCTTTTCGACCTGTAGGATAATTGGCCCAATTCCACTGAAACGTAGAACGCTCTATATGTGGCATTGTCACTAAATGACGACCAGTTGCGTCACTCATCATTGCAGTGTTATAATCAGAACCATTTGGATTGTTTGGATAGCCTTCATAGCTATATTTTGCAATAATGTTATAATTTTCTTCCGCTTCTGGTAAGTTAAATTTTCCTTCTCCGTGAGAAATCCAAACACCTAATTCTGTTCCCGCTAA
>ENA-ORXF01002397-ORXF01002397.1-marine-metagenome-genome-assembly--contig:-NODE-2397-length-11229-cov-37.153156_pt1 | contig 11229 bp, 8 predicted proteins | sample MGYA00237864_ERZ511476 | MGnify/ENA primary metagenome ERZ511476 (study PRJEB26306, sample SAMN06343908) | marine metagenome | isolation source: coastal waters | place: Atlantic Ocean: West Antarctic... | reverse complement strand
TGCTCGCATCTAATGAATTGCTTCCACATGAAGTCTCATCTGCATCACTTTGTCCGTCTCCATCATCATCGGTATCTGCATTGTTTCCTATGCCGTCCGCATCAGTATCGGTGTCTTCTGTGAAATCTAACGGGAAAGCATCATTGATGTCTAAAGTGTCATCATTGTCATCATCCGTATCCTCGCAATCTGGAATTGTATCGGAATCTGTGTCTAGAGAAATACTGCTCGCATCTAATGAATTACTGCCACATAAAGTCTCATCTGCATCACTTTGTCCGTCTCCATCGTCATCTGTATCGGTATTGTTGCCAATGCCGTCCGCATCAGTATCGGTGTCTTCTGTGAAATCTAACGGGAAAGCATCATTGATGTCTAAAGTGTCGTCATTGTCATCATCTGTATCGGCGCAATCGGGAATTGTATCGGAATCTGTGTCTAGAGAAATACTGCTCGCATCTAGTGGATTGCTTCCACATGAAGTCTCATCTGCATCACTTTGTCCATCTCCATCGTCATCTGTATCGGTGTTGTTGCCAATGCCGTCTGCATCAGTATCGGTGTCTTCTGTTGCATCTAGCGGAAATGCATCGTCTGTATCTAAAGTGTCATCATTGTCATCGTCCGTATCGGCGCAATCGGGAATTGTATCGGAATCTGTGTCTAGAGAAATACTGCTCGCATCTAATGAATTGCTTCCACATGAAGTCTCATCTGCATCACTTTGTCCGTCTCCATCATCATCGGTATCTATACTATCTAAAATACCATCTCCGTCAGTGTCGGTACAATCATTTATAATTAAAGTAACAGCAGTTCTAACACTACTAGCATAACTCCCATTAAAAGATGCTGCGTAATATGTTTTAATACCTATCCCAACTTGAGTAGGATCCTGAACTTGATTGCCATCAGTTTCTGAATCATACCAAATAATAGTTCCATTAGTCGTATTGGTACTAGCAGTTGCAGTGATTGTTTGAGTGGAGGATTCATCTGAACAAACTGTTTGGTTTTCCCCAATAGGGGTGTCATCTCCAAAACAAAGTGTATCATTATAGATTACACCTGTACTAAACCCAATTGCTCCAGCTGTAGAGAGCAATCTTCCCTCTAAATTACCGTTTGCTCCCATCGTAGCGGCGCCAGCATGCGCGATAATCGTTCCTTTCATAAAACTAAAAGTTCCAATATTAGTAGCTCCCTCCGAGATCCAAAAAACATTACAGCGACGAGCTCCGTTTGTTAAAATTACTTTTGATTGAGCTGCTACAGAAAATGCTCCATTAAATTTAAAAACGAATATTGCATCTGAATTTCCTTGTGCATCTAGCGTAATAGTTCCTGCTAAAGATCCAGCTCCTGCGGTGTAATAAACTCCCTGCAATACTGTTTCTCCAAGTCCAAAAGCTGCAAGGTGTCCTAATTCAGTATTTGCTAAAAGAGTAAGTTGATTATAGGCATTGTCTAAATCAACCGCAGCTTGCGCTGTAGAAGCACCAGGGAAATTAAAAGATCCAACGTGTGTTGAAGTACCAAAACCACTTATAGCGCCTAAATTAGTACCTATATCACCAACAATTCCGGATGTAGCGGCATTTGCCACAGCACCACTTCCAGTAAAAAGTGCGTATTGTTTAAGACTTCCTAAAACATCAACAGCCGCAGCAGGGCTGCAGTTACCTGAACATTTTATTGGAATAGTACTATCACCTTGAGGCATTATAGCTGTAGAACCTGCTCCAATAGTTAAAGCTCCTTCTGATGAAAATAATCTTCCTTCTACGGTGCAATTTAAACCAAGACTAAGAGCTCCTGGATGTGAGATAAATGTTCCTTTTAAGTGGCTACCTGCTCCAATAGATATTGCTCCTTCAGAGATCCAAAAAACGTTAGCAGCTCGAGTTCCACCAGTTAAAATAATTTCGGTACCTACTCCAACTGTAAATGCACCATCAAATTTAAAAATAAAATAAGCGTCAGAATTTCCTTGGCCATCTAATGTAATAGTGCCGCTTAAAGACCCCGCAAGCGGTGTAGAATAAACACCTGAGAAAAGAGTTTCTGAACCTCCAAAAGTAGGAGTGTGAGAACCAGGATGTGTAACAAAAACATCGCTAAGATGTATGTATGCTCTAAGTAAATCTATTCTAGCTTGAACAGTTGTAGCATCATTCTCGAATATTGTACCAGTGTAGCCTAACCCAAACCCAAGACCACTAATTATTCCATTATTAGTTCCGGCATCTCCAGTCATCTCACCATTATTTGTAATTGCTCCTGCCCCGGTATAGGCTTCAAAAGAATCAAGTGATAATAGATCAAGAGTTTGACTAAAATTTACATTTGAAAAGAATATTAATGCAATAGTTATTACAAAGAATCTTATACGTCTTTTCATAATGATTTGTTTTATTTATCTATTACATTGAATATTGTCTTTTGGGGGTTTTACAAGAAAAATTTTTTAATTTTTGATGGTTGTCTAATTACTGATATAGTTATGTGTAATAGACTTTTTCTGGAATCGTCTCCATTCCTTCTATAAGTTACTGACAGATAGCGTTTTGATTTTAATTTTTCGATTAACGAAAATAGAACTGAGGTGGAGTACAATTTTCTTTCGATGAATTGTAGTTGCTAAAAAAAATAAAAACTCAAGAGACCATGGTTATTTTAAATACGTTTTTGAGCTATTGAGTTATCGCTAGAATCGCTTAAACTCTAAATTAGTGGTGATTTGGTAATAAATTAATTTCAAGTTATGGGTTATGCGTTAATTAAATAAGAGTTTGAAGTACCAAGTTGCGCACACCATGCTAGAAATAGTGATAAAATTAAAATTTCAGCCCAGTGCCTTTAAAAGATTTATAAAGTACAATTGTGCCTAATTTAATAAAGCGTCAACCCCTATTATGCAAAATATTACTGCTATAAAAACCTTGTAGACAAGAATAATATTACTAAAATATAAGGGAAAGAGCCTTTATTAATATTATATGATTCAACAATAACTAAACCATCAGCAATGCAAAAGAGCAGCATCTAGTGTTTCATTACTAATACAAAATGAACTCATTAAAGGATGGTATCGTTAAGAAAACTTCTTCAAAAAATGATATATCTTATCAAAAAATAAATAATTTGGTTTTTACAAATTTAAAAGAGTAATAAAGACCTGAAGAATTTTGGCCTCTTATATCGACTAATTGCAGAACACGAGAACCTTGGATTATATATTCAACGAAATCTGCACATTGTTTGAAGATAAAACTAAAAAATATAAGGCCAAAAATTATACCTTTCGAACTTAAAAAAGAGTTATGAAAACAGGTGAATCTAATAAGCAAGCTATTTTAGTATCTTAAGATATTAAAGAATGGGTTACAAAAGAGAACAATATAGATGTAGAATAATAAAACTAAAGAGTTACTTTTAAAAATATTTTAAACTTAAGAACTTTAGAAAATCCAACTAAATAAAAGAAAACTGTTGGGAAATTAAAGTCCAAAATTTTCGATGTCATTTTTTTATTTTACCATTCAGTGACTTTAAAGCATTGTAATTAATATGTTCTAAAGCCACTTCAATTTCCTTATTAGAAATACTGAATTTACCTTTCATATCAATTTTAAAACAAAAGAAAAGGTACTTTTTACCGAAGACATTTTCCTTTTTGAATATGTATGCGCCAGTAATTCTATTTTAAATAAATTTCATGTGTTTGAACCTTTTATCCACTTAAAATTTTATTAAACAACAGTATATCCATTTTTAGAGCCCACGATTACGTTATTTATAGCAAACAAATTCAACCTACCTCTTTAAAAAGATAATTTAAATTATAATTGGGGCATGTACTTTGGTATTTATTTCTAGTTTTGAAGTTTTTATAAACCAGCTTGTATCTATCTTTTCTTTTAAACGGTAATAGTAGAATACCAAAAAAAAAACCAACCACCTTTAGAAGATAATTGGTTTTAATTAAGTGACTCCAGCAGGGCTCGAACCTGCAACCGTCAGGGTCGAAACCTGATATTCTATCCAATTGAACTATGGAGCCTCTATTTGTTTAAAAAATTAACTCATTAATAATTGCTTTACCAAAGTAGAAATTACCTTACCATCTGCCTTTCCTGAAAGCTCGCTAGAAACAGCTCCCATTACTTTACCCATGTCTTTCATTCCTGAAGCACCCAACTTAGTAATTGTATCAAGAACTACCTTTTTAATTTCATCTTCAGATAAAGCTTCTGGTAAAAATTGTTCTAAAACAGCTATTTCTGCCAGTTCTGGAGCTGCTAAATCTTGTCTATTTTGTGTAATAAAAATAGCAGCGCTGTCTTTTCTTTGTTTTACCTGTTTCTGTATGATTTTTATTTCTTGTTCTTCTGTTAATTCCTCCTGCACTCCTGTTGCAGTTTTTGCCAATAAAAAAGCAGATTTCACAGCTCTTAAAGCTTGCAAAGCAATTGCATCCTTCGCCTTCATTGCTTCCTTCATTTTATCCATTATCTGTTTTTGCAACTCCATTTCTACAATTTTAATTGGTTATTTTTTTGATTTTTTTAAATATAAAACATTTTTATTATAATCTATAAGAGCTTTGGCTTTTTGCAGGACATCTGCACCAATAATACCATCTACCTCTTTTGCATTATGATCTGTTAAAGCCGTATTTACATGCGACAAATCAAACAATACCAAATGGAATTTGGCCGTTGTCCATTTCCCAATTTTTAGCGTATTATTTTTAGAAATTTGAGTTTCCATATCTGTTGCTCCTGCTCCTGAAGCTTTTGTGTCACTCTCTTCTGCAATCAATTTAAAATTATCTATAGAATTAAAACCTACGCAAGAATTAGAGGCACCCGTGTCTAAAATAAAACGCCCTTTTACTCCGTTAATTTTAGCTTTTAACTCTAAATGATTTGTCGCTATTTTTTTTAGAGGAATTTGAATGTATTTTTTCTTCCTTAAAATCTTTTCTAAACGCTTCATATCAATTTATAAGAATTCAAAAATACAATTTATATCACATAGAAAATACTAACGCCTTAAAATTTCTTGTAACTTTTCTTTATAAATTTTGGCATCTCTAATTGTATGATGTGTTCCGCCATCTATCGCAATAAAACTATTATTAATAGCTGTATTTAATGTAAATAATTTTTTAGAATCTTCAAAAGAAGTAGCCCTGTCTTTAGTGCCATGAAAAACACTAATAGGTGCATTTACCTGTAAAATATCTACAGCTGTTCTAAACTTATATTTTAACAAAAAAGTAGGAACAAATTTTGAATAAAATTGAGCAGCCTTTTTAAAATTAAAAAAGGGCGCTTCTAGAACCAATTCTTTCGGATTATTTACTGCGGCAATTCTTGTAGCAAAGGTAGTACCTAGAGAAAAACCGTATACCACAATCGTTTCTTCCTTAAAAGAGCGTTTTAAATGATCATAGACCAACAAAGCATCACTGTACATTTTTCTTTCATTGAAACTGCCAGTACTTTTACCGTAATTTCTATAATCGAAAACAACTACTTCATAGTTATACTCTAAAAAAAAAGAGACCTTTGTTCCCCATTTTTTTAAGTTCCCCTTGTTGCCGTGACAAAACAACAGCACCCCTTTCGGTTTCTCTAATTTAAAATGAAGCATATTGATACTATCTCCATCTATTGTTTTCAAAAAAATTTCTTCAAAATTATTTCGAAATTTAAATGGGTAGTCTCTGTAAATCGCTTTTCCATTGCGAAAAATAAATTTCTCTTGAAAAAAATACACTCCTAACAGGAATGCAGCAATCAGAATAATACAAAAATAACACCAATACATCTACCAAAAAATTAAGCAACAAAACTAGTCATTTTTACAGCGTCTAAATAAAGACTTTAACAGTTATCTATTTGATTTAATTTCAAATAATTGGTAACTTTAAATAATTTACAAAATACAGGATATGAAAACACCAAAAAGGTTAGAAAATGCACTTGTGAAATTATATGAAGCTTTTCATAATAATCAATTAAACCCAGAAGATTGCGCTGCGTGTGCTGTTGGTAATATTTTGGATAATTATGATAGCTGGAAACACCTTTCTGATACTCATGGCTCTTTACAACTTAGTTATGTTGGCCGAGTGCATCAAAATTTAGGAAGACGTTTTAATGGGTATTCACCTTTGGAAATCTTACATATAGAAAAAATATTCCTAGAAGCTTGTGGTTTTAAAACGCCACTTTGCCATTACAATCAAAAACCACACAATCCTAAAAACAAAACAATATTATTCAATGCTTTGTGTGCAGTTGTGGCTCATTTATGTGCCTTAGAAAACATACCAAATGTAATGGACTATTCGAAGTTATTTGAATATGAAAATAATGAAGCTACCTATCGAATTGAAACACTATTCAATTATTAATTTGCATAAAAAAAACCGATTCATTTCTGAATCGGTTTTTTTATTATAATTAAGATTTCTCACATACTTTCGAAATGACTAAAAGATTACCCTCCGAAGTCATCAAAACGAATGTTCTCATCTGCCAAACCAAAATCTTCTCCCATTTTCTGAACAGCATTGTTCATTAATGGTGGTCCACAGAAATACAATTCGATGTCTTCTGGCGACTCGTGATGGTCTAAATAGTTTTCAATTACAGAATTATGGATAAATCCTACGAAACCGTCTCCTTCTTCATCATTGATATCCTTTTTAACCGACCAGTTATCTACTTCTAACGGATCTGATAAAGCGATGTAGAATTTAAAGTTTGGAAAATCTTTTTCTAAGGCTCTAAAATGGTCTAAATAAAACAACTCTGCTTTTGAACGTCCGCCATACCAATAGCTTACTTTTCTACCTGTTTTTAAGGTTCTGAATAAGTGGTACAAGTGAGAACGCATTGGCGCCATACCTGCTCCACCACCTACATATAACATTTCTGCTTCAGATTCATTAATGAAGAATTCTCCATAAGGTCCTGAAATTACACATTTATCACCTTTCTTTAAACCAAATATATACGAAGAAGCAACTCCAGGATTTACATCCATCCAGCCACCTTTTGCTCTATCGAACGGAGGTGTTGCTATACGCACATTTAACATGATTTCTCTTCCTTCTGCAGGATAAGAAGCCATAGAATATGCTCTTTCTATCGTTTCTTTGTTTTTCATTACTAATGGTCTCAGTTTAAACTTGTCCCATTCTGCTTTAAACTTATCTGGCGTATCGTGCTCTTCTGGATGCGCTGTAATATCCATCTCTGCAAACTTTACTTCACAAGGAGGTATTTCAATTTGAATATATCCACCTGCTTTGTAACCCATATCTGCAGGAATTTCCACAACAAATTCCTTAATAAAAGAGGCTACATTGTAATTTCTAACAACAACTGCATCCCATTTCTTAATCCCAAAAACCTCTTCTGGAATTGAAATATTCATATTTTGCTTTACCTTAACCTGGCAAGCTAAACGTGCACCACTTTTTAGTTCTTTTCTAGAAAAGTGTGGTAATTCTGTTGGCAAAGCTTCACCTCCACCTTCGTTTACATGACATTCGCATTGAATACATGTTCCACCCCCACCACAAGCGGATGGTAAGAAAATTTTGTTACTCCCTAAAGTTGATAACAACGTCTCTCCTGAAGCTACTTCAATTTCTCTTTCGCCATTAATCATAATGGTTACTGGACCCGATGGTGATAATTTCTGTTTTACAAACAATAGCAACGTTACCAATAACAGCGTTATTAATAAAAAGGCTGCAACTGTAGCGATCACTGTTCCTGACGTTCCTGCGGCTAAAATCATATTATTTTATAGTTTTAGTATTATTTGCTATTTCTTCTTTTTTCACTTTTTCTTGTACTTTTTCGATAACAACTTCAGGCGCTACAGCTGGCTTCACTTCTTCGTCTCCACCCGTTAACATTCCACCAAAACTCATGAAACCGATGGCCATTAGTCCTGTAATAATAAACGTAATTCCTAAACCTCTTAATGCCGGTGGAACACTTGAATATCTGATTTTCTCACGAATTGCAGCAATTGCTAAAATTGCTAAAAACCAACCAATTCCAGAACCAACTCCATAAGTTAATGCCAAACCTAAAGAAGGAATTTCTCTAGATTGCATAAATAAACTTCCCCCTAAAATAGCACAGTTTACTGCTATTAAAGGTAAGAAAATACCCAGAGAATTATACAATGAAGGTGAGAATTTTTCAACAATTATTTCTACCAATTGTACCATAGTTGCTATGGTTGCAATAAACATAATAAAAGACAAGAAGCTTAAATCGTAATCTGCATATTCTGGACCTAACCAAACCAATGCACCATCTTTTAATATATATTGATCTAACAACCAGTTTAAAGGCACAGTGACTGCTAATACAAAAATTACTGCAGCTCCTAAACCAACAGCAGTAGCCACTTTCTTAGATACCGCAAGGTAAGAACACATTCCTAAGAAGGTTGCAAATACCATGTTGTCTATAAATATCGACTTGAAAAATAATTCTATATGTTCCATATGTTTTTTAGTTTTCAGTATTCAGTTTCAGTTTGCATCCAACTGCAAACTGCGACTGAAAACTGTTTACTTTTTTTAGTTTTCTTCTATTAATGATGTATTTCTGCTACGTTGTATCCAGATAAGAATACCAACTACAATTAATGCCATTGGTGATAATAACATAAATCCGTTATTCTCGTATCCTATTGCGTATAACCCTGTTTTTTCTATTGGATCTCCTAAAACTTTAAAACCTAATAAAGTACCAGAACCTAAAAGTTCTCTAAAGAAACCAACTGCGATTAAAATAACACCATATCCAACTGCGTTTCCTATACCATCTAAGAAAGCTCTCCACGGTCCATTTCCTAAAGCAAAAGCTTCAAAACGACCCATAATAATACAGTTTGTAATAATTAACCCTACAAAAACCGAGAGTGTTTTACTTAATTCATAAGCAAATGCTTTTAGCACTAAATCTACAATAATTACTAAAGTAGCAACTACAATTAACTGTACAATAATTCTAATTTTTGAAGGTATAATATTTCTCATTAAAGAAATAACTACGTTTCCTAAACCTAATACAAATAGCACAGATACTGCCATTACAATAGAAGCTTTTAATTCTGCTGTAATTGCTAAAGCAGAACAAATACCTAGTACTTGTATAGTAATTGGATTGTTATCTGCTAATGGGTCTGTAAGTAATGCTGCGTCTCTTTTTGATAAAAGTCCCATAAATTATTTTTTTAAATTTTTAAAGTAAGGCACATATAATGATAAATCTTTCTTTATCATGGCAGAAACACCATCACCGGTAATTGTTGCACCAGCAATTGCGTCTACTTCGTAATCTGTTTTATCTTCATTAACTGCATCGTTATTCCCCTTTTTTACTGTAATTCCCTTGAATACTCCTGCTTCTGTCATTAGGTGTTCTCCAATAAAATCATCCATAAAATAACGTTGTTTTATATTGGCTCCTAAGCCTGGCGTTTCTCCTTTATGATCAAAATAAGCACCTTGTACTACCATATTTTCATCCATAGAAACATATCCCCAAATTGCATCCCAAAGACCTTTTCCTCTAATTGGTGCTACGTAAAATGTTTTACCTTCTTTTTCTCCAACAAATAAAGGCAACTTTCTTACTTTACCATCTTTTGCATTTGCTTGTTGTTTTTTAACATCAATTAAATATGCATCTTGACTTTCAGAAATTTTATTTCCTTCTAAAACCAATTGTTTTTTGATGTATTTCTTAAATTCTGCACCTGCAACTTTTGTAGAAACAAAGTTTGCATTAGAGGCATCATTTTCATTTACACCCATCGCATACAAAATATTTTGTTGCTTTTCTATTCTCTCGTTTTCTTTGATTGCAGGCTTTAAAGACGATGCTAAAAAGGCTAACAAAGAACCAACAACGAATACCATTATTACAGCAAACATCATTGTATATCCATTACTATCTGTTCTCTTACTCATAATTAGGCAGTTTTAACTTTAGTACGATTTAATCTTTTCTTTACGTTTCCTTGAACCACATAATGGTCTATTGTTGGTGCAAACACATTCATTAACAAAATTGCTAAGAATACACCTTCTGGGTATGCTGGATTAAATACACGAATCATAATTGAAATAAAACCAATTAAGAAACCATAAATCCATTTTCCTTTATTTGTTTGTGAACCAGTAACCGGATCTGTAGCCATAAAAACAGCTCCAAATGCCAAACCACCAATTGTTAAGTGTTCCCACCAAACGGTATTCATTAAACCATAAAACTTGCTAGATTCTGTAATAATATCTGCGGCAACCACTTGGTTAAATATTAAACCCATAACCGCTGCCCCTACAAATGCTGAAAGTATAATTCTCCAACTTCCAATTTTTGTAAAAATTAAAATAGCAGCTCCTATCAATATTAAAAAGGTAGAAGTTTCTCCTACAGAACCCGGAATGAATCCCATAAACTTATCGAATGTAGAATATAATTCATTTGCTCTGTCACCGTAAGTAGTTACAATATCTGCAGCACCATTTGCGCCTTTAACGGTTAACTCTTGGCCAGATTTAGCATAGTACCCTAACATGGTTTCTCCAGAAATAGCATCTGCTTCATTCATGTTTACCGCATCGTATACCCAAACCTTATCTCCAGACATCCAAGTTGGATATGCAAAAAATAAGAATGCTCTAATGGTTAAAGCCGGATTTAAAATATTCATTCCTGTTCCTCCAAATACTTCTTTACCAATTACAACTCCAAAGACAACTGCAACTGACAACATCCACAATGGTGTATCTACAGGTACAATTAATGGAACTAACATTCCTGTTACTAAATATCCTTCTTCAACTTCGTGCCCTTTTATAACTGCAAAAATAAATTCTACTAAAAGACCAACTCCGTATGAAACAATTACTAATGGCAATACTTTTACAATTCCAATCCATAGATTGTCAAACGTAAAAAAATTAGCTAATACGTCTGCTCTTAAAGAGTTGTCGATAGCTGCGTAATGTTGATAACCTGCATTGAACATTCCAAAAAGTAAACAAGGTATTAAAGCCATAATTACAATATTCATTGTACGCTTTAAATCGTCTGCTGCCTTAATATGAGTTCCTCCTGCATGAGTAACTTCATTTGGTAAATATAAAAAAGTATGGATTGCGTTAAACGCAGG
>ENA-ORXF01002396-ORXF01002396.1-marine-metagenome-genome-assembly--contig:-NODE-2396-length-11231-cov-10.122019_pt1 | contig 11231 bp, 14 predicted proteins | sample MGYA00237864_ERZ511476 | MGnify/ENA primary metagenome ERZ511476 (study PRJEB26306, sample SAMN06343908) | marine metagenome | isolation source: coastal waters | place: Atlantic Ocean: West Antarctic... | reverse complement strand
CGAAGTCCCGCCTTTGAATATTTTTGCCAACAGAAGTGCATATGCAAAACACACGAAGTCCCGCTTTTCAATACTTTTTTGGCATAGGCATTTGCCCTAGCCGGGGGAGGGGGAGGGGTTAATGCAGCAGAATTGCATATGCAAACCACGCGAAGTCCCGCCTTTGAATATTTTTGCCAACAGAAGTGCATATGCAAAACACACGAAGTCCCGCTTTTCAATACTTTTTTGGCATAGGCATTTGCCCTAGCCGGGGGAGGGGGAGGGGTTAATGCAGCAGAATTGCATATGCAAACCACGCGAAGTCCCGCCTTTGAGTATTTTTGCCAACAGAAGTGCATATGCAAAACACACGAAGTCCCGCCTTTCAATACTTGTTTAGCAAAGGCATTTGCCCGTGCCAAATACGTACCGATCGCGACCTGCGCTTTGAGGTTGATGTCCGACAGGTCGAGCACGTGGTCCTGCATGCTCTGGTGGCGGAAGGTGTCGCAGATGATCGTGAACTGCCGGAAGATATCCGCGATGTCCTGCTGCAGCCCGAACACCGTCGTGAGCATCGAGGTCTCGTTGGGCATGAAAGAGGAGATGAAGTAGACGAAGTACTCGATCATCGCGATGCGCAGCAGACTCATGTTCGAGGTGCAGAAGGTGTAGAGGTCCATTGGCGAGCCGCGCGCCTTGAGCGAGTGTATAGTCATCATCAGCTTCACGCGTAGCTGTAACACCGGCTTCTTGCTGCTGTCGGGGTACATGGCCAGACAGCACGCGAGCATGATGTTCACGATATCGGGCAGCACGTGCGCCTGGTCCGGCGAGTATACGGGGAAGTTCATTCTGCGTGTTTGTGTGTTGTAAATTGTGTGTTGGTGCACACCGAGACTGGGCGCGCAGTTTGGGTGTGCAGCAGGCAAACCTGTTGTGCTTGATGTAGGGCATGCTGTAGTGGATGAGGCGCGACATGAGGTCCACAGAGGAGTGGTTGTGGCAGATGATAAGCTTGCTGATGTAGGAGCCGATGTCCGGCAGGTGCGCCAGCGTGAAGACGTGCTCGGGACACACCACGAGGAGCTCGCGCGGGATGCTCGAGACGCCGCACGTGCTCTCGACGTGCATGCACAGGAGGTAGCGGTCGATCTCCGCCTGCACGGGCTGGCCGAGGTTGAGCTGCTTGATGAGGTCGTCGACGCGCTCGAAGTAAGCGCTGCGCTGCAACGGCAGCAGGGTCTGAGAGAATTCGCGTCCCATGATCATGTCCTTGTCGAACTTCGCGCCGGGAAAGACCCGCGAAGTCCGGTCGGACACCAGAGCATTGATCATGGGACTCACCGAAAATCCTGCACGCCGACCTTGAGCTGCCGCAGATGCTTGACGCCGGAGATGGATTCTACGGCGTAGCGGTTGCGCTGGTGGGACATGATGGGTACTGCGCGGCGGCGTGTCAGCGGCTGGCAGCGCACAGCGAGCGCGGCGGCGCACAGCGAGCGCGGCGGCGCACACAGCAATTGCTTACCAGGCATCGTGTGCACCGGCCCGTTCGCGGGGCAGATCAGCATCACCGACGGGTGGTACTCGCCGGGCTGGTTGCAGATGTTACCGTACTTCTGGATCAGCGTGTTCACGTTCACGCCGTTGTAGATCGTCTTGTAGTACAGCAGCTGCGTTGTCTTGCGCAGGCAGAGCACGCACATGCCCTGGTGCTCGTTCGAGATATTGGGAATTACAAATTGGGTCGCAATAAACGGCCGCGTCGCGTCGATCATCATGCACTCGCACGCCTCGCCCATCAGGCAGTCTTTCTCGCCGCTCGACATGCTCTCGCGCATGAAGCGCTCTTCGTACACGCGCGTGATGATCGGCACGTCGGGCATCTGCGGCGTGTGCGCGTTAGCCATCGCTCGCGGGAAACTCGCACACAGCGCACGCGCGCACGCGCAGCAAAGCGAGCGCGGAGGACACTAACAATGTCCCGCGTCGCGATGCTGCTCAGGAGGCGCTCGAACGGGATGTCGTTCAGGATGCTGTGCACGTCGATGCGCAGCGCGTCCACCGGCGCCAGCTGCGAGTCCTCCGGCTGGCCCTGCAGCGTATGGTCGATGATGCACGCGATCTCGTCTATGGCGCGCTCCTCGCGCTCCTCGTCATGCTGGATTCGCTTGCGTTTCGCCTCCAGCGTCGGCGCCGAGCTCTTGCGCTTGTTGTTCTGCCACACCGCGGGGAGCAGCATGGCGTGCGTCGCCGGGCGACGCCGCGGCGCGAGCAGGCGGGCTGTGTTTTTTGGGGCGATGTGCAGCGTGGATCGGCTCTGAGTCGTTGAATGTTCCACCTGCGCGTATAAAACAGCGCAACACGAGACACTATCTCCACATGTTGAACCGTCAAAAGCGTTTCGGCGGCGATGAGTCAAAAATACTGATGCCGCAGAAAACGTGCCACGAGTGGAGATCGTACCGGGACACGGACCATCCACGCCAACTGACTCTCGACTTGATCACGACGTTGCGGCAGGGACTGAACATCTACATGGGAGGGCTCGACGAGAATGGCATGAGACAATACCCGAGGAAAAGCTATTCTGTACGTGACTTGCTGAGTATTGTTGATGTCGTACCACATCTCCCACTGCCGGTGAACGCCACATTCAAACGCGAGCTGCTACGGCAGTGCCAACTTATCGCGAAGTTGACACGTGAGTACTACGACGTGTACAGTTTCGGGACTACGTTGAGATACCCGTTCGAGTTCCTTGACAATTTCATGCACATCCGCTGCGGCCTTCGGGTCGATGCCGACGTATTTAACTTGCAGTGATATACATATTTACACGCCACTTGCACGTGCTACCGCGGCTGCACCGCGCGTGGACAGTAGTATTTAACAGTCTATGTATTTCTTCTACATGCCCGCGCGCGCGTCTGTGCTTGATCACTGTGTCGTATTCGCCGACCTCTACGCGGCTCTGATGAGCCATGGATTCCTGAAATTATACGCAGCTAACGTTCTTGACTTGTTCAAGATGGGTCTCGACAAGTTTGTCGAATTAGACGCCGGCATCATATCTCGGACAATGCAGAATTATTCCTCGCCTGGTGCTGCCAGTGCGATCATACCAGTGCTATTGCAAGTTCAAATAGATCAGCGGCTCGGAATCTGCATCAGCCACTCCGAGACGGCGGCAAAAAGAATAGCCCTGACCAACGACATAGAGAGTGCGGAAACCGCATACTACGTCCACGCTGCAGCACGGCTTGGTTATGTGGTGTCCAACCCGTATGTACTTTGAACATGTCGCGTAATAAAGACCCATAAACTGTGCGTGATTTGCTGAGTGTGCATGAGTGTCACGACGCGCACGCCACGGGCGTGTCGAAGCCGAGCACATGCATCATCAACTTGCGAGTGGCACGCTTGTCATAGCCGGTGCGGACGGCAGAGGAATGCAAGAACGCGAAGGGCGTGTCGGGTGGAGCTCCGGGCAGCGCGCCGGCGGCGCTGAGCACGAGCGGCTGGATGTCACTGTCGAACATTTTCCATGCGATTGGAATAAGCCCACCAGCGGCGCTCGTGCTGGGGTTGGTCTTAAACAAATGTTTAATAAATACTCCCAAACTACCCAAACTACACTACAAGCGCGGCTAGATGCAAAGCGCCTGCAGCGCGGGCGCAAGCAGCGGCTCAAACGCCCGCGCGCCGTCGGCGCCCGCCACGCGCGCCGCCGCGCGTGCCACGCGTGCCTCCTCCGCCGTCGGCACGGCCGTGCGGCCCGCCCGGAAGAAGAGCAGGCGGTGCGTGCGCAGCACGAAGAAGAGGTCGCCGCCGGGGCCGTGGCAGGAGATCGCGCGCCGCTCGTCGTAGCCGCACGCGGCGACGTGCGCCTCGGCCTGCCGGCAGATGCTGAGATGCGTTCGGTGGTGTAACCGAGAGCCGCAGAGCGCGCGCTCCAGCAGCCGCGCCAGCACGCGCCGCTGCTGCTCGCCGGGTTCCGCGGCCGCTGGCCCGAAGGCGTCGGCGAACATCGCGGGCTGTGCGTAAAACGACAAGCGGCATCAAGCAGGCGCGGTGAAATTTCTGCGCTTTTTTGGCCTTGATACGGCTAGTACACACCCTCGTAGTCTCGCGCCGCCGTGATGTGGCGCAGTGTGCGTTGCAGCCCAGCGTCTGCGGCGTTCGCGGCCGCCCGGCGTTCCATGGCAAAACACTCACTGACATCATCGTCGTCGAACGTGTCATCGTAGTGTGGCGAGTACCCGCCCCACACGTTGAATGGTCCCTCCAGCTTCTGCGGAGGCACGTACGGCGGCGGATTGCGAGGCAACGTGCGAGTCGTGGGCGCGTGGCTGTGTCTCTCGCTGTCGCGCCGTGTCTTGATTTGTCGGGCCATATCATGCTCAGGCCTGCTGTACTGTGGCCTGCCACGGCGAGGCATCGCTCGGGGCGCTAGCCTGGCTCTCCGCTGCACTTCAAATTCCCGGTCTTCTTTACCCCCGAAGTCGAGTTCGTGGAGTCGCAACTGCAGTGCGTGTTCGTCCAGCAGGACGTCTCGCATCACGCGCCAGCTCGATCGCCACTTAAATACCGCAGCTGCTCTGCATCAATTATATGTCCCGACGTTTGCCTCGCTACCGGGCGACGTAAAAAACGCACGGCCCCTGCAGCGCGCGGGCTGCCTGTCTGTGTATATAACATCGCCGCCGTACGCGCACATGCGCTGGGGCAGGCTGTGGAAACCGCAGTGTTTCGGTGGAAGCCGCGTGCCACCGCGCAAGCCGCCGCGGCGCAGTCGAGGCGCGTATCCGAAGCCGGCGCCGTATTTAAAGCGCGCGTCGTCCCCGCAGATGGCCGAGCTGACGTCGACGACGACCTTCGCCGCACACTGCGCGTGCAGCAGCCTGCTGCTGCTCGCGTACACCGTCTTCGTGTTCCGGCGCCTTGTAGCGTTTCGGAGGACCTGCATACCCGATCCGCGCGCGTACCAGCCGCTCGCGACCACTCGGGGAGCGCGCTTGATGTCGCGGTTCTGCTAGCCGTCGCAGCAACTCGCGCTCCGCGCTCGTTTTGTCTGGCACCACGCCTGCAGAATTGGAACGCGTGAATGCGCTGCTCATGGAAATGCTGCGGACAGAACTTTACTCGAAAAGGGCGATGCGAAACGAAACAATACAAGCACAAGAAGGAACAATGCAAATATTTTGTTTGAATGCTTTAATAAAACAATAAAGTTTCACGCCTTGTTTACGCAACTTCACCAATATAAAAGTCTGTAGAAGATGTAAATCGTGTTACTTCGCCACCACTATAATTCGACTGTTTACATCAAACGTACAGACCCCTCCATCGCGCATTCGTTGACTAGCTTGTGCAGGTTTTCGTTGTCCTTTGATTCATTGGTTTTGTCGGGACTCGCCAGATTAAGTTTTAGTTCGGGTGGAAATTTTGGTTTGACGTTTTGAGTTGCCCTGAAGAACCCAATACAAATCGGGTTAAACAAACTTTCCGACATACCAGTGTCTGCGCGAACAGGCAGTGCGGTATCCACAGGAAGAACCAGTTCTCCAGCTTCTGTTTCAGAGGGAGTAGACGGCGTGGCGGACTGAAAATCTTCGTTTTTTCCAAGTACAAGCTTCCTTTTTGGTTTTTTCCGAGGTGGTGTCTGCATGTCAGACATCGTGCCACTTTTACGATACATACTATTGATGGTTGCATTGGAAACATATTGCTTATATATAAATTAGCGGCGCGTGGACCGCGTCGCTGTAATGATGTCGATTCGGTATCGCCTACACGAGCAGAGCGCGACGCCGAGGATGCGTACAGGCAGTTGTGGATCCGTTTTGTATATGCGTATTTATTACTGCACTCGCCGCTACATTATCGTGCTCCAGGCCGGGGGCTTCGAGTTAGAGAACCCTTTTCGGCATGGTATGTACGCGTCAGGCCGCGTGTACTTGCTCGCGGTTCCGTGGACACGCACTGGCTCCTCCGCGTCAGCACAGACTGGTTCTGGGTCGCAGCACCGCCTCTCGGAGACCCCGGCTTGGAGCGGCTCTGGCGCCGCAGCGCAGCACACTCGGGGCGTGTGCATTGCTGCCACCCGTCGCAACACCGCGCTGGCTGCCTCGACCTGCGGCAGCGGCGGGCGTAGCGGCGGGACGTACGCGTCGAGACAGACTGCCGCCCACACGAGGTGCAGTACTGCTACACGCACCCACACGGGCATTTCTTGCGGCGGTGGACGGCTGCTTATATACACAGCCGGCGCAACCGGACGCTCGCCGACGCGTGGAGGGTATCAAACGCAAACGGGCCGTGAGTATGCGTATTTCATCCGCGTGTTTTATTACATGCGCAGTATGCACCAGTCAGCCCAGCAGCCACTGGCGGAACGGGGCCGGACAGAGCTCGCCCGGGTTTATTTTGGCGGCGTCTGCCAGGTCGCGCGCGTGCTCACTCGTGTCCTCCTCGTACCCGCCGTCCGTAATGGTGCGCATCGGGAAGCTCCGTGGGACCCAACACATGACAGGCGGCCCGCGAACAAAAAAATACAAGCGCTCGAGCACGTCCGTGTTGCCACGAAGCGCGGGCATGCCGTGGAAGAAGATTCTGAGGAGCGCCATCTGCCGGCGGCGGTGTCCGAGCGCGCGCGCGTTCGCGGCGGCATCGATGGCGCGGTCTGCCTCGAGCTCAGAGTCGTCGCCGAAGTCGCTGTCACCATCATCGCTGTAGCTGTCGCATGCGGCGATCGCGACCACAGCCGCCGGCGCCGCGGCGACCGCAGCCGCAGCCGCCGGCGCCACGGCGACCGCGTCCGCAGCCGCCGGCGCCACGGCGACCGCAGTCGCCAGCGCGCTACCGCAAAACAGCGACTCGAGCCGCGGCAGCTGCTCCCGGAGCGCGTCGGCGAGCGCGGCGCACTCGAGCCCGCGCACTTCGCCCACATCGAGCTCCCGCAGCGACGGCCATGCGCGATCGCGCAGCAGCGCCGCGAGACACATCACCACGCTCGACTCGTGCGTGGCGCGGTCCAGCGGACACCCGACCACGTGCAGCACGGCGAGCTCGTGGAGCCGCGCCAGCGAGCGCGGCAGCGCGCGCAGCCAGCGGCAGTGCTTCACCTCGAGCCGGCGGAGCGGGAGGTCGCCCAGCGCCTCCGGCAGCTGCACCAGATCCAGATCCTCGAGCACCAGCGTCTCGAGGCCTGCGAAGCACGCCACCGGCGCTTCGATGTCGCGCAGCATCGGGACTCCGCGGAGCTCGAGCTCGCGCACGCTCGGACACGCGGCGCCCGCGCCGACGCCCTCGAGCTCGGTGTCCACCACGCAGAGGCGCTCCAGCCGCCGGCACGCCGCGAGCGCGGGGATCGTCTTGTCCGCGGGCCCGGTGCACTTCGTCGACAGCACGACCAGCCCGGCCAGGCGCTCCACCCCGCCGAGGGCCAGCGGCGTGTACTCGGCCTGTGCGTGCGCGCGTCAGCGAGGGCATTGACACGAAACGGACGCACGCTGCGCTATTTAAACGGCCGCAGCAACCCCACACATGCCGGCCCTGTCAGTCGACGACTGTCTCGAGGCACGCGGTCTCGCGCGCCGCGACCTCTGTCACGAGAACGCGGTCGTTATGCGGTTCTATCTGCGGCAGTGGAGTAGATTGCTGTCGGGCCGTATTCCGGCCGACCGCAACAGTCCGCTTACGCAAGGCGGCCGCGGCCTGCCCCCGCTCGTGTCGCAGATCGTGCGCGCGTACAGCTGCATCGACTCGTGCAGATCGCACAAGCACACACAGAGCTCTCGCAGCATATGACGACAACGCACCGTCAGCGAACGCAGCGTCTGCGCGCGGTCGACGAACCCCGCCTCGATGCTGCGCATCGCCTCGCACATGAAGAGCTCCAGCACGCGCAGCGCCGGCGGCGAGCCGATGTTCGCCACGACGCTCTCCATTGGCACTTGCTCGAGTCTGATGCGCCACAGCGCGCCGCAGTCGGAGAGGTCCGGCACGACCATCAGAGGCAAGTCGCACAGCACGAGCTCGCCCAACTGCCTCAGCGCGCCGAGCCGCGGCAGCGTGTGCAGCGCCGACATGTTTTCGATGCGCAGATACCCGGCGTCGGCGGCCACCGTGAGCACCGCGCCCTTCCCCCCGTTTAGGCGCGCGAGCCCTGTGCCGTCTGCCGCTGCGACGGCCAGCTGCGAGGGCCGCTGCGCGTCCGCACGTCGCACGCACAGCACGCCGGCGCCGTGGAAGACGTTCGTGCCATCGATGTATGGGTTCCCCGTAAGATGCTGCATCGCGGTGGTCGGCTGGCGTGCCTTCGTGTCTTCGTCGCTGTTTCGATGCGGTATCCGCCCGCTGCCGGCAATATAAGGGCCTTTTCGGTATACCAACCGGCGCCGATTTGGTATACGCGACTACACACAACCGAATAACGACCGTGGCGCAGCTCTGTGCGGCACGCCTAGAGTGGGTCGACTCGTGGCACAGGCGTCTCCCGGGCTAAGTGCGTAGTTAGTATTGACGTTTTTTTGGCGCGCCTGCAGCGAAGAGCACGCAGCCAGCGACACCGGACTTGCGCAGTGTTACACAGAGTTTATTTTGTACACGTAATGAATGCATGAGTTTTGCGTTGTTAATGCTTTCCGGCGTGCAAAGACTCCCCGGCGTGTGCTACGGCGCTCGCCGCAGCGAGGGCCGAGAAACACGCTCAGGTGCCCCACTCGAGAGAGGCGTTGCGGCGGTGATTATGCGGAAAGCCACGGTCGTCCGCGTTTGCATCCCTCCTGAGCTCGTCCGCGTTCGCATCCCTCCAGAGCTCCATGCCCTCGTGCAGGAACTCCACGGCATGTTCCAGTTCGTGACAGTCCGTGTCGACGAGGACGGATTCGCCCAGGAGAATGTCGTAAACATCTTCCTCAAACACGAATTCCCAGGCCTCCACGACCTGCAGCGTCGTGCTCACCCCGTCTCCCTCGTACCTCTGCTTGTACGCTTCGACGTAATTGTCAAAAACCGCGTTGCGTGTGATGTCGTACTCTAATTCCGTCATCTCGCGCTCCTCGAGTCCTTCCTCCTTGTCCGCAGGCATCGTGTGCTTTGCGCGCATTTCAGCGAGCGGTTAATTTGCAACAATGGCGGTTGGTTTTTACTAGCCGATTTCTTAAATATAAAAAGCGTCGGAAAGCGGGCGCTCGTCTCAGAGGAGGGGCGGGGAGGGGCGGGGAGGAGAGGCGCAACAATCCGAAGCGTTGCGATTTTCGGGCATTTTGGTAGCCCGGACAGTTTTTGTACCGGCGGTGTTGACTAATATTTAGTATTATGGCTGCCGCGGCAGCTCGAATACTAAATATTAGTCAACACTGCCAGTACTAACACTGCCCGGGCTCGGCTTTTGTGGTACTAATTAGTACTCATTGTCAAAATGACAATGAGTACTAAATATTAGTCGACTTTGTCTCGTACTAAAATTAGTACCACTACATTAGTGGTACTAATTTGTACTCAAGGTCGGGGCACACGGGCACGCCGACCGACTTGCTCCGGCTTGTCGGAACGTGGGAAATACAAGTCCCGACAGTGATAAAAAAAAGTATCGAGTGTTTATTAATGTGTGTATAGAGTATTTAATAACATACGACTGTCTCTATGTGTTGGCGAGGACGCAAACGGTGCGTGTGGCTACAGCAAATCAGACGCCGCTGGGGCCCGCGCCGCTCGCAGAGGACACAGCGGGCAGCCACGCATCGATGCGGTTTTCGTAGCCCATTGCAGTGTATCTCCGCTCCATGGATGCGATTGCCTCAGTGTTCGAGTCGAAGCCGTGCTTCTCGATGTACTTCAGCGTCTCTCCAGCTATCTTGGGGAGCGCTCGCTTGTAACCCCACCTGCCTTTCGAGAAGGTTGTGTACATCTGCCAGTCCATTTCCGGGTGCGACCTCCTTGTGCAAACTTCTCGAGTCTTGTGTTTCTTGTACGTCGTCTCGGTGGCGCTCTTGTCGTTTTCGTCGGTGGACTCGACGGTGCGTCTCTTCTCGAGCACGCTTATCCTCCTGTCTTGTTCGGAAAGCCTAGTAGTGAGACCGACAATACTGGCCTCGAGCTCGACGTTCTTGGCCATGACCGCAGGCATATGGTCGCGAACCCTTTTAAGTTGGTCAAATCTTTTTATCGTGTGCTCAAAGCTCTTGACTGTGTGACTGAAAGCAGACAGCACCAGGCGTTTCAACACTTGCACGTCGTGGTCACCGGCCGATGCGAGCGTTTCCGGCAGCACGTCGTCCACGGTGGCGCTGTGAGCGGACGCAATGACAGCGGGCGCCTCGCGGCCGTTGGCGATGGCACCGGTCGGAGCCATCGCCGCCGGCACCGCGCGCGTCTCGCGTGGCACCAATACATTGGCCGTCTCTGCTGCGAAGACCTTCCTGTTGGGGTTATTCAGCAGATTCGCGACTGCGATCGGTCTACGTTGGAATCTGTTCGCCTGGCCGTGGGTACCGGCGCCGGGAGCACGCGAAACGGCACCGGGCGTCTCGGCACCGGGCGCCTCGGCACCGGGCGCCTCGGGGGCTGCGCTGGGAGCGGCTGTGCGCGCGGCGGATGCGCCGGGAGCGGCTGCGCTGACAGCGCCGGGAACGAGTGCGCGCGCCTCGGGGTCGCGCGCATCTGGACCGCGTGCGACCACAGCGAGAGAAACGACCGCGGGCTCCTCGGGGTCGCGCGCATCTGGACCGCGTGCGACCACAGCGAGAGAAACGACCGCGGGCTCCTCGGTGCCGCGGACAACTGGAGCGCTGGAAACGGCCGCTGGCGCATCTGCGCCGCCTGCGACGCTAGCGCGATGACCGAAGGGGAGTGGGTTGGTAGCGGCCGAATAACGCACAAGAACCCACCCGTAAGGCGTCCATACATATTGCGGCGCGACTTGCGAGGCGGTCCCTGCGGCCGTGGCGTGCCACATGTAGAGTGGATATCGTGGATAGGACACTGCTCTCCACCAATTTATTTCCGTGGCATTTTTCACATTGAGTGTAGCAGACCGGCAAACATCTCGCTGGTCGTTCGGCTCACGAACCTTAGTATCCAAGCATCTACATGTCATCCAAGCATCCACACGCTTCAATACATATCTCGAATTTAATTCGGGTCACGTTACCACGATTCCAGTGAACACCGTTTTAATTGCCTTTCTGGTCACGTGACCGCTATTTAATTGCCTTCTGTCAGCAAAATTTAAGTTGCAC
>ENA-ORXF01002394-ORXF01002394.1-marine-metagenome-genome-assembly--contig:-NODE-2394-length-11234-cov-2.563413_pt1 | contig 11234 bp, 9 predicted proteins | sample MGYA00237864_ERZ511476 | MGnify/ENA primary metagenome ERZ511476 (study PRJEB26306, sample SAMN06343908) | marine metagenome | isolation source: coastal waters | place: Atlantic Ocean: West Antarctic... | reverse complement strand
AAATGCTCTTGCTTTAGCCACTTTAACAAAACCTTGGGAAACAATATTTTGCCATCGAAACTCTCACATCGAAGAAGATGAATGTGGAGCTCCAGAATTTTACTCCCATGGGTCAAAGTTAACATTGGTTGATGGTAGTGACGCTATGATGACACAGGAAAAATTGCAAACAGCTATTGATTATACCGGTCGTATTGGAGTGCATAACGTTCAACGTGGGTCCTTATCTATCACAAACGTTACAGAATTTGGTACAGTCTATTCTTTAGAAAAAATACAAAACCTTACAAAACAAGCTCATGAAAGCGGCATTAAGACCCATCTTGATGGTGCTCGCTTTGCAAATGCAATGGTAGCATTAAATTGTACACCAGCTCAATTAACATGGAAATCTGGAATTGATGTTGTTTCATTTGGGGGAACTAAAAATGGATGCTTAGGAGTAGAGGCTGTTATTTTCTTTGACCCTGAGATGGCATGGGAGTTTGAACTTCGGCGTAAACGTGGCGGCCATTTATTTTCAAAACATCGTGTACTTTCTGCACAGATGGAAGGTTATTTGGCAGATGACCTATGGATTAATTTAGCAAGACAAGCAAATCAAGCTGGTCAAAAATTAGCTGCTAAATTATCTAAGTTTTCAGAAGTAGAGTTTATTCATCCCACACATGCCAATTTAATTTTTGCAAGTTGGTCACGTGCTACGCATGACAAATTAGCCGCTAAGGGCGCCAAATATAATTTTTGGCCTGCTGACCCAACTTCCACCGGATCAGCAGAAGAAAAACTATCTGCGCGACTTGCATGTAGCTGGTCAACTACCGACACAGAGATCAATCAACTACTAAGCTGTTTCAGCTAATTTCTGCTAAATAAGCGTTTAAATATTCAAGGCGATCTTGACCAAAAAAGACCTGGTCACCTACAATATATGATGGAGACCCAAATACATTTGCTTGTATGGCATCCTCAGTGTTGAGCAAAAATGTTTCAGCTCCCTCAAGCAACCCACTCTCTGTGATGGATGCATCAAAGCCATTTGAAATAAGTGCGTCTTTTATAACCTTATCATCAGCAATGTCTTTATCTTCCAACCAACAAGCACGTAAAATAGATTGGCATAATTCTCCAACATTACCTCCTCCAACAGCTTGAGCTGCAATAATAGCGTAACAACTAGGAGCAGGATTTGTTGGCCAGAAAGCTGGCTTTACCGTTATATCCATATTATTGTGTTTTGCTATACGTGGTAATTCCTGGTCACGGTAAATTTGACGCGAAATATGACGATCCTTTGGAGCAGTACCACCGGTACGTTCAAAAACTTGCATCAGCTGAAACGGCTTATAATTAATCTTAACTCTATATTTGGCTGCTATATGCTCTAATTCATTCCCAGCCAAATATGTAAAAGGTGACAAGGTAAACATGTAATAGTCAATGTGTGCCATTTGGCTCTCCAATTATTTTATTAATAATGAATAACATAACGCTTTCAGCTAGGCAAAAGCCTTTTGCAGTGCTACTTTATGATCATAATATAATCTGTCACATCTGCCGTGATATATTTTCAAGGGATCAAAATGAGTACATTAATTGAACCAAAACTAATAACTGGAAACTCTAACCTTTCATTGGCCAAAGGAATTGCAACGCGCATGTCAATGCACCGTGGTCAGCCAGTCAAGTTAATTGATACTCGCGTAGAACGCTTTAACGATGGTGAAATCTTTGTTGAAGTTTATGAAAATGTTCGTGGCGAAGACATGTTTATCATCCAATCTACATCAAATCCTGCCAATGATAATTTGATGGAGTTACTTATTATGGCAGATGCACTTCGCCGCTCTTCAGCAGCACGCATTACTGCTGTAATCCCCTATTTTGGTTATGCCAGACAAGATCGTCGTACTAAAGCCCGCACACCAATTTCAGCTAAGCTAGTTGCAAACCTCTTAACTGAAGCTGGAATTGAACGCATTTTAACTGTGGATTTACATGCAGCACAAATTCAGGGTTTTTTCGATATCCCAGTAGATAACCTTTATGCTGCACCAGTTTTTGCTTTAGATGCACTGCACCATTTTAAAGATATGTCGGATGTCACAGTAATTTCCCCAGATGTGGGTGGCGTTGCTAGGGCCCGCGAATTAGCCAAACGTATTGGTGCTGATTTAGCCATTGTTGACAAACGTCGCAATAAACCAGGCGAAATCTCAGAAATGACTGTTATTGGGGATGTTAAGGGGCGACGTTGTATTATTGTAGATGATATTTGCGATACCGCTGGTACTCTATGTAAGGCTGCTGAAACGTTAATGGAAGAAGGTGCTACTGAAGTACAATCTTACATTACGCATGGTGTTTTATCTGGGCCTGCCATTGAAAGAATTTCTAATTCTGTAATGAAGCATTTAGTGATTACAGATAGTATAGAGGGGAGCCCAGCTGCTAATGCCTGTAAAAAAATTCGCACTGTTCCACTTGCACCAATGTTAGCTCAAGCCACATTAAATATTTGGAACGGTACATCTGTTTCTTCATTGTTTGATGAAGAAACTTTGGGCCCACTTTACCAAGGGACATACTAAAGCTTTTTAAACTTATATAAAACATGTAAAAGAGCCACATTCACGGGGCTTTTTTTATATTAGCTCTAAAAGAATTCTAGTGTCAGATAAACGTTTGTTAGCTGCGTCTACATCTTCTGGAGGAATATTATCTAACGCAGCAGTCGCAACAGCAATCAGTTCATCTATAACCTCAGCTGTTACTTCTACTTTAGGTATAGCTTGTTCCGCTAACACAGATGCATTTTTGCCAGAGACTTCCACAAAACCGCCTGTTACAATATATTCAGTAACATCACTATCTGTCTTCACAGACAGTAAGCCAGGACGTAAAGTCGTTAGCATCGGCGCATGTTCCGCCATTACAGTAAAGTCGCCATCTGCACCTGGAATTTGAATCTCAGATGCTTCTACAGATGCCAACTTACGCTCTGGGGACACAAGGTCAAACTGGATCGTAGCCATATTTATGACCCTTTCAATTAAGCAGCTTCAGCCGCCATTTTTTCTGCTTTTGCAATCACATCAGCGATACCGCCAACCATATAGAAAGCCGCTTCTGGAAGGTGATCATACTCACCTGCAACAACAGCTTTGAATGAAGCAATTGTATCCTCTAAAGGAACCTGAACACCATCAGAGCCAGTAAATACTTTAGCAACGTCAAATGGTTGAGACAAGAAACGTTCAATCTTACGTGCACGCGTAACTGTCAATTTGTCATCTTCTGACAATTCGTCCATACCCAGAATCGCAATAATATCTTGCAAAGATTTGTAACGTTGCAAAATCTGTTGAACTTCTGTTGCAACAGTATAATGCTCTTCACCTAAAATTAGTGGGTCGAGTAAACGTGATGTTGAACCAAGAGGATCAACTGCAGGGTAAATGCCTTTTTCAGAGATTGAACGATCTAAAACAGTGGTAGCGTCCAAGTGAGCAAATGATGTTGCAGGAGCCGGATCTGTAAGGTCATCAGCCGGAACATAAACCGCCTGAACAGACGTGATTGAACCCGCTTTAGTAGATGCAATTCGTTCCTGCATTGCACCCATATCGGTTGCAAGAGTTGGTTGGTAACCCACAGCAGATGGGATACGACCCAATAATGCAGAAACCTCAGCACCAGCTTGTGTGAAGCGGAAGATGTTATCAACAAAGAACAAAACATCGGACCCAGATTCATCTCGGAATTGTTCTGCCAAAGTCAAACCTGTCAAAGCAATACGCATACGCGCACCTGGAGGTTCGTTCATTTGGCCATATACAAGCGCAATTTTTGACTCTTCCATATTATCAGGAACAATAACACCAGATTCAATCATTTCATGGTATAGGTCGTTACCTTCACGAGTACGCTCACCTACTCCCGCAAAAACAGAAAGACCAGAGTGCACTTTAGCAATGTTATTGATCAATTCCATAATCAAAACAGTCTTACCAACACCAGCACCACCAAACAAACCAATCTTACCACCTTTTGTATAGGGTGCTAAAAGATCCACTACTTTAATGCCTGTAACTAAAATTTCAGTCTCTGTAGATTGTTCTTCAAATAATGGCGCATCACCATGAATTGGCCGTGATGTTGTTGTTTTAACTGGACCAAGTTCATCTACTGGCTGGCCAGTTACGTTCATAATACGACCCAATGTGCCTGTACCAGTTGGAACAGTAATTTGGCCTGCTGTATCTATAACTGTTTGACCGCGAACCAACCCTTCTGTCGCATCCATTGCAATTGTACGGACAGTATTTTCACCTAGATGCTGTGCAACCTCTAGTGTCAATTTTTGACCGTTGTTATCAGTTTCCAACGCATTCAGAATTTCTGGCAATGCGTCTTCGAACTGTACATCAACAACAGCACCAATAACTTGGACAATTTTGCCTACGTTTGTTTTTTCTTTCGCCATAATAGTTCTCCGGTTCCTTAAAGCGCTTCCGCGCCCGAGATAATCTCGATCAATTCATTTGTAATCGCAGCCTGACGTGAACGGTTATAAACTATTGTAAGTTTATCAATCATGTCACCTGCGTTGCGTGTCGCATTATCCATCGCTGACATACGCGCACCCTGCTCTGAGGCACCATTTTCAAGCAAAGCTGTAAAAACCTGTGTAGACAGAGCGCGTGGCAATAGGTCAGCTAAAATTTCAGTTTCACTGGGTTCATATTCATATAAAGGCATATCAGCACCTTCTTCAGATACGAACTTAGCTGGAATTAACTGTAATTCTGTTGGAATTTGATTCATCACTGATTCAAATTTATTATAGAAAATAGTAGCTACATCAAATTCTTCAGCATTAAACCGAGCGATAATGTCAGTTGCTATATCAGAGGCGTGAACATAACCTAATTTTTTTACTTCTGACAAATCAACATGGTTGATCATTTTATCACTCAAGTCGCGCTTTAATTGCTCACGACCTTTTTTGCCAACGGTTATAATCTTAACGGCTTTACCAGCAGCTATCAACTCTTTGGCTTTGGCACGTGCCAATTTAGCAATAGAAGAGTTAAAGCCACCACACAGGCCACGTTCAGAGGTAGCAACCACTAATAAGTGAACCTGATCATCACCAGAACCTGCTAACAATTTTGGAGCATTATCAGCACTTGCTGATGCACCTGCCAAATTTGCCATTACTGCATTCATGCGGTCAGCATAGGGGCGTCCAGCTTCGGCCGCCTCTTGCGCACGGCGCAGCTTTGCAGCTGCAACCATTTGCATCGCCTTGGTGATCTTGCGCGTTGACTTAACGCTGTCGATCCGTGTTTTTAGGTCCTTGAGGTTTGGCATCTATCCAAACTCCTGTTCCATAAAAGGCTTCAGTTACGCAAAATCTTTAGCAAAAGACTCAACAACGGCTTTAATACGATCTTCGGCTTCGCCTTTGATCTTTGGATCATCAGTTTTGATCCATTCTAGTACATCAGAATGACTTGTTCGAGCAAAGTTCAATAAACCATCTTCAAATGAACGAACTTGATTTACTTCAATTTTGTCCATGTAACCTTTAGTACCCGCATAAATTACCAACACTTGCTCAGCTGTAGTCAATGGTGAGTATTGTGGTTGCTTCAACAATTCAGTCAAGCGCGCACCACGTGCGAGTAATTGTTGAGTAGAGGCATCAAGGTCAGAACCAAATTGTGCAAACGCAGCCATTTCACGATACTGAGCAAGTTCTAGTTTAATAGAACCAGCAACTGACTTCATTGCATTTGTTTGTGCAGATGAACCAACACGAGAAACTGAAAGCCCCGTATTAACCGCTGGACGAATACCTTGGTAAAACAACTCAGTTTCTAAAAAAATCTGACCATCAGTAATAGAAATCACATTAGTTGGAATAAACGCAGAAACGTCACCGCCTTGTGTTTCGATCACCGGCAATGCTGTCAAAGAACCATTACCCGATTTGTCACCTAATTTTGCTGAACGTTCCAATAATCTGGAGTGCAAGTAGAAAACATCTCCCGGATAAGCTTCACGTCCCGGTGGGCGGCGAAGTAAAAGTGACATTTGACGATAAGCGACAGCTTGTTTGGTCAAATCATCATACACCATAAGAGCGTGCATTCCATTGTCACGAAAGTATTCACCCATTGAAGTAGCACCGTATGGAGCTAAAAACTGCATTGGGGCAGGATCAGAAGCAGTAGCGGCAACAACTATTGTATACTCCATTGCGCCTGTTTCCTCTAACTTTTTAACTAGTTGAGCAACAGTCGAACGCTTTTGGCCAATAGCAACATAGATACAAAATAATTTTTCTTTGTCATCTTTTGCTGCATCGTTATATGCTTTTTGATTTAGGATTGTATCCAAAGCAACAGCAGTTTTACCTGTTTGACGGTCACCAATAATCAACTCACGCTGGCCACGACCAATTGGCACTAATGCATCAACAGATTTCAATCCAGTTGCCATTGGCTCTTGAACTGATTTACGGGGTATAATACCTGGAGCTTTAACATCCGCCGTTGAACGTAACTTTGTTTTGATGGGCCCCTTACCATCGATTGGGTTGCCTAAACCATCTACAACTCGACCTAATAGTTCTGGACCAACTGGCACATCAACAATTGCGTTAGTACGCTTTACTGTATCGCCTTCTTTAATTGATTGGTCTGAACCAAATATAACAACACCAACATTGTCTGCTTCTAAGTTAAGAGCCATTCCTCGGATACCACCGGGGAATTCAACCATCTCACCAGCTTGAACATTGTCCAAACCATGTACACGCGCAATACCGTCACCAACTGACAATACGCGGCCTACCTCGGCAACTTCAGCCTCTTGACCAAAATTCTTAATTTGGTCCTTGAGGATCGCAGAAATCTCTGCAGCTTGGATAGCCATTATCCGACCTCTTTCATTACATTTTGAAGATTTGAGAGTTTTGATTTAATCGAACTATCGATCATTTTAGAACCCACTTTAATAATCAAACCACCGATTAAACTTTTATCCACGGTAGCTTTGATTTTTACATTCTTGCCTACAGACTCTTTTAAAGTCGCAGCCAATTCTTTTTCCTGTGCAGCAGTTAAATTCTGAGCTGAAGTAACTTCTGCAGTTATTTCACCCTTTTCATCAGCAATCTTGGCACGAACAGCCTCGATCAACGCAGGCACCATGGGTAAACGACGCGTTTGAGCCATTAGACCTAAAGTGCTACTTACCATTAATGATAATTCCATTTTTTTTGCCAACGCAGAAATAGCCCCAACCACTTCATCACGACTGTAAACGGGCGATTGGAAAAGATCACGCAAAGAATAATTTTGAGACAAAGCATTATCTATCACATCCAAATCTTTTTCCACTGAAGGCAGTGTATTAGCATCTTTTGCCAATTCAAATAGTGCCGTCGCATAACGCGCGGCAACACCTGATGATATCGAACTTGTGTCAGACACGTGTAACCTTTCGATATAGTCATGGGTAGATTACCCATAACTGATTGATATTGGACAGCTTCCAAGAATAAACTATCAGAACTCGGCGCGTGATACCAAAGCATACGCTCCTATGCAACTGTCTTGATATGACTTAAAAATATTGAAAATTCAATGTTTTCAATTAGATAGCCTTAACCCGCGACAATCTGCGCTTTAATAACACTATAAAACCAGCAATTATTCCTATTTAATGTAGTTAATATTAACCTTTAGTCCGAATCTTTATTACTTTTGATGCAGAATAAACGTCACAGTTATTCTAAAAAATATGTACTTTAAATAAATCATAAGCAAACAATTAAAAACAAATTTGACGTTAGTATTTATTTTGTTAAAACTATTTTAAGGATATTGAAAGATGAACAATGAAATTGCTAGCCTATCTAACATATTTTATAATGCTCTCTAATATTACAAATGCACAAACAGTTATTCCACTTAAAAATACACATGGTTTTTATAATGCATACGTAATTCCCATAGATGGCAGAGCACGTATCGATGTACAGTTAGTAGTCCTCTCCGGCACTTACGACGAAGATGGGGTTTCTGGAATTGCACATTATACAGAACATTTAGCAGCACTATCATCTGATACAAAGGTTTTACAAGAGCCTCGCCAACGAGATTTAAACGCTTTCACCTCTAAAGTTTCCACTGTTTATACCAATACAGGCAGCTCCAAAGAGATTGATCGAATTATGCTCTTAACAAGAGCAGTGTTAGAAACACCCAATTTGCCAATAGACTTTCAAAAAAGCGAAATCGACATTGTAAAACGTGAAATTCTTTATAAGGAACGCAATGCTCCAGTAAGATGGTTAAATAGGTTAGCGTTGCAAAAATTATATGGGTCAAAATCTGGAAGAGCTGATAATCCTGTAGAGGATTTAAATAACATCACTATAGAAAAAGCCATGTCGTTTCATGCTAAACATTACACGCCATCAAATTCAATATTAATAATTTCAGGCGATATTACGCAATCATTAGCACAAGCAAAAGTTACAGAATACTTTGGTAACACTTTAAAAACGAAACAAGTACCAGATTTATGGCTAACTCATCATCCAAAAGATGGATTAAAAAGCAGAACCATAATTTCATCAACACGAATTTTAGATGATAGTTTATCATATGCAAAATTTTTTAAATTTCCAGAACCACAAGATATATTAGGCATGCAAGCATCATTTTTTATTGCTTCGGACATTTATAATTCACATATGAACGATACACTGTACCTTGAAGGCTTTACCGCACAATCATTTTCCCAAAGTTCATACATAGCGATAAATGGTGATCTCGAGTATACTGCTACTTTAATTCCATTTGAAGGCGTATCATTGGAGCAAGCCTTAAATGCATTGGAAAAAGCTATGGCAAAAATGCGGACAAAAAAGATCACTCAAAAAGAAATTAAGACTGCTCGTAGTAAAAATGTAGCTTATACAAGATCTTTATCTCAAAGTCCTCGTGCCTATTTAGATTTTTTCCAAAATTTAGGATCCGATGGCTTACCACCAACATCTCCTACAGAATTTGCCGAAATGATAGCTGAAGCGCCAGACACAGAAATTCTTCGCATAATTGCAGCATTTGCCTCAGATAGCCCCTCTGCTGCAATTTTAGCAAATTCGGAGAGCCCTAAATGAATTTTTTTGGGATATTTATTTTTATATTTATTAGCCTTTTAAGCTTAATGTTTATAGCACCTGCCAATGCACAAATAAAAGATGATGTGACGTATATTACTGAATTTACTACCCTTAATGAGAACATGGCAGCTGCATCTTTAATTTGGGCATTAAATGTAGATACAAATGATCAAAGTAGAGCATTGCAAGCTTTATTATCAGCAAAAATTAGTGGCCCTATGGGAGCTATTTCCGCTCGTGAATCTATCGACTTTAGAGTTATCAACAACATAGATTTAACTATTAATGCGACACCAAAACATTTAATTTTAACAATAACATCCCCTAAAGAAAATTTTAAAGATGCTATAAAACACATCAATCAAATTTTAAGAAATACTGAAATAAATAAAAATTGGCTAAAACGTAAAAACCGCGCTTATGAAGAGATTTCGTCTAGTCGACTGCGGACACCTGAATTACTAGAGACTGAATTAACGGACTACACACTTTTTACTGGAAATAGCCCACTACTAAATGAAAGTGCTCTTAAATTAGAGATATTACGTCGGCCAAATCAAATTATTTTTAATGCAAAAAATTACAATTTTAGAAATTTAGCTGATGTCTTGATGGATGGATTATTAAGTCATGATGCTACCCTCAATAATTTTCCTATAAAACCTCATAGAAAGTTACCTGCTGGTATTATTCACTCAAGCGATGAAAATTCCAGTGAAACTTTAATTTTTATAGGAACCATCAAAGAATTTAAAACAGTCAGAGAACAAGCACAAACAAATATATTATTTAAATACATGGGCTATGGTCCAGGATCCGAAATGTTTCGAATTATTCGCCAAGAAAAACGCGCATCATACGATCCTCGTTCACATTTTACACAAATAGGTAAACAATTAGCCTTTACAGGCCTGTCAGCAACAGTTTCATCTAAAAATTGGCATGAAGTTTATGATTTAATTCTCAAAATTTATAATGATACACGAGCAGGAATTAATACTGAACAAGGGTTGCAAGATTCACGCGATTCAATGATTAATAATTTGGTAGGCAATTTACGTCGTAGGCCAGAATGGTTAGCACAAAGATATCTTGAATTGCATCCAGTCAAGCCTCCTGAACAAATTATAGATATTAAATTACTTAGTGAAAGCTTTTCAGTATTACCATTAGAGCTCAACAACAAAGCAAATAAAATTTTGGAAAATCCATTGAAATTAATTTCAATTATTATTGGTGGAAAAATTAATCCAAAAATGGAAAAACAGCATAACATGTTTTGCAAATTGCCTCCAAATAAACGTTTGGATTACTGTTTGGATAAGCTTACATCAGGTTAAGGTTTATGGTGTGCTTCAAAACCTTTTATTGGATCACCAACTGGAGACTTTATACCCTCCAATACACCTCCTAGTGGATTTTTAACTGATGCACCAAGACCACTTTTAGGACGAGCATATATTTGTTTGGTTGCCTCAATAATAACAACACCTGAAGCTAAGGGGATTACACCTTTAGACCCAAATCCTTCTAAATATTTAGAAACACGCAGCCAAAACGGTTTATGGCTTGGGGGGAAAAACATCGCAGACATGTGTTGCTCAACTAAAAACTTATGGGCACGCAATTGAGTTTCCAACTGGCCAACGCTATATGGTTGCCCATAACCAAATGGCGTACTTTCACTCCTAGCCCATAGGCCAGTTCGGTTCGGTACTATTAGCAATACTCGCCCACCTGGCCCAAGAACCCGCCAAATTTCTTCTAATAAGCCACTCTGGTTTTCACAAGTTTCAAGACCATGTAAAACAACCATTTTATCTATTATACCAGTAGCCAAAGGCCAACTTATTTCTGGTGTTAAAACAGATCGATTCATCTGCCCTTCAGGCCAGGGCATGACACCTTGTTGGCCAGGCATTAAACATATTACTCGCCTTGCAGATGTGAGAAATGGCCGTAACATAGGCGCAGCAAAGCCGTACCCCAGAACCGTCTGCCCTTTTGTATCACCAAATAAACGTTCAAC
>ENA-ORXF01002390-ORXF01002390.1-marine-metagenome-genome-assembly--contig:-NODE-2390-length-11246-cov-5.676426_pt1 | contig 11246 bp, 2 predicted proteins | sample MGYA00237864_ERZ511476 | MGnify/ENA primary metagenome ERZ511476 (study PRJEB26306, sample SAMN06343908) | marine metagenome | isolation source: coastal waters | place: Atlantic Ocean: West Antarctic... | reverse complement strand
GCTATATTATCTGGCATGCAAGGACGTTCACAACAAGAAGGTATTGGCGATCTATATTCTAAAGGTTTATCAAGCGCCTATGAGTCTGCATTATCTGCAGCTCAAGAAGGCCGTAAGCGTCAGATCCAAGGATCACAAGCACAAACTCAAGCAGGCGGTTTAGCTAACCAAGCAACTCTAGCGAGACTACAAGCGGCAGGACAAAACACTGCAGCTGGTAGATTATCATTAGGAGCAACTGGTGAGATGCGACAGTTAGGGGCATTACAAGGACAACTAGGTGGACAACAAAGACAATTAGGAGATTCTCAAAGAGGACTCGGCATGGATCAAATCAAAGCAGCTGAAGCTCGTCAAAGAATCGGCGGACAAGATGTTGCTTCGCAATTAGGTGTAGCTGGATTGCAACAAGGCATAGATCAAAGAGCTATGGATGTTAGTTATGCTGACTTCCTCAAAGAACAAAACTATCCTAGAGATCAACTTAACTTCTTAAGCGGCATTATCAAAGGAGATCCTTATAGAGGTGGTTATGGTACAGCACCAGAAGTATATGACAATCCTAATAACTTTGAAAAAGCAGTTGGTTATGCTGGTAAAGCAGCGGACATTTTTAATACAGTAAAAGGATTTTGGTAGGAGTAAATTATGGCAGATGAAATATACGGAGATAAATATTTTGAATTACCAGATTGGTTAGTTGGAAGAAAATATAAAGAACAACGTCAAAAGTTTGATTTTAATCAAGAAGAATTAGACAAATTTAAAGACCTTAATTATAAACCTAAATCTATACTAGAACGGTTTACTGAAAATCCTGACTATATGAAACAACCAACCCTAACTCCTCTCACATTACCTCGAAGAGATGACTTTGATTCTTCAGATTTAAAAATGTTTCCATCAATACCTGGTAGTGATAATGCTATAGGCGATGAGGCAGCTCTTATATCAGCTTTTGCAAATACACAGGCTAACAAGGTACGAAAAGAAAGAGTTGACAAAGAAGCTAAAACTGAGAAAGAAAAATTTGTAGATAAAGATACAGTACTTGGCAGAATATTTGACAGAAGAGTTAAGCCTGGCAATGAACTATCCAATAATGAAAAAGCATTTGCTTACATACGTAACATCAGTGACAGCTTATTAGAGCGTCGTGAAGTGGGGGGCAAAGAAGGTACAAGCACACTAAGCAGAATCTTAGGACCAGGTGGTGGTATCGGAGAAGGATCAGACGAGATCAAAGCTTTACAATCTGCATCAATATCTAAGAGGGCAGCAGCTGTTGACAAAGCGCTTGATCGTAAAAAGAAAGCATACGAGATACAAAAAATTAGCAGCGAGTCTATGAAAAATATAGCAGAACTAGCTAAGACTGATTTTACTAAGGCAACACAAGAAGCTATGGAGCTCGCAGAATTTGAAGGTTTTGAACCAGGCACTTTACCATTTGATGATCAAGTTGCAGCCATTTTAAGAGGGGCAGTTACTGAAGGACAAGCTAATGTTTATACTAAACTTATGCAGTTGCAAAAAGAGTTAGCCATTCTTCCAAAGGGCAGTCCTGACTATATAGCAATGGAAAAAGATATTGCCGAAATGAAACAACGAGTAGGTGGTACTACTTTAGATAACAGCTATGCACCAGATCAATTTATTGACGAAGACGGTAACCCAAAAACATAATACCCTAAGAGAGTCCGCTCTCTGAATACGAAACGTAAGGAAACAAAAAGTGACGAATATTAATTATGGCTTCATTGAAAGTCTAGAAGGTTTTGAAACAAGCGGCTATGTGCCAAATGCTGAGGGATCTGAATCAGGAGTAACCATTGGCTCGGGTGTTGACTTGGGCGCAAGAAACGTTAATGATTTAAAAAAATTAAATCTATCTGAAGAATTAATAGCTAAACTAAAACCATACCTCGGTAGAAAAAGCACAGGTGCTGAAAGTTACCTTGAGAAAAATCCATTAAATCTTAGTACGGAAGAAGCTCGGTATATTACTCGAGCTGTACAAACAGATGCAGCTAACAGTCTTGCAAGAAAATGGAAAGCCAAAACTGGTCAAGATTTTTCCGAACTCTCAGAAAATAAAGCAACAGCGGTTGCTTCGGTTGCCTTTCAGTATGGCAATCTTGCTACTAAAACTCCTAACTACTGGGAACAAGTAACTTCAAATGATTGGGAAGGTGCTTATGCTAACTTAAAAGATTTCAAAGATGATTATGGCACTCGCAGAGAAAAAGAAGCAAACTTTCTTAATCCACAAATGCCTATACGCAAACCTGAGACTAATATTCCTAGATTTGTAGAGACTAATATTCCTATTGTAGCACGAGAAGAAGGGGGGCCAGTCAATGCTCTTCAACCATATCTTGTTGGTGAAAATGGGCCAGAAATTATTGTACCTAATCAAGATGGAACTGTAATACCTAGCGCCAACACTCAAGCTGAAGCAGCAGTAGATCAACTTCTTGCAGAAGCAGCAGCTGGCACAGCTGGTACATACGAAGCACTTCAACAAAATTTAAATTCTTCATCACCTTCTTTTGGACAAGGTAAAGGCATATATAAACCAAGAGACAGAACACCAAAAAGAAAAGTTAAGTATGTAGCTTTTGATGATCCTACTACTCCTCGTATTGCAGTACCTGAAGAGTTCACTCCAGAACAAGTACAAGAATACATGAAGAGCGAAGAAGCTGAAGCTTTGATGTATCAACAAGGTTATCTATACAAGTATGGCAATCAACCATCCTCGCTTAAAGATGCTAGTGATCAAGATGACTGGGCATTAACTGCTGGTATTAAATCTGGTTACGATAATTTAAAATCTATTGGTGCTGGAGCACTATACACAGTTGCTGATGTATTTGGTGACGAAGAAAAGATGGCTCAATTTGAGAGCATGATTTCACAATACAACCAAGACGCTTCAGTGCATGCGTATAAACCAGGAGAAGCTCCAGGTGAATATGATTTACGTATTACTTCTGTTGAAGCTATACTTCAAGACGAAAATAAACTAAACGCTTTTCTTGATTGGGCTGCCTTTAATGTAGGTGCAGGCGCAACTACTATGGTTCCAATTATGTTAGCTAGTGCTGTAGGTGCTGGGGTAGCTGTAGTGGGAGCTCCAATTACGGCGGCAACAGGCGCAAGTATTGCTGGTATGATGGCAGCATATACAATGGGGGTTGGTGAAGTAACAGGGGCACAACTAGAACGTTCAGGAGATGCTAACGCAGCACTATCTTTAGCCGCCGGTATTCCATATGCAGCAGCTGAAAGATTCTTTGGTACGTCTATGATCTTTACTCGTTTGCTTGGTAAAAAATATGGAGCAGATGTTGTAAGTGATATTGTTAAAGGTGTTGCCATTAAAAAATTAGTAGAGAAAAAAATAACCCCTAGTCTTGTAAAAGAAATGGCCAAAGGCTTTGGTAAAGAGTTTGCAGGTGAGGGTGTAACAGAGGCTATCCAAGAAGTAATAACATCTTCCGCCGCTGAACTTAATGAAGGCGCTAGTCTTGGTGAGCTATATCAATCAAAAGATTTTTGGAAACAAATAGGTGAAGCTGCAGCAGCTGGTTCAATTGCTGGTGGTACTATTGGTGGAGCTGGTGGTGTAATTACCTATGGCAGAAAAGCTGGAACTAAAAACAGAGACGGAGCTCTATCTATTAAAAAAGATCCTACTCCAGATGCAGAGACTATGGATAAAGTTGATGCAGAAATAGGCGACACTATAGAATACACAGGCAGCTCAACAGATGAATCAGTTGAATTCATATTAACAGGTACTGGAGTATTACCTAACGGTGATTCAATCTATGTTGTAACAAACACTGAGACTGGTTTACCTGATTATATAAAGGTTGATAATGCACCTAAGATAAGAAAGAGCCAGTTAAACGAATTGGATGTAGCAGCATTAAATGAATCTTTCTTACCTGAAGGAACTAAAGTAGATAAAACCTTTAATAAAAAATACAAAGCAGCAAGAAAGAAACTAGAAAGACAAGGAGTTATAAATAGAGATAGAACCGAATCTGATATAGTAGGCTTGTCCACATTAGAAGACTTCTATGAAGAAGAATTAGAAGCATATGAATTAGCAGTAGAGAAACAGAAACAAGACAAGCTAACAGGTAAAGAAGTTAAACCAATAGCTTACAAATATAAAACATATCAAGGACTAGAAGGTGATAAGTTTAAAGAAGCAGCAAAAATTCAATATGAAAATCAAAAGAAAAGAGACATTGTAAATTTTAGTGAAACTTCTGCAGGAAGTCTTAATGAATTAACTGACGTAGAAAAAACTGAATTAAGTAAGTTGGGATATTATAAAGGACCTAAGGGGGTAGAATTTATAAATAGAAAACTAGCTTCTGTTGAACCTAAAGATAGAACAACCAGAGGCTTGCAAGATCTTAGAGATATTATAATTAACCAAACACCAAACACACCATTGGTTGTAGAATATAATAGAGAGGTATCACGAACTCAGGTGCCCCCTCTTATTCCTAGCAGCTTTAACCAAACTGCACTAGAACTAGAACCAGATCAAGCAACTAGACTAGAAGAACTAACTGAAGAGAAGCAACGTTACGATTGGGAACTAGCTAAAGCAGATGAAGAGATAGCGCAGTTAAAAGATAACCTAGCAAGTTTAGACCCAACTGCTTCCAACATAGCAGCAGAAACAACTCGTATAACTAACGAGATAAATAATAAAGAATCTTTAAAACAGGCAGTAGCTAGAGAAAAATCAGATCCTCTAGTGCGCATATTTAAAATTAAAAAACTATTAAACAATATGATTAACAGTGGTTTTAAAGTAAACATGTTGCCAACTTATAGAATAGCTTTAAGACAAGCTAAGATAGAAGAAAACAAAAAAGATATAAATTTTTATCAAAAGTTAATTAATAAATATAAACCAACTAAAGAACATGCAATGCTCTTTGGAGATACATTAGTGTATTATGATAGCACAAAAGCTCAACAACAATTACGAGCAGAACTTACAGAAATAGAAAAAAGTATGCGAGCTATACTGCCTGCGCTTTCTAACTATAATGAATTGTCTGATGATAATAAAATTTTATACAGAGAATATTTTAAAGGTGTGCAAAAAAGATTAAACGCTATCAAGTCTATTGATTCTAGACGTGCTGAATTAAATAGTTTGTTAGCTAGTTTTAACATCGAGCCTGTTATAAATTGGGATAAACAACAAGGTAAACTATCTATACCAGCATTTAATAAAACAGTTAAAGAATTATTTGGATATGAGAAGGTAGCAAAAGAAAAAGTTAGAGACGAGTACTGGAGTCTAGGAGACAATCCTAACTCTGATGATCGCCCGGCATTATCACAAGAAACCATTGATAAAATGCCTATGGTCCTAGAGAACTTGCGTACAGAATTAAACAGGCTGGGCGTTGGTAACTTAGATATGCGACTGTATGATAATATATTAGACGAGAATGGCGCACAAGTTAATGGTCGATTCTTAGGGGGGCTTGGCATGATTGACGTGGCCATGAATGCTTCGCAAAGTGTCAATGGTAGAAAATTAAATGCTGCAGACTCGCGTATGTTTACCATGCATCATGAATCAATGCACTACATATTTAAAGAATTATTAACACCACAAGAACAAACTGTTCTTAAGAGTGCAGCACGAACTGCATACATGAAAAGATATAACATTAAAAGACGTTATCAAAAATTTAGTTTAAGTGAAGAAGCATTACTAGAAGAGTCTATATCAGATGCATTTGCTGAGTATATGACTGTAACTAAAAATGGAGAGTTGTATTCACCTAAAGGAATAATCGGAACTATATTTAATAGAATTAAAAATTATCTTATTGCATTAGGTAATGCATTATCAAACAATCAGTTAAGAAGTACTGCACAAATATTTAATAATATTGATAACGGTGTAATGCAAGCACGTCGTGACATTAAAAATAAAATAAATGTTAGCGAGACTGAAATGATTAACTTAGCCAGTATAGGTAAGATATCTATTGAGCAAGCTAATAAGTTTTTTAATCAACGAGGCCGTAGTGTAGTAGTAGTAGGTGGCAAGAGTGCTGGTTCAGCCCTAACTAATAAACAACTATACAGATCCTTTGTTATAAATGTTTTACCTAAATTTACTGAAGTAAGAAAAGATCTTGCTACTAATAAAATAATAACTGCATTAACTAATCTATTTGAAAACATAACAACAGATAGTGGTGTGCCTAATTTAGAACAATCTAATTTTTATTTACAACAATTAAATGCATTAACTGACAAAGAATTAAATACTGCAGCTGCTTTTATACAATCTAGTCAAGAAGCTTTTAGTGAAATAACTAGTGCATCATTATTAAAATCATCAATGGGCACATATGCTGGTCAAGATGTGGCGGCTTTGTTTGAATTGTCGCAAGCAGTTGAGTTATTTAAAACTAGATTAGCTAGACTAAACAGAAACATGCCAACTGAAACAGACATAAGAATTGCTGGGACCCCCCTTATTGTTCACCATAGTACTAGTCAAACAGCCCTGGCAAGTATCATGGCAGGTGGTTTTATTGCAGGCACAGATTCTATGGGTATGCATTTTGGCACACAGCCGCAAGCAGCTATACGTGGTAAACTTATGGCTGATGCTGAGTATCAAGGAACAGGTTTGGACGCAGGAAAAGGATTCAAAACACCTGAATGGTGGAAGCCTACATCTGATGAGTTTGTAGATACACCGCCTGCTGAAACTACTCAAAGTACACAGCGAGCAAATACAATAGGCACTTATAGAAAAATAAAATCTAAACTTAAAGAAGGCAACACATTAGATTATGGAGCTGGTTTAGGTTTAGGTACATCAATATTAGAGTCAGATTCTTTTGAACCTTTTCCACAAACAAGTTTTAATCCTACGTACACAGACCTTAATAATATTCCTGCAGATGGCTATGATAATGTAGTAGCTTTGAATGTACTAAATGTATTACCTAAGGCAAGACGAAACGATGCAGTTAGAGGCATTGGTCGTTCTTTAAAAGTAAATGGAACAGCTTTTATTACAACTAGAGGTATTGATGTGTATGGCAACAAACAAAATCCAGCACGAGGTACTAAGGGGGCAGAGCAAGGCTCTATAGTTACTTCTAATAATTCTTTTCAAAAAGGATTTACTCAAGCAGAACTAGCAGGATACATTCAAAGCATATTAGGATCTGGTTTTAGTGTTGAGGCAATACAAGAAGGAGCTGTTGGAGTTAAAGTAACTAGATTAGAAGTAAGTTTAACTACACCTGCTATGTTAAATGCAGTGTTACATATACGTAACCCTGTACGTATGCAAGACATGGGAGCACAATGGGATTCTTTTCAAACTTTAAATGAACTATCTGCATTTCCTAGTAATCCTACCGAACAATATGGGATGGATCTAGATGTGAGCAGAGATATGGCTCCAGCAATGTTAACCGATATTATATTTACACCAACTGAATCCGCAGTAATACGTAAAAAAATGACAGCTGCACAAGACAAAGGTGTACCTTTCAAAGAAGGCAAGAGTGGAAAAATAATTATAAATAAAAAATACAAACCAGCTAGTTTAACTAGACAAGAAATATTACAAGAAGAAATTAAAGCTAAAGGCTATGACGGTATTGTGTATCGTAATCAGTATGAAGTTACTGCAGATTATGACGGAGATGGAGGGGCAATTGAAAGCCTAGATTCTTACATAGTGTTTGATGCTGATCAAATACAACTAGTAGAAGACAACCCTAACTTAGACATGTCTGACATTAATTACAGTGCAGCTACTGAACCACAAGAAGAACCAAGTGCTGATGAGATGGATAAACAAGGCACTGAAAAGATAAGACAATTTCTAGCTGAAGCAATTAAAGGTATGGAGGCTTCACAAAAAGCTAGAGATAAGATTACTCGTGGTAAAGAATACGGCGGTGGTGGAGATGTATCTTTAAAAGATATGGGTTTCTTAAGTAAATTTATGCAACACGCAGCAGGTATTGCGGCTAAGTTTCCGTTTGTAAATTTCTTTTACGATACAGTTAAAGCAATGGAGAGTAAAGCTCGTTCATTACAAACACAGTTTGCTGGTAACATGTCTTTTGTTTATGAAATAATTAACAAGATGGAAGGCGCAAAAGAAGCCATCAACAGAGCAGCAGCAATTGCTCAAGCAAACCCTGGCAGATACAGAACAGACAACGAAGGTAGGATAATATTTGTAGCACCTCGTCAGATTATAATGAGTGGCGGTGAAGTAATTGAAGCTGGTGAAACTATTGTATTGGAAGGAGATGTGGCAAGGGCTTATGTAAAAATGATTGAGGCCGGTGTTACTTTAATGGAAGAAAAATTACGAGCAACTATAGCAGGGGGCAAACATATTCCTCAGCTTAGAGAAGCTGTTGCTTTACTCCTTAAGTATAATCCACAAGCATTGCAACCCTTGATAGATTTTGGACTTAATGTAGAAGCTTTAACAGATCAAAACTTTGAAGCGTTGACTCCTGTTATGATACAATCAATAGTTGGAGGATTGCAGATAGTACCACAACTATCAATAGATAGAGCTATGAACATGTCCATGGGACAAGGTGTTTCTACAGACTTTACCGCAATATTAGAACGAATTGAAGAAAACAATGCCACCATTAAGGGATTACTTGGCTCGAAGACTAGTGGTTTAACTGCATTAAATAATGAAGCTCAACTATTTTTAGAGCTTACCTCAACTGATTACGTGCCTTTATCTAGACATGGTACCCATGGTATTACAGTTAAAAATGCTAAAGGTAAAGTAGTTTATTATGAGCATCTTAGTGGAGCACTAACAGAAGAAGCAGTAACTGGTAACACTACTGCGGTTAAATTTGCAGAGGCTAGGAGAAGAGTACAGGAATTATTCCCAGACATGGAAGTGTCAGAAGTAGTTAAAATAGATAATACATTTAGAAACGAAACACGTGGAGCACTAGCTCAATTAGATGAATTATCTCAACACTTGTCTGACAAAAATGCGGACGCATATGTAGAGGTAAGAAAAGAATTAGTTGGAGTTATTGGTTCTGAAAACGTAGTAGGTTTTGATAGATTTACTAGAGGCAGAAAAGAAATTGGAGGAGTGTCCGGATTTGATAGTGATATAATTAATAGTATGTCTGAGTTTGGTATGATAGCTTCAGAGTTTATATCTAGAGACAGGTACATGAGAGATGTAAACAAGACCTACGCTGACGCTCTTAATTACGCTAAAGATAAACCTCGATTAACTGAAGCCGTTAAGAAGATGAAAGAATATGGAGTAGACAATGCACACTCTCAAGAGTGGGGAGCAGTTAGACGAATGGGCTATTGGTGGTTCTTAGGTGGTAACATATCATCTGGTATACTACAGCTTATGAGTATTGTACAATTCACTGGACCAATACTTGCACAAATGTCTGGTTCAAAAATCATAGGTGGAAAAGGTACTGATGCAAGTGTGCAGTTATCTAAGTCATTCACAGAAGCCATGCGTCTTACAAGTTTTGTTAACAACGATTACAATGATGTATTTTTAAACCTATCAGAAGAAAGATTACTGCAAGTATTCGGTGGTGACAAAGACTTGGTGCAGGCAGTATTAGATGCCATAGCAGATGGTACTATCAAACAAGGACAGGCGTTGTATGAATCTGGGCAAGCTCCTGGCTTTTCTATTACTCCAGATGAAGACAGAACTAATTTAAAAGTTAGACAGAAAATAAAAATACTTGAACAAAAGATAATGGGTGGTACATTCAATACGTTTGAGACTCTCTCACGTTTAACTGGATTTGTTGCAGCATATAGAATGGGCAGAAACCCTGAAACTATGAAGCATGTTAATGATTACTTTTCTGAAACTGATTTAACTTGGAATGCTATGAAGGCAAGAAAGGGTGGCGTAGCTACTAATAGAGATTTTGCAGATATGCTAGTTGCTAGAACCTTTGGTGTGTATGCTAAGATAGATAGACCACTGATGATGAGACAAGGAGGGGCAGCAATATTTTTATTCCAAACTTACATAAGTCAAATGTTTGGTTTGCTTAGAAGATTACTAGTGGGTCAAGGCAGTGCGGAAGCAACTGCTGTAGGTAGAAGAATGTTTGCTCGTATAATGATTATGTTATTTTTAACTGGTGGACTTTTAGGTATGCCAGGGGCAGATGATATGGATTTCTTATATCGAATGACAAATAGAATGCGTGGAGTTAACACAGATATTAGACAACAGATGAAAGAAATGTTAACGAGTAAAGTTGGAGCAAAAAATACTGAGATGGTAATGAATGGTGCGCTAGAAACATTTTTAAATGTTAGTGTACAACGAAGAGTATCACTAGGTGAGATTCCTGGATCAGCACAGATACGTGCTCTTATGACTTTGTTTGGAATGCCTACTGGTGCTCGAGCTGAGGAGTTTTTAGGTGCGCCCGGTGCTGTATTTATTGGCACGGCTAATGAATGGAAGACTATGTTTCAACAACAAGGAGCTGCTGCATCATTAACGGATATGGATTTTTATATGGCTGCTATGCCAACGTTTGCTAAGAACATGTACCGTGCGGCATACAAGTATCCTAAAGATGGATTTGTTGCAACAAGAAGAGGAACATTAGTAACTGCAGATCTAACTACTGGCGATTTAACCAAACAATTCTTTGGATTTACTCCGACTAAAGTATCTAAAGGTAGAGAAATATTATATTATGAAAAACAAATAGACACTAAGTATCAAGGATCAACCAAGACGTTTAATGCTAAGATAAAAAATGCGTACAGAGATATGTATATATACAGTAGGAAAAGAAACGATCCTGATCTATATAAAGAAGCTCAACTAAGACTTAATAAAGTTATGCGGGAAGTAATAGAATTTAATAATACCATAGAGTCTAACTATACTTATGTTCCAGATCTAAATAGATTACTATCAGAAGGAATTAAACAAGCTAACTTTAATGTAAGAATATCTGAAGGTGATATTGATACCTACAGACAAAAGAAAGCATTGCCAGATCTCTATGGTACTAAGCTTCCTTAATCCTTAGAATCTTTTTTCTTCTTATCTTCTACAGTCTCGATTGCTTTTTCTGCTGGTAGCAGTGCAGCTACTTGACCTCTTAACTGTGTAATAGTAACCCTATAGTTAACTATAGATCTGTCTT
>ENA-ORXF01002386-ORXF01002386.1-marine-metagenome-genome-assembly--contig:-NODE-2386-length-11256-cov-13.926201_pt1 | contig 11256 bp, 16 predicted proteins | sample MGYA00237864_ERZ511476 | MGnify/ENA primary metagenome ERZ511476 (study PRJEB26306, sample SAMN06343908) | marine metagenome | isolation source: coastal waters | place: Atlantic Ocean: West Antarctic... | reverse complement strand
TCTGTCATATTACAAATCACAGACGCAACCGATACTAGCGTGGTCGCTAAAACGTAAACATCAAATAATAGTTCCATTACCAAGGTACTCCTTCAGCCTGTGTTGCCGCACGATCAATTTGACCCTGCACTCTGGCTTTGCGGTTATCTTCAATACGCTTTTTCGCTTGAGCCGCTGTTTCGCTATCCACCTTTAAGCTGTCATATATCCAACCAAGCACGTTAGCTTCTGTCAAAGATGCATAAGCAATAAATCCTGACGCTGAAGCATCATAAGTACAGATTAACTTGCCGCCTTCTACCGCTGAATAAGCAGGAGTTGTGTCAGACAAAGCTGTGCAACTCCAATATGCTTTAATAACGCCACCGTCTGCATCAACGTGTGTCATGTCGGTCACTGACCAAGTTGTTGTAATTGCCATGTTTCTTTCCTCTTTAATAACAGTTTATGATTCTAAGTCCGCTACTCGCGCACGAAGAGATTGAATTTCTTTGATTAACATTGGTACTAGCTTGCTGTAGTCCACGCCCATCATTTCTTCTTGGGTTTCGCCTCTCGCTACAGCTTCCGGCGCAACTTCCAACAATTCTTGTGCAACCATGCCGTAATCTTGGTGCGAACCATCGACTTTCCAATCGAACTGTCGAACTTGAATAGCGTCTATCTTGTTTCCTGCGTCATCAGCGTCTGCAATGTTTTCTTTCAGGCGTTGGTCGGAAGAGGTGTTAAAAGTTGTTGCGGAATTATTAGACTTAATACTTCCAACTTCTGTTGTCTGATATTTAAGACTCAGCCTATGCTTTGCAGTAGCACCGTTAGCACCCGTGTCGTTGATACCCATAGGCTCTGTCGTAGCCGCATTGGTTGAAACGTATAACTGAGCAGTTGGATTAGATTCATTAATTCCGACTCGTCCGTTAGAACCCTGCACAAAAAGGGTATGAGTGGCAGTGTCAGACTCAACGCGGAAGTCTTGGTCGTTGCTGTCGTCGTTAAAAATAATTTGATTTCTAAGAAAAGTAGCAACATTAGTTTTTCCTGCGGAGCCACCACCATCTGAAATATTGAACTTCATGCCCGACAGAGCGGCATTACTTGAAACGGCAGTAGAAATTGTGTTGGCTTCACTAGCGTTCCCAGAATACTGAAAGCCAATAGCATTTGCGAATGTGCCATCAACACCAGTAGAGCGTACTTCTAAGGTAGAGTTTCCAGTAGTAGCCGTTCCAATACCAACCGCATTATTACCACCGTCAACAAACAACATATTAGCGTTGCCGTTTGACTCAATGCGGAAGTCAGAGTCTATGCCTGATTCGTTAAAAACAACTGAGTGATCTGCCACAGGATAAAATTCTAAATTTCCACCTGCGTTACGAATAGTAATACCTTCTGCACCAGAGTCAGATAGATAAAACCCCGCAGAATCTGTGCCATCAATAGCAATTCTTGTGTTTGCGCCACCATTTACTGCAAGTTTAGCTCCAACAGAATTAATAGCTGTGCCTGACCCTATTATTACTTGTCCTGCACCACTATCAGCATTGCCATCAACAAACAGCATATGGGTGTTGCCGTTAGACTCAACGCGGAAGTCAGCGTCTACGCCACTTTCGTTAAATACAGTGTTGCCCGTTGAATCTATCTGGAAAAGAATTGAACCTGAAGCATTTGCTGTACCTGCTGTTCTACCATATAGTTGAAATAATGGGTTACCTGCTCTAGTGTCAAAATGTAACATTCCACCTTGATTAGCTTGTGTGTATGCACCACCAAATCTATTGCCTGAACCTTCATTTACTCCTAAGTTTATAATGCCTGAATTTACTTCAGCAGATAGACCGCCAAAAAAACTTTGAGTTGCATTTCTTATTGCTAACGGCCCCTCAACTGTCACAGCCGAACCAAAAGTAGCACCTGCACTAAACGTAGCCGCACCTGAAGAGGCTATGGATAATCTATTTGTGCCTGTTCGTGTAGTTGTATTTCCTGCGGTAAAAAAGTTTATTTCACTAGAAGCATTATGCTGAGATGTGCCTCCGCCAATGTCTATTCTATTGCCTGATGAGTTTGCAAAGGTTTGCATCATCAAGAAACCTTCAGTCTCTGTCCCACTGTCGTATTGACGAGATATGAAAGTCGCTGTTTTATTAGAATCGTCACTAATGTTGTTGGAAAGAGTTAAGATTCCTGTAACGTCTGTATTTCCTCGAACGTCTAAAGTAGAAAGTGGTGTCCCAGTTCCCACACCAACCCGATTATTACCACCATCAACAAACAGCATATTAGCGTTGCCATCAGACTCAACGCGAAAATCAGCGTCTATGCCACCTTCGTTAAATACTGCGTGTCCACCTGCGGTAGGAGTTGTAACAAAATTACCTGCATCTCTAGCAATACTTAACCGTACTAGGTCAGAGTTGTTACCTACTCTAAAGTTTAGTAAATTAGTTCCACCGTCATAAATAATCTCAGCTCCAACAACACCTGTACCTGCTTCACGTAACCGTAAAGTAGCATCATTCCCACTATCGGCTAGTATATCTAATACGGGGTTTGTAGAAGCCATTGTGACGTTTGCGGCAATGTTCACAGCACCATCAATGTCAACGACATCGAGGTTAGTAGTTCCTGCAACATCTATAGCACCTGAAATGTCCAAACTAGCCGCAATGATCTCGCCGCTTGCGTTAATCGCGCCATTAATATCAATAGTAGTAGCCGCTATCTGAATCTCTGTATCTGCAACAATATCAAGCTGCCCATCGGCGCTAGAGTTAATAAAGATTCCAGTGTCACGGAACTGTATTTTTTGATCGGTAGTAGTGGTGTTACCAATAGCCAGAATTTCAGCCAGTGTATCAACGGTGTCTACTTGCGCATCTACATAAGCCTTAATAGACTGCTGAGTAGCTAAGACGGTAGCACTGTTAGAAGCCATGTTGTCTTCGTCAAGGATGTCTGTGACCGTTACGGAGCCTGTGCCAGATAAAGCATCAAACTCAACGGTTGTTGCATCTATTGTGCCTGTAACAATCAAGCTATCAGCACTTTCATCCCAAAGAAGAGATTTACCAGAGGTAGCTCCGAAGAACTTAACATCATACCCTGTATCATCTACACCTACGCTAAGAGTAGCGTCGATCTGAGTAGCGCCATCAATATCTACAATATCTAGGTTAGTTGTACCGTCTACATCTAGATCGCCTGAGAAGTCACCTGTAGCTGCATCAAGCTCACCACTTAATGTGATGTTAGTAGCACCTGTAATCGCACCGTTAAGTGCCACAGCGCCATTAATATCAACAGTAGTAGCAGCGATCTGTATTTCTGTATCTGCAACAATATCAAGCTGACCATCAGCACTAGAGCTAATGTGTATTGCGGCATCACGGAATTGAACTTTATCATCGGTAGATAATGCAATATCTGTGCCGCCAGAAGTATTACCCTGTGCTAGGACTTCTGCTAAGGAGTCAACAGTGTCTACCTGCGAGTCTACATACGCTTTGATTGACTGTTGAGTAGCTAATTTAACGGCGCTGTTAGAGGCCATATTATCTTCATCAAGGATGCCCGTGACTGTTGTTGAGTCAGCGCCTTTTAAAGATGCAAAAGTAGTAAGTCCAGTAATAGTCAGTGTACCTGCGGACATGGTTACTACGTGGTCTACTGCTTCAACTACGTTAGTTCCGTCACAGAACAACAACATAGACTTACCGTTAGGCACGGCAATACCCGATCCACTTGCTGTTTTTAGCGTAGCCGCTTGACCACAACCGTTCTTAACAATATACGTTTTAGCGAGCGCAGGGCAAATTACGGATGCGGCTGCGGAAGGGGCGCTACCAGCATTTACTAGAGATAGCATTGCACAGCGAGACTCAGACGTAACACCATTGGCGGAGGTCAGGGTATGCGAATTACTTGACCATGTGTTTATCACCGCTAGTCCGGCTATGGCCTGCTCTATCATAGAGGTAATGTTGTCGTTTACTACATTACCCCACGCACCACTAAGTTCTCCCTGTGTAGGTAGGGCTAGTTTTAAAACTGAAGTATATTGCGTTGCCATTTATTTAGCCTCAAGCTATCCGTATGATAGCGGTATTTTTATCTGCCGCAGGGAATGTTATTTCAAACTTTGCGTTAGCGGTTGTCTTGTTTAAACCAAAATCTAACACCGCTATGGCGTTATTGCCAGTACCTGACGATCTATATATAAGTGCTCCACGAGCAGTAATACTAGAATTATTCCATGATACCGTAGAAAAGTTAATATATGCAGTGGTATCTGTAGATGTAGAGTTAGTAGCTATAGTAAGCGTTTCTCCACCCGCAGTGTATCCTGTGCCTGATGCTTCGTTAGTAACAGCGTAGGCGAGCGTAGTTGCGTCTAGAGTTGCGTCAGATGTAAACAACGCGATCTTGAATGTTTGGTTTGTGTTACTACTAAAGTCCATCTCTCCATCTAGAAGAGCAACTTTAAACGAAGTACACATTGTTTGTGCTATTGACATCTAATAGTTCCTTAACTGACTGGGGTTCTATACTGCCCAGAACGGTATGTATCTTGACGTAGTTTACCATCACCTAGGTTCTTTAATAATCCTATAGACAGTATAAATAGCTTCTCGTAGTTGGCTATAATGTCTTGCTCACCTTTCATAAAGCGTATAGCTTCTATTAGAGCGCCATTTAACAACGCAGAATCAAAGTGTGTGCCCAACCAACTAGTAGCTGCGGTTACTATAGACTCAGGATAATACCCATAGGTGTGCTCAATTACGTAGTTAGCGTCAGGAGTTGGAGCTAGTTCTAATTGAGTTGCAACGCCGTTAGATGCTAGTCCTTGGTAAGAATAAAACTTAGGAAGCCCTTTAGTAGCAGCGGAATCAATAGGGTACGCCTCACGTAAGAAGTTACCATCCTTGTTTAGCAAGAACGAGTACGTACCATCGCTAGCAATGACAGCTATACTATAGGTGTACAAGAAGTCAGTAGGCAGGCTTAACAGTTTAGTTCCATTTGCCAATGGCCCGTCATCTACTTTACGAAGTGCAGGTAGCTGAACCGAACTATATATCTTCTGCTCTGCTTGTTTTGTAAACATAGCAAGTTGATCTGCCGTGAACGTATTCTCGCAGATGTCTTGGATATTAGCTTTTAGTTCAGTATAGTTCATGTATTAGCCCATTGGCCCTCTAGCGTACAACCCTTTAGTAGCTGCGCCAGTACCACGTATTTTAACCTTACCGCCTTCAGCGTAGCCTTTTTTAACTTTACCACCAACATTCATCATCTTGAAGTCAGCACCAGAAATCTTGCCATCTTTGTTCTTGTCCATCTTAGACTGCTTACCTTTAAGGGCCATAATGTATCTCCTACGTAGTCGTTACTGTTACTTGTCCTACACTGCCGACGGCTTGTAGGGTGTTAGGAGTCAGATCATAGGGGCTATTACCGCCACCTACAGGGTTCCAACCCCAATAAATATCTCTACTACTACTGCCCCCTGATTCTCCTAAACTCCTATCTGGCCTAGGATCACGTATTGCTTGGGGGTCATCTACTGGAAACTCACCTAACTTTAACTGTGGGTGGTCAGCATTCCAGCATTCTTTACACGCTTTTAAATGTGTATTTGTACCTTTTACGATTAAATCTTTTAGTTCTCGTAGTTTATACTGAAAACCACAAATATCACAATCTGCTATCGCTATCTTGTTAGAAGCAAACCTATTACTCATTACACGTATCCAATGCGCGGTACAAACCTAGCAGAAGTCTTTTCTCTGTCTTCCCCTGCTGCAAGTTCAAACTGCTCATCATATACAGCTTTTAACATGGGTACGCGATCTATCATTTCAGGTAGTTTCATAGCAATATAATAAGCTAGTCCTGCTACTAGGCAAGGGAAGAACCTGAAGTTCATATCGGCTGTTTGTACACCACTACCTGCGTCTTCTATACGGCGCATACGCCAGTAGTACAGTTTGTAGTCATTACTATCTGGTATCGGCCACACGTTAACTTTAGGTACGTCTCGTAGACGCTCTATATAAAGCTGTATGGGTCTTCCTTGTGTTAACTTGTTAGGGATAGACGCGTACGTACTTACACTAATACGACTTATAGTGAGATCGGACTGAGTGGCTGTGTTTCCACTACCTGTGCGTATTTGATGTTCTAATAAATCTATGGTGTCGGCGGGAAGGTCGTAGGGAGTAGTCTGGCCTTTGACTAGATCAATAGTGCCGCTGTCTACCGTCCACATGTTAATGCCACGGTTCTGCCACTCTATAGTAAGTAGGTTCATAGATCTGCGGGCGGTGCGTAAGTCGTACCCAGAACGCATTTCTCGACCTGCGCGTTCAAACGCTTCTTCTGCGATCTCTGTAAACTCCATATTGAACGCAGTGGTGGTTGATGTAGTCATTACTACTTACTCCGATTTTTCTTAACAGTCTTTCCTTTGGCCTTAGCTTTAGCTTTGACTGACAAATCTTTTAAGTGAAATAACTTTACGCTTGTCTTAGTGTGAGACTTATTAGTGTGTAGGGTACCATCAGCCATTTTGTGGCTAGAACCTTGATGTTCAGTACCGTCTCTTTTGTAATGTTTTACACCTTTCATAATTTATGTCCTTAAACGTAAAGTGTTTTCTTTCGTCTATTTTCCATTACTTGCCCACAGCCTGTAGCTATAGACCGCTTACCTCTAGCAAGGCCACCCTTACGTAACTTAACAGTAGCAGGTTTTGTATTCTTCACTACAGTCTCTCCTTTTGATCCGGCACGTTTCTTTTTCTTAGCTGTAGCTGCTCTTTCGCCTGTACTAAGCGACTGCGCTTTGCTTCTAGGTAAACATCTATCTGGGTTCTTTTTGTCTTTAGACGTTCCACACTTACCTTTAATCTTGCCGTCTGTACCAATTCTAACCCAGTCTTGCTTTACCCAATCTTTAAGGTCGCCCATTACTTCTTACCTTTTGATCCCTTAGCATAGTTGGGATCTTTGCAGTACTTTGAAGCTGCCATGTTCGCGTACGCGGAAGGGTATGTATCAAAGGTTCGTTTAGCCCACGATTTACCCTTGGAACATATCTTTCCGCCAGACTTATAATACCTACGCATTATCGCATCTTACAGGCTTTGCCACCGCGAGCCATACCATAACCACGAACTTTCTTACCCGCCTTATATGCAGGTACAGCGCCACCTTCTTGCATCATAGGCATAGCGCCTCTTTTTGCTCTAGGGTCTTTCATTCTAGGGTCAGGAGCTTTAGCCATAGGATCAACAATAGGTCTAGGCGCAGGTTTACGCTTAGGTGGCATCATAGGTTTCTTAGACTTAAGATCACCCATCATAGGGGCAGTCATCCCCCCCATATTCATCTTTTTCATACTAGTTTTGCCGCCTTTTTTATACCCTTTAACATCTTTACGAGCTTGCATCTGAGCTTCATCATCGTTAGAGAATGTCCCCGTACCTCTACTTCTTGCGTATTTACCTACCGCCGAACCGCGAACCTTATCTCCAACATTATCAAAAAATTTATCAGCTTTTTTGTTAACGCCAGTACGATCTTCTTCTCGTTGGTATTGATTTACGTATTTTTTATATACGGCATCACCTGTAGCTTTTTTCTTTTCTTCTTTAGCAGCTTTTTCTCTCTTTGATCTATCTTTAGCTTTCTTTAAGGCTTTTTCTCTTTCCGTAAGGTCAGGTAGTTTAGTAAGTCCCATGTTGTTCTCCTAGCTAGTTGCATTTCCATCGTTTCCTAGCTTGCCGCAACCTTGAATTAGGGTCTTTAGCCGCTTTAGGAAACTTTTTCATTTGTCCGGCAGAACGAGCGCAGTAGGATTTACGCCTACCCGCTCGCTTACCAGTTGGTTTATCCTCGGTAACTGCCGTCTTTAGCTTGCTTCCGGGATTATTACGTTTGTACTTAGCTACACCTTTAGCAGTCATACCTGCGCCAGACTTGGTAGGACGTTTATCGCCACTACCAATGGACATACCTTTCATGCCCACTCCGCCGCCTTTCTTATAGTACTTACGCATAGAACAAAGTTATAGAAGACATGTTTACAGGAGAATAATCTACATATCCCCCATCCTTAAACAGTATTCCATCGTCAGGTATATCAGGGTATTCAGAACTAGTAGCAGAGCCTACTGTGGCAAACTGCATACGAACACTACCTGTAGGGCTAGTCTCTCTAAATGTAATAGTACCTGCGGTACCTGTATTAACAGCATACAAACCCTGTAAGCGTAATCTACCGCCAAATATAGGGGCTGATACACTGTTAGAAGTACCTGCACTTACATTACCTGCGGGATCACCTACTGCTGTAATAGAGGTAATAGAAGTCCAGTACCCAACACTAGTAGATACACCACCATCAGTACCTGTGAGACTTTCTGTAGCCGCATTTCCTAGCTGGTCTAGCCCAACAATAGTAAAGGAAATAGCGTCATCATCCCCAACGCAAGTGATAGTAATCTTTCTAGCAGCGTCAAGTGTAAAAGGACTCCCCCCAACAATTGAGAGGGCAGCATTGTTGCCTACCCCCGCAGCAAGGGATATAGCCGTTGCACTCGCTACTGCCGCAGAAATAAATGTCGATTGAATGTCAGAAGAAAAAGACATAATCTACTCCTTACGGTTGAATTGTAGTGTTAAACGCCTGTGCATACATTACGGTTATACGGACAGACCCTGCGTTAGTAGCCGCTGAACCCGTTATATTAAGACGTAAGTCTGAAGTGCCCGTGTTGCCCCACGCTAAGGTTCCACCGCCAGAAACACCAAGTGGCTTAATACCAACAGTAGTGCCTGATGCCAATGCGTTTATAAACGTACTAGCTCCACCACCAACCTGACCAACACTAATGTTTGTTGTTGTGTTTGCGGCACTAACCATGTCAACAATAATGTTAACAATTTTGGAATTTGCGGGGATTACTATGTTTGTTGCAACGGCGGCAACTGCGCCACCCGCAAGGGTTTGCAATGCATCTTGGCACGTAACTACATAGCCTACGTTAGCAACGTCAGTGCCTACAGTTGTGCCTATAGTGTTTCGGATGTTACCAGCGCGGATAGGGCCGGAAAAAGTGGTATTAGCCATTATAGAATTCTCACATGTGAGTTAAGGAGAATCTGTCTACATGTCGTCAGTCGGGTCTGTCAGATTCACCGGATTGTTTCCCGATACAGGCAAACATATCACAGTGTGTGGCTTTAAGTCAACAATAAAAAAGGGGGCCGAAGCCCCCTTAGTACAGCATGTTACTAAGCGATTAAGCGCCGGGTGATCCGTAGATACCCAGTGGATCGGATACGCCGAATGAATAGCGTTCACGAGCCTTGTAACGGCTGTTGCCAGTATCGAAATCAGCATCCATAGAAGTAGCCATTGGGCTACGGACAAAATGCTTCAGACCATTTGGCACGTCGGTCATCATAAACCAAGCGTCAGTGTCAGTCAGGTAATGGTTGACTGCATATCCGCCGGGGACTGCGCCGTTAGACATAATGGCGTTGATGTCGTTGTCAGCAGTTCCTACACGGCCTTCAGTCTCAAGCAAACGAGTTGCAACAAACTGTAAGGAAGGTGGGATAACTAGCTTCTTAGGCTTGGCCGCGATCAAAAGACCACGCTCATCAGTGTAGCCTGCTACCTGAATGATAGCCGCTTCCAAAGAAGTTTCGTTAAGGTCGGCTGCAACCGCAGGACGGTTAGAGTTAACACCGCCGTTAACCAGTGGGTGAGCAGTAGAACAAAGTACTTGTCCGTCGCCATAAGTACTAGCAGCAGCAAAAGCGTTGTTAAGAATATCAGCGCCTTTAACTTGCTTAGTGTACGCCATTCCACGAGCTAGTGCTTTGGTGTAACGAGATGACAAAGAGTCATACAAGTTATCTTCAATCGCTTCTTCAGTGATTGAGAAACCCATTGCAACAGTTTCGTGAGTGTAGCGTGCAGTCCATGCTTCTTGAGCATTATCATACTCAATTGCAGAACCTTCTGATTTTGTTGGAGCTGAACCAAAACCAGATAGCTTAGTTTCTTCTTCAAAAGAACGATCAGAGGTTTCAGTCTCGAAAATCTCTTTATGCTCTTCGCCGTATTTCGCGTACTCTAGGCCAAACAATGCGTTTAGTCCGGGGAGTAGCTCTTTTAGTAATTGACTTCTTGAAATAGCCATCTAGTTATTCTCCTACGATGCCGGTACCAAACTGGTGGTACGGTAGGTTAAATTTAACCAAGACATCAGTCCTAGCGTCGCCAATGGTAGAACCAGTTTTAGTTACAAAACCGATTACTTTGAAAGCTCTAGATGCAGTCGCAGTAGTAGCGTCGAGTGCAATGTTAGACTTACCAGTAGCAGTGTTTACAGAAGTAGTAGCATTCTGTGCGCCAGTCAAAGGAGCATTGTGACCAAGAGCAGTCTGAGCAATAGCAGCGTCAGCTTGTACTTGGAAAGTTACGCCCGGATCGACTATAACATAGGCAGTAGCGTTAGCAGTGCCTGAAGGGTAAAACTGAGCAAATATCAATTGACCTTCAGCATTGATGTATTCACAACCAACAAACACGCCTAGTGCGCCGATAGCGTTACCACCAAGGTTGTTATTAGTTGCGTCTGCGCCAGTGCCAGAAGCTAGTTGAACATAACCTGCATTGATCTCTACAAGAGAACCGTAGCCAATATTTTGAGCTACGCCAGCAGGAGTAATAAGAAAAGCGTCACGAGCACCCGTATAAGGGGTACCGTCAGCTTTACGTACGGGAACAAACCCGTATGGAGAGGCTGTAGTTGCCATTTATTTCACCTATAAATAGAGTTAAGTTATGACCCATTACCAAAGGTAACATTCGTGCGTCTGTCGTTAAACAGGGGCATACGGGGGTCGTTTTCTCGCATCAGGCCGTTGTCAACTGATTGCATTTGCGCCTTACTCTGATCGTTATAGTAAGTGTTACGCTCTTCAACCATTTCAACAGGAGCTTTACATAGCATTAAGCCACCGATTATCAAGTTGTCTTTGAACTTTTCGTTCTCAATGGACACAAGAGTAATCTCTGGGTGGTCTGTCGCTTTTACTGGCTCCCAACCTTCGCGTAGTTTTGAGGATACATTAGTGGCATCAACATTGCCTTGCGTGCTTACACGAATCCATCGAAATGCGTAGCCCGACTCGGGATTAGGAGAAGGTAATACTTCTGGTCTAGTCCAAG
>ENA-ORXF01002385-ORXF01002385.1-marine-metagenome-genome-assembly--contig:-NODE-2385-length-11260-cov-5.296164_pt1 | contig 11260 bp, 7 predicted proteins | sample MGYA00237864_ERZ511476 | MGnify/ENA primary metagenome ERZ511476 (study PRJEB26306, sample SAMN06343908) | marine metagenome | isolation source: coastal waters | place: Atlantic Ocean: West Antarctic... | reverse complement strand
GAAAACAATAAAATAGCTGTTGGTTTAGATATTGGTACAACTAAAATTGTTGCCATGATTGGTCGTAAAAACGAATACAATAAAATTGAAGTTGTTGGTATCGGTAAAGCGAAAAGTTTAGGCGTAAAACGCGGTGTAGTAAGTAATATTACACAAACCATACAATCTATTCAGCAGGCTGTAGACGAAGCAGAGAGTGTTTCTGGCGTCAAGATATCAGAGGTTGTTGTAGGTATTGCTGGGCAGCACATTAGAAGTTTGCATCACTCAGATTATATCACAAGAAATAATGCAGATGAGGTTATAGATGAAGCAGATATAGAAAACTTAGTGAACCAAGTTCATAAGCTGGTTATGTTGCCAGGAGAAGAAATTATTCATGTATTGCCACAGGAATTTAAAGTAGATTCTCAAGCAGATATTAAAGAACCAATTGGTATGTATGGTGGGCGTTTAGAGGCGAACTTTCATGTGGTAGTTGGGCAAGTTTCATCCATTAGAAATATTGGGCGTTGTGTAAAAAGCGCAGGTTTAGATTTAAGTGATATTACACTAGAGCCTTTGGCATCTGCATCTGCAGTATTAAGTTTAGAAGAAAAAGAAGCAGGTGTTGCATTGATAGATATTGGAGGTGGTACTACAGATTTAGCCATTTTTAAAGATGGTATTATTAGACATACTGCTGTAATTCCTTTTGGTGGAAACGTAATAACAGATGATATCAAAGAAGGTTGTTCTATTATAGAAAAGCAGGCAGAATTGTTAAAAATTAAATTTGGTTCTGCGTGGCCGGGCGAAAATAAAGAAACCGAAATTGTTTCAATTCCTGGTTTAAGAGGAAGAGAGCCGAAGGAAATTACTTTAAAGAATTTATCAAAAATTATACATGCAAGAGTGCAAGAAATTATCGAGCATGTATATTTAGAAGTAAAAAATTACGGACACGAAACGGCTAAGGGTAAATTAATTGCAGGAATTGTCTTAACAGGTGGTGGATCTCAATTGAAGCACCTACGTCAGTTAGTAGAATATATTACAGGTATGGATGCCAGAATTGGTTTTCCAAATGAACACTTGGCAGGAGATTCAGACGATGCGCTATCCAGTCCTTCATATGCAACGGCAGTAGGTTTGCTAATGGAAGGTTTAAATAGAGATGCGAAAGAAGAGGAAGAAATTCTTGAGGAGGCTGCTGCAGAAGGTTCGGAAAATGCTGCTGGTGAAGGACAAGAAAATGATGTCATTCAAGATGAAAAGTCAAAACCTAAAAAGAAAAAATCATTTTTTGATAAGTTTACAGAAAGTCTCAAAGATTTCTTAGACAACGCAGAGTAAAATAAATAAGTAGCGCGCGGTTTTAAGCGCAAGTACAGCATAAAAGAAAAGAAAAAAATAAATTATAATACAACGCTATTATGAGCACAGAATTTGATAACATTTCATTTAACATGCCAAAGACACAATCAAATACCATAAAAGTAATTGGTGTTGGTGGTGGCGGAAGCAATGCAGTAAACCATATGTTTACACAGCAAATTAAAGGTGTAGACTTTGTAATTTGTAATACAGATGCGCAAGCACTAGAAAACAGCGCTGTTCCTAATAAAATTCAATTAGGTGCCAACTTAACTTCTGGTTTAGGTGCAGGTGCAAATCCAGAAATAGGAGCGCAAGCGGCTAAAGAAAGCATGCAAGAAATTCAGCAAATGTTAAATACCCAAACTAAAATGGTATTTATAACTGCAGGAATGGGTGGTGGAACCGGTACAGGAGCCGCACCAATTATTGCAAAGATTGCAAAAGATATGAATATTCTTACCGTTGGTATTGTAACAATGCCCTTTGCTTTTGAAGGAAGAAGGCGTTCTAAACAAGCACAAGAAGGAATCGATCAATTGCGTCAGAATGTAGATTCTTTAATTGTAATTAATAATAATAAACTACGTGAAGTTTATGGAAACCTTGGTTTTAAAGCTGGTTTTTCGAAAGCAGACGAAGTTTTATCTACTGCTTCTCGTGGTATTGCAGAAGTAATTACACATCATTACAAACAAAATATTGATTTACATGATGCGAAAACAGTGCTTTCTAATAGCGGAACTGCCATTATGGGTTCTGCAAAAGAGGAAGGAACTAATAGAGCAAGAACAGCAATTGTAAAGGCATTGGATTCACCTTTGTTAAACGACAATAAAATTACAGGTGCTAAAAACGTGTTGTTGTTAATTGTTTCTGGAACAAACGAAGTTACGTTAGATGAAATAGGAGAAATTAACGACTATATTCAGGATGAAGCCGGGTATGACGCCAATATTATTATGGGTGTTGGTGAAGATGAAAAATTAGGAGATGCTATTGCGGTAACCATTGTTGCTACCGGTTTTGCAAAAGACCAACAAAGCACAATTACAAATACAGAGGTTAAAAAGATTGTACATACTTTAGAGGATGAGCAAAAAGCTACCTATAACTTTAGTGAAAAGTCTGTAACGAAATCGTCAACGATAGACGAGCCAATATCTAACAGTACTCAAGAAAAAATTGTACATGTTTTAGAAGATGATACCGAAGTTGAAGAGGTAAAACCTGCTCCTAAAATGGATTTAATTCCTACTTCTGAAGCGATTGTAAATACACCTGTTTTTCATGAAGAAGTTTCTATAGATAATGCCTGTGATGAGGATTTTATAATTACAGATATTACACCAATAATAGCCGATGTTGTTGAAGAACCAAAACAAATTCAAGCAGATTTATTGTTCGATTTACCTTTAAATATTAGTAGCGAAGAAGAGGTAACAACAGCTATTAAATTTGATTTAAATGATGCAGTTGTAAACGTAAATGATCTGGAGGTTTTTGGTGCAGAAGAAGTCTTATTAGAACACAAAGCAAAAGAAACACGTTATGTTTTAGAAGAGTTTGATGCAAAACCAACGATTGGTAAAAGCTCTCATATTGTAGAGAAAGAAACTACCGTTGAGGAAGAAGAAGTTCAGTTTGAACTAAAAACAGTAACACCGAAAGCAGAAATAAACAATATAGAAACGGTAAGCGAAGAAGTTTCTCCTTTAGATTTAACAATTTCTGAATTACAGAAGAGAGCGGAAGAAAGACGTAATAAGATGAAGGGTTTCAACTATAAATTCAATGATCAATTGAATAAAAACATAGATGAAATTGAGCGCCAACCAGCCTATAAAAGACTCGGATTAGACTTAGGTGCAGATGCACCAATTAGTAGGTCTAAAACAGCTATTAAAACAGATGATAGTGCTATTGATTTTAAATCGAACAATTCTTTTTTACATGACAATGTAGATTAATAATTGCCTCAAATACATTTTAAAAGAAAACCGCATCAAAATTAATTTGATGCGGTTTTCTGGTTTCTTGAAGGTATTCAAATTAATTCTTCCATCGTGAGTTTGGTTTCTTTTGCAAAGAAAAAAACAAACTGACTTGCATAATCGTTGAAGAAGTTTTTTATCAACGAACAATATGCTCTCGATTTCCCAAATAGGGTGTAGGATACAAAACCTTTGTCATGTATTCTTTTTAATAAAGTAGCTACGGTGGTAGTTGCGGGTTTTGGTTCAGGGAAATCTGTGATCAACTCTTTTAAAAATGCTTTTTTGCGTTTCCATAAATAGTGCATTAGTTATTCTTCAGATTTTTATAATTGCATTGTAGGTTGAATTTTGTTCTACAAACATGGAACAGGTAATTTAATTCTACAAACGTAGAGCATCATGAAGCTGTACATTTTCCTATCTTCGCGCTTTTAATTGAGTATTATGAAAAAAGGAATGTATCTTTTTATTATTGTTTTATTGTGTAATTGCAGCCCAAGATTATTCAATAAAAAATGGGTGAAAATTCAAGCGCCAGCAGAGTTTAGCGCCATTTTTGAAACTACAGAAGGTAATTTTGAAATTCATGCTAAAAGAGCCTGGTCTCCAGAAGGAGTAGACCGCTTGTATGCCTTAATTAAAAAAGGCTTTTATACAGATGTGTCGGTATTTAGAGTCGTTCCTAATTTTGTGGCACAATTTGGAATTCACAATAATGCTGTTGTTCACAAAAGTTGGCAACAATATGGTATTACTGATGAACCGGTAGTAGAGAAAAATAAAGTAAAAACCATTGCTTTTGCAAGAGGCGGTGTAGAAACGAGAACCACACAAATATTTATCAACTTAAAAGACAATCCGCGTTTAGACAAATTATCATATTCTGGTGTCACCGGGTTTCCAGTGATTGCCAAAGTTACTAAAGGCTTTGAAAATATTTTAAAATTTTATGATAAATACGGAGACAAGCTAGGAAGAAAACAAGATTCCATTCAAAAATTTGGCAACGCATTTATCAGAGAAAAATATCCTGAAATAGCGTTTATTAAAAAAGCATATATCTTAAAATAAACACTACTTCTAGACGCTTTAAGTTACTTGATTTCAGTATTAAAAACATAAAAATTCTCATCTACTAGAAAACGAGTAATTGCTGATTTTAATTCTAAATTTTTCCAAGTATCTGTTGGGTAAATCCATTTTTCTTCGCCATTAATAGTTGTTTTTAAAGGCATTTCAAAATTAGGTACTGTTTGTGTCCAACGGTATTTTAAACTATTATTTTCAATCTTGTATTCTAAGGTTGGTATTTTAATGCTTCTTAAATATTGATTAAAAAACGGATTCAAATCAAAACCAGTTGCTGTGCTTAAAAAATCTTCTATTTGTTTTGTAGTAACCGTTTGGTGGTAAAATTCAGCATTCATTTTCCTAAGAATAAGGCGCCATTTTTCATCATTATCTATCAATTGTCTTAAGGTGTGCAGCATGTTGCCACCTTTATTATACATGTCAGAAGAGCCTTCTTTATTTAAGTTGTACTTGCCTATGATCGGGCTTTTATTAGCAATCGTTTTTCGAAGGCCAATTACATATTCAGAAGCTGCCTTTTTACCGTAATAATAGTCTACAAAGAGACTTTCAGAATAGTTGGTAAAACTTTCATGAATCCACATATCTGCAATATCGATGTCTGTAATATTATTCGCAAACCATTCATGCCCAGATTCATGAATAATGATAAAATCGAACTTTAAACCCCAGCCTGTTCCCGATAAATCTCTCCCTAAATAGCCTTGTTTATACTGATTTCCGTACGTTACAGAACTTTGGTGCTCCATGCCTAAATAAGGTACTTCTACCAATTTAAAGCCATCTTCATAAAAAGGGTACGCACCAAACCAATGCTCAAAAGCCTTCATCATTTTTGGCGCATCTGTAAAATGTTTTTTTGCTTTTTCTAGATTGTCTTTCAACACATAATAATCCATATCTAAAGCGCCTTTTTCTCCATCATAAACTTCAGAAAAATGAGCGTAATCGCCAATATTTACATTGACACCGTAATTGTTAATTGGGTTGTTCACAAACCAATTGTAGGTTTTAGTTGCTCCGTGGTTTTCAATACTTTCTAATCTACCATTTGAAACATCCATTAAATGACTGGGTACAGTTACGCTTATGCGCATACTTTCTACTTCGTCATACATGTGGTCTTTACACGGCCACCAAACACTGGCGCCTAAACCCTGACAAGAAGTGGCTACAAAATCATTGCCATTCGTGTCTTTTTTCCACGAAAAACCGCCATCCCAAGGTGCTCTAATGGCTTCCTTCGGATTTCCTTCATAGTGCACAACAATACTTTCTGCATTGCCGATTACTTGCTTTTTAGTAAGTGTTATAAAATGCGCATTTCCGTCATGAAGAACAGTTAACTCTTTACCATCTTGGGTAACCTTTGTTATCTTTAAAGGAGCTTGTAAATCAATTTGCATGGTTTGGTGCTCACTTAAAACATTGTATTTTATTGTGTTTTGTCCTGAAATATATTTTTTATTGGGATCTACTTTTACCTCCAAGTGATAGTAGGTTAAATCCCACCAAATTCTTTCTGGAGTAATGGATCCTCTCAAGGTATCTTGTCTTGAAAAATTGTTTTTTTCGGCCATTAAACCTTGCGATTGAAGGTTTAGAATGCATATAAAAGCAAAACAGAAAAGAATATAAAAACGGTATTTCATGTTGTTATTTTTTTAGTATTATTTCAATTGAAAACCTTTTGCTGGTTTTGCATTTAATAAATGTGTTACAAAATAATCCCAACGTTTTCTAGTCATGTATTTTGTCATATCTCCGTAACCGTGTCTTTGGTTTGGATATAAAATCATGTCGAAATCTTTGTTCGCTTTAATCAATGCCTCAACAACTAATAGTGTATTCGATGGCGGCACATTATTATCCATAGAGCCGTGCGTAATGAGTAATTTCCCTTTTAAATCTTTTGCAAGTAATTGATTTGCTTGATTGTCATAATTTGTAGTTCCGTCTGCTTTTCCTTCCATAGTTCCTTCAACCAGAAGTCCTTGCCATTTTTCTCCCCAGTCTGCTTCGTAATTTCTATTGTCGTGATTTCCAGCACCAGAAACCGCTACATCATAAAAATCAGGATAGGCAAAAACGGCTCTTGTAGAAGCGAAGCCACCGCCAGAATGCCCCCAAATACCAACTCTTTCAAGATCCATTCCTTTGTATTTTTTTGCGAGTTGTTCAATGGCTGTCATATTATCTGGCAAACCATTATCGCCCATATTTCCGTAATAGGCGTCATGAAAAGACTTAGAACGCATTGGCGTTCCCATGGCATCTACTGCAATCACCACAAAACCCAACTCTGCAACGGCTTGAAAATCTCTCCAAACAGGTCTAAAATTATAAGTACCTACACTTCCAGATTGCGGACCTGGATAAATATAATTTAATACAGGATATTTTTTAGTGGCATCATAATGAGAAGGGAGACACATAATTCCGTAGATGTCTGTTTTCTCATCACGTGCTTTTACAGAAAACTCAACAGGTGCTTGCCAGTTGTTTGCTTTCAATTCAGAAATATCTGCCGTTTCCAAATTCATAATTTTTTCTCCGTTGCCGTTTCTTAAAACACTAATTGGTGGTTTTGTAATTGTTGAATAGGTATCTACTAGCAACGAATAATCGTCAGAAAAAGTAACATTGTGCGTTCCTTTCGAGGGCGTTAAATTGGTGAAATCAGTACCGTCAAAATTTACTTTATAGTAGTAATTATGATATGGATTTCCAGTTTCTTTTCCGCCAGCAGAAAAATAAATTTGTCGCTTTACCTCGTCAATATGTTTTATTTGTTTCACGATAAAAGCACCGGTAGTAATTTCATTTTTCAGCGCTTTCGTTTCTAAATCATACAAATAAAGATGTCCCCAATTTGTTTTTTCAGAATACCATATAAACTCATTAGAATCGAATAATACTTTCCAGTTTTCATTATTTACGCCAGATTCATAGTACGTGTCTACTACTTCTTTATGAATAGTAGTAACAACACCTGTTTTGGCATTTGCAATTTGTAAATGTGCAACTTTATGATCTCTAGAACCCGAAACAAAGGCAAATTTTGTCCCTTCTTTATTCCATTGTGCGTCTAGTAATTCGTTATTTCTACCGGCAATGTGGTCTGTGGTAGAACCTCTCTGAAAATCTTTGTCCATTTTTAAACGCACCGTTTTTGGTTGGTTTCCTAAATGAATAATTACGCGCGCTATGGTAAAGATTTTTTCATCTCCTGGAAGTGGATGTTTCCAAGCCTCTAACCTCGGATGTCCAACATTTGAAGAGGTTAAGTACATCATACCAACTCCTCTTGCATCTTGCTGAAACGTTGCAATTTTATCAGAATTTGGAGACCATTTTAAAACAGCTCCATCGCTTTTAATCCAACCCGCATTGTTTGTTGCGTATCCATAATCTTGTTTTCCATCAAAAGTAAGTTGAGTGCTTTTATCGGTATCTAAATCACGAATCCAAAGATTATAAGTATCAATATAAGCCGCTAATTTTCCGTTAGGAGAAACATGCTCATTACTGTTTGCACTATTTTTTTCTGAAAGATGTTGCAGTAAAGTATGCTCTTTTACATTGTAAAGATATTTTTGTTTGAATGCAGTAAAATGTACGGTATTTGTATTGTTAGAAAAAGAAACAGCCGAAATAGGCAAAGCCGTTGCTGCTATTTCGGTACCTGACTCTTTAGACAATGCTTCCGCTAACTTTTTATGATTAAAAGCGGGTTCTTTTGTTTTAGAATCGGCAGTTGCCAAAATGAAAGTGGTTCCATTTTTAGCGGTTGTTGCGTACAGTAATTTGTTATCGCTTCCAAAGGAGCTGCCAGAAACTTGGTTGTAGACTAAACGATACAAGTTCCTATCCATCTGTTTTGCGGCATCCTCATATTCTGCAACTGTAAATTGTTTTTGCTCTTCAGAATTAGAACAACTCAAGATTGCCGTCATAAAAACACTACAAACTACTATTTTAGTAAAAATTGATTGTATCATAGTTCTAATTGTTTTTAGATAATTCTGTAAAGTATTTATAAAAATAAGGAATGGTTTCGATGCCTTTTAGGTAATTCCAAATTCCGAAATGTTCATCTGGCGAATGGATTGCATCTGAATCTAAACCAAAGCCCATTAAAATAGTTTTACTTTTTAGGTGTTGTTCAAACAGCGCTACAATAGGGATACTACCACCGCTTCTTTGCGGAATTGGTGTTTTACCAAAGCTTGTTTCATAGGCTTTACTAGCAGCTTGATATGCAATATTATCAGTTGGGGTAACATAACCTTGTCCGCCATGATGAGGCTTTACAACTACTTTAACCGCTGCTGGAGCAATGCTTTCAAAATGCTTTTTAAATAATTGAGTAATTTCTTTCCAATCTTGATTTGGTACCAAACGCATCGATATTTTAGCAAAAGCTTTGCTTGCAATCACTGTTTTTGCACCTTCACCAGTGTAGCCTCCCCAAATTCCGTTGACGTCTAAAGTGGGTCTAATGGCATTTCTCTCGTTGGTAGAATATCCTTTTTCACCATAAACAGCATCAATGTCAATCGATTTTTTATAGTTTTCTAAAGAAAAAGGCGCTTTTGCCATTTCTGCTCTTTCTTCTGTAGACAGTTCTTCTACATTGTCATAAAAACCAGGAATGGTAATGTGATTGTCCTCATCCGTTAAAGAAGCAATCATTTTTGTTAAAATATTAATAGGATTGGCAACCGCGCCGCCATACAGACCAGAATGTAAATCTCTGTTGGGTCCAGTAACTTCAACTTCAACATAACTCAATCCACGCAAACCCGTTGTAATAGAAGGGATGTCATTGGCAATCATGCCTGTATCTGAAATTAAAATAACATCATTGGCTAATTTTTCTATGTTTCTTGGTACAAACCACGCCAAACTTTCAGAACCCACTTCCTCTTCACCTTCAATCATAAACTTTACATTACAAGGCAAGTTTCCTGTGGTAGTCATATACTCCATTGCTTTTACATGCATGTACATTTGCCCTTTATCATCACAAGCACCTCTTGCAAAAATGGCACCTTCTGGGTGAATGGCTGTCTTTTTGATAACAGGTTCGAAGGGAGGTGAAGTCCATAATTCTATAGGATCTGCAGGTTGCACATCATAATGCCCATATACTAAAACGGTAGGTAGGTTTTTATCAATAATTTTCTCTCCATAGATTATAGGGTATCCTGGTGTTTCGCAAATTTCTACATTGTCGCAACCTGCTTTTTTAAGGCTTTCTACTACAAAATCTGCAGTGTTTAGAACATCTTGTTTATAGGCTTTGTCTGCACTTACAGAGGGTATTTTTAAGAGACTAATAAGTTCGTCTAAAAAGCGTGTTTTATTTTCTTGAATATACGTTTGTATGGTCGTCATGAAGTTGTTTTTTTATTTCTTCATCAAAAATAGAAAAATTATAATGAACACGTTTGTAGTTTGCAAGTATTGTTTATATTTGCATCCCGAATCTTCGGATACGTTGCAGGTTTATTTGCAAAAATTAAGCAGGCGTGGTGGAATTGGTAGACACGCTAGACTTAGGATCTAGTGCCGCGAGGTGTGAGAGTTCGAGTCTCTCCGCCTGTACAAATAAGAAAGCTGAAGCGAAAGCTTTGGCTTTTTTTATTTCAAGAAAAATTCAATTGCTATGAAACTAGACCCTTTAAAATTTACTCCTGTATTTAAGTACAGACTTTGGGGAGGAGAAAAGCTAAAATCAGTTTTAAACAAGGAATATTCTGAGACTAATATTGGAGAATCTTGGGAAATTTCTGATGTAGAGGATGGGGAAACTGTGGTTGCTACTGGTTTTTTTCAAGGGAAAACGTTGAAAGCTTTAATCGAAACTTACAAAGGGGCGTTTTTAGGAAATGCGGTTTATGAAAAATTTGGGAACGAGTTTCCGTTGCTAATTAAATTTATAGACGCTAAAACACCTTTGTCTATTCAAGTACACCCCGGCAATGAAGTAGCAAAAGAACGCCACAATTCATTTGGTAAAAATGAAATGTGGTATGTAATGGAAGCAGATAAAGATGCTGAGTTGATTGTTGGTTTTGATGAGGAACTAGAAAAGAAAGCCTACAATACTTGTGTTGCAGATGGGGCTATTTTAGATCTTATGCATCACGAAAAGGTTGCAGAAGGAGATACTTTTTACATCCCTACCGGAAGAGTACATGCTATTGGTGCCGGCGTTTTATTGGCAGAAATTCAGCAAACTTCAGATATAACCTATCGAATTTATGATTATAAGAGGGTAGATGCCAAGACGGGTATGTTAAGAGATTTACACAACGATTTGGCACTAGATGTAATTGATTTTGAGTGTCATGATACCTACAAGACAAGCTATGAAACAGAACTTAATGTATCTAACACCTTGGTGCATTCGCCTTATTTTACTTCTAATTTTATACTTGTTGAGGGAACGTTGCAAAAGGATTACTCGAACTTAGATTCTTTTGTAATTTATATTTGTGTTGCAGGTGTTTTAGAATTAATTCATGACAAAAATAGTTTCTCACTTCAAAAAGGAGAAACCATTTTATTACCAGCTTCTATAGATTGTATTGAATTGAAATCGTTATCAGGACAAAGCAAAGTTTTAGAGGTGTATTTGTAAAGTTATTTTTTTAACGGTATTTCTTCAAAATCTTCTGATCTTTCTGCAAAATCGAACATTGCTTTCGTTTCTGTAGGAGGTACTCTTAGTTTTCTTTTAGTCAAATCTATCCAGGCACCATATACTTTTATAATGGCAGATAGTTTTCCTGCTTCATTATAAACTT
>ENA-ORXF01002381-ORXF01002381.1-marine-metagenome-genome-assembly--contig:-NODE-2381-length-11277-cov-6.613661_pt1 | contig 11277 bp, 12 predicted proteins | sample MGYA00237864_ERZ511476 | MGnify/ENA primary metagenome ERZ511476 (study PRJEB26306, sample SAMN06343908) | marine metagenome | isolation source: coastal waters | place: Atlantic Ocean: West Antarctic... | reverse complement strand
ATTTTCTCCTAGAACAGGAATATCACCATATACTACAACTATAACAAATAACTCTACATTTGCAACAGGTGCTACTCATTCCTTAGGCGCAGGAGGAGTAGCTAATGAATTTTATGAAAATGAATTTACATCTAGTCTTAATATTCACTTTATATTAAGTGCATCTGTTTCATCCTCAACAATAACGGGTAGTGGTTTAAGTCAGGAAAGAGGAAAAATATTAACCTCATCATACTCAAATCTTTTTAATGGAGCAGGGGGTGGATTAGGAACAATGACTATAAAAACAAAAGTGTTAGGGGATGGAGAATTAACAGATTCTGGTAAGTTTTTCTACACGGCACTTAATGAATTTCTTATATTCCCTGAGGGTTTAACAGTACATTCTTCATCACTCAGATATGGAAAAACATCTGGAAATGTGTCAGCTTCTTCACCAATACTAGTATATCACTCAGGATCTACAATTGATACTTCAAATTCAGGATCATATCTCTTCTTAAGTTCAAACCTTCAAACCACAGCAAGTCATGGATTTTATGCTCCTATAGGAAATACGTCAGCATTTGAAGTACCTAATGTAGGTAGCTTTTTTGCAGCAAAAAGACCTAGTGGAAATGCAACAGTTATAGGATAGCTTTAAAAATAATGAATAAATAATATAATACCATACTAAAATGGCAAATTGGAAAAAAGTAATAGTAAGCGGTAGTAATGCCGAATTAGCCCATGTATCATCGAGTGGTGGTATGCATTTAGCTTCAACATTAATTACAGGTGACGCTGATAGCTTAGTGTTGGTTCAAGATACCGTCACAGGAAAAATCCTAACAAGAACACAAGCGGAAATAGGAGCCACTGGGGGTGACGGGTTAGCATTTACAAGTGTAATCCCAGGAACTGGTACCACTTCAACAGCAGCAAATGCTACAGATACTTTAACATTCACAGCAGGAGATAATATGATTATAAATGGTACCTCCGACGGTACTATAGCCTTCTCTGCCACTACATCATCTATAGAAGATATCCAGGATATTGTAGGTAGTATGGTAGTGGGTCAAAACATTACAGTTAATTATGATGATACTTCAAACCAAATACAACTCACAGGTTCATCAACTTTAAATGTAACTGACACTAGCGGCCAAACAGGTATAAACCAATCCTACGACACTACTACTAATACTCTATCAGCATCTGCCGATGGATTATCAACAACAAGTAATGTAGAATTTGCCAACATCATTGGTACTGATATCTCATCTTCAGGAAATATCTCCGGATCCTCTTTACATATTACAAATAACGCAGATGTAGGGGGTGATTTAGCTTTAGATGGTAACTTTATTTTTCAAGGATTTACATTTTCGGATTCTAATACCTTAAACCATTCAGGCAGTAATGTATTTGGATCAGGATCATCAGCACAATCTATTACAAATACTCACCAATTTACTGGATCTATATCAATCACAGGAAGTGGAGTTACTCTTGTAGATGGTATATTCTATGGAAATGGTAGTGGACTAACAGACTTAAATTTCGATGGATCTGGATTATTTAGTGGATCTGAACAAGTTACATATGGCGATATAACAGGTATACCGGATGTTATAACAGGTAGTGCTACTATATCAACACTTAACCTCACTGCAAGTGCAAACACAGGTGCTGTTGTAAATGGAGGTGCTGGATTATCTACCCAAGATCAAATATATGATTTTGTAACTGACCAAGTAACTAGTAATACAATTATAGGGGAAAGGGGTGTAAGCATAAATAGCAATACTGCATCTCTCTCTATTTCAAGTTTAACCCAACACCCAGCCGCAACACTTGCTGATACTGATTTTATTGGTATTCAAGGAGGCGGAGATCTTTCATCTAGTAAAGCTAGCCTGCAGGACGTCCGAAAATTCCTAAGCTCGACTTTTGTTATGGAGGTAGAGGGTGGGGCTGGACTTACAGATGCAACAGTAATAGACGCTGCTGTACCAGGACACCAAGTTACATTGGCTGTAGGTCAAGGAAACCAAATGGTAGTAAATGCTAATGATATAGGAATTACTCCTAACCCAAACTTCACCACAATAACAACTAGTGGAATCGCAACTATTGGGGGTAACACAACTATTGCTGGTAATGTAACTGCAGTAGACGCTACATTCACAGGAAACCTAATAGTCCAAGGTAATACAACTACCCTTTCAACAGAAACTCTTTCAGTAGAAGATAACTTTATAGATCTTAATAGTAACATTACAACAGGGGCCCCCACTCAAGACGCCGGTATCAATATAAAAAGAGGAGATGAAGCAGATACCCAATTATTTTGGGATGAAGGCATAGATAGATGGAGTTTAGGTTTAGTAGATATTGATCCAGATGACACTACAGCTACCCCCGTAGAACTCGTAGTATCTGCGAAAATTGGAACCGACCTCGCCCCTTCTACCAATTTTGGAGCAGCAGACACTGCAGCGTATAGAGGGGGTCTAATGTATATAAATTCTTCTAATCAAGATATTTGGATTTACTCATAATTTTTAATATAATAACATGGGACTCTTTGATAAAATAAAAAACCAACAAAAATTAGAAATACCAAAAAACACAGATAATTTTACAGAGGATGAATTAAAATACCTCTTAACATTAATAGCACATTCTGAGTTTAAAGGTATAGATTTACAAATTATATATAATATTACAGCTAAAATTCAAAATAAGCTGATAAGATAAAAACAAATAAGTTATGATAAAATTAGAGATAAATGAAGTATTATTTGTACACAAAGCTTTACTATTAATAGACATAAAGGGAGCAGAAGCCCCCTTTGTTACAAAGCTTCTAACAAAAATAGTAAACGAAGCTAATAAACTTCAAACCCCTCCACCCCCTACCGAACCCCCCTCTAACACTAAAAAATCCAAATAAACTAAATGGCTACCTGGAAAAAAATCATATATAGTGGTAGTAATGCTTCTTTGGCGGAAATAAGTGCAAGTGTAGTCCCTCAACTAGATAACACCAGTAACCTATTAACAATAGATTCTGCTACGGGGGGAATAACTCAAATCACCCAAGATAATTTAGGCAGTAATATAGGTGATGATTTAGGAAACCACACAGCCACTCAAACCTTAAACTTAAACAACAATGCCATATCCAATGTCCTAACACTTAACACTCTAACGGTAGGATATGGGGGTGGGGGGGTGACGACTAACACAGCAGTAGGCGTGCAAGCATTACTTAACAATACGGATTCGGGTCTTCAGAACGTTGCAGTAGGCTATCAAGCATTAAAAACTAACACTACTGGTGATACTAACGTTGCCGTAGGCCCTGGAGCATTATTTGGTAACACTAGTGGCGGTGGTAACGTTGCAATAGGCTATAAAGCATTAGAGGATAACACTAGTGGTGGTAGCAATATAGCACTAGGTTATATAGCATTGAGAAATAACTCTAGTGGCAATTATAACACTGCAATAGGCAGACAAGCATTGAGAAGTAACACCACTGGTCTTAATAATATAGCAATAGGATATAGATCATTAGACGATAACAGTAGTGGTGATGATAACGTTGCATTAGGCTATGAAGCATTAACGCAAAACACTACTGGTTATCGTAATATAGCACTAGGATATAGATCATTAAAGGAAAACACCACTGGGAACCAGAACGTATCACTAGGTTATATATCATTAGAGAATAACACTACTGGTGATCGTAATATAGCACTAGGAGATTCAGCATTATATTCCAACACTACTGGTGAAAATAATGTTGTATTGGGAGCTGATGCTTTATATAATAACATTTCGGGTAATAATAATATAGCAATAGGTCACGAAGCAGGAAAATATACAAATGATTCCTCAGGCAATCCTGGTATAAACGCATATGGAGGGGGTAATGTTTTTATAGGAAAGGATTCAAGAAATGGTGAACATTCCTTTCTTACGGGTGAGGAGACAGCAATAGCGTCTAATTATAATACTATCGTTATAGGGACGGATGCTGTAAGTGTAGGAAAAAATAGTGTTGTCCTAGGTAATGATAGCATTGAACTTACAGCTTTAAAGGGCAAGATAGGTATAGAAACTGTTACCCCAATGAATTCACTCCAAATTAACCATTCAGGTGGAGATGGTAATAATGGGATGATGATAGTGCGAGCTGATCTTTCTACTGTAAACAGTAATATCCTAGGAGGTATTGGCTTTGATTCGACAGACGGTAATGTACCTTCCAGTGTATTAGAAGCTAGTGCATACATTGCATCATTTGCGAGTGAGACTCATGGTACTAGTGATAAAGGTGGTGAGCTAGCTTTTGGTACAGCTGGCCTAAATGAAAATGATGATACAGTATCAAATGAAGTAATGAGACTCACTGATGGGGGAGATGTTGGTATAGGAATAACAGCTCCAACAAAAAGGTTAGAAGTACATGATACCGTATCAACAGGTGCTGTAGTTAAATTTAAAAATCTGAGCACAAATTTCAACGCTGATGTATTAGATCTTCAAATAGCAAGGACAGATGATGCTGATGGTTCAGGTTTAAATAATAGTAACCATTTCATTTCATTCTTAGAGGGAGATGGAAATCTTTCAGGAAGAGTTAGAGGTAGTGGCGCCGCAGTACAATATGTAACTACTTCTGATAGACGTTTAAAATCTAATGTTACATCTTCCCAATATGGTTTAACGGACTTAATGGAAATTGATGTAGTAGATTATAATTTTACTGGCTCATCAGAAATATCAACAGGAATAATAGCCCAAGACTTAAATAAAATATTCCCTGAAGCAGTTGCTGTAGAGGGTGCTGGTACTGGCTCTATAAAAGTAAATTCTAGTGGGGGTAAGATACCATGGGGAATTGACTATGGAAAACTAACTCCCCTATTAGTAAACGCAGTACAAGACCAACAAGTACTTATACAAAAGCTAGAAGAAAGACTAAAGGCATTAGAAAATTCCTAATATAACCCCTAACTTCTTATATTTTTTAGTATCTTTCCATATTTATAATGGAACGCTCAAATTAATACACCCCAATGTCTCACATCCCAATATGGCCCGGATCTTCTTCATTTTTTCCTGGTAACACCCCCTTCGGTTTCTATGATGATGATCAATCATTCCAAACAGATTCAGAAATGGTTGCTACATGGTGTGCTAGTAGATTAGGATATCCTCTAGTAGACATTGAATTACAAGATGTAAATTTTTTCGCAGCCTTTGAAGAAGCCACCAACGAATATGGAACACAACTATATAATTTTCAAATAATAAACAACTTTGGAAATGTAGAAGGCACAACAACAGGTTCAAACTTTAATAACCACCTAATAACACCTAACTTAGGAGGGGTAGTAAATTTATCTGAACAGTATGGTAATGAAGCCGATGGATCTGGGGGTGATTATAGGTTAGAAACAGGTTCTTTACTGGTATCACGAAACCAACAAAGATATGACCTTTTAACTCACATTGGGTCATCAGTAAGTGGATCAGAAGCAATATACATCAAAAGACTCTACCATAACTCTCCAGCAGCTATTAATAGATATTTTGATCCCTATGCAGGTACAGGTACGGGAATTCAATCATTAATGCAAACATTTGGATTTGGTAACTATTCACCTGGTGTAAACTTTATGTTAATGCCTTTGAGTTTTGATATTCAGAAACTACAAGCAATTGAATTAAATGATACAATTAGAAAATCAGGATATCATTTTGAATTAACTAATAATAGATACCTAAAACTATTCCCTATTCCTACTAGTGCTTACATGTTACATTATGAATATGTAGTTCAATCAGTTGCAAATGCCCCCATAAAAAACCCTTCAACAGGACTTATAACAGATGCTTCTAATGTACCCTACACTAATCCAGTGTATGCTTACATTAATGAACCTGGTAGACAGTGGATTAGAAAATATGCACTTGCATTAATAAAAGAAATGCTAGGAAGTGTTAGAGGTAAATACACTACTATTCCTATCCCTGGAGCCGAAACAACTTTAGACCATGTAAGATTAATCACAGAAGCTAAAGAAGAAAAAGTTAAACTAATAGAAGAAATCCAAAAACTTCTTGAGGAAACTACTAGATTAAAACAACTAGAAAGAAAAAACGCAGAAGCACAACAATCACAAGAAATATTCACTAAGGTACCTTACCCAATTTATGTAATGTAATGAATAAATTAAAAGACATACTATCAGAAATTGTAAACACTTACCAAGTACAGGCATCTATGATGTCTAAAAGAGAAATTAACATTACTAAAATTTTAGACCAGGTTAGGGGTGTAGATAAAGTTACAATTGTAAATAATATTACACCAGAAGAATATCCACAAAAGGATGACATAGAATTCACAAGGGTACAAATTAAGTTCGTAACACGAAATAATCCAAAGGATGATTTAAAACCTATGAGAGATGCAATGTTGTATTCGGATGTTGAAAATGGAATTTTTAAAATAGAAGGGTTAATGAATTTAAGATGGAAAGAAGAAACCCTTAAACGAATGGACTAATGGCTTTATTTGGAAACTCTCGAGACATATCATTATTCCAAAATATCAACAGCGAATTACTTAAGGACATAATCCAAACAGAAGTTGCATACTATAAATTTGCCCTTGAACAAACAAAGGTAAATGTTTATGGTGAGGCACCGGGTAAACATTATTATGAACCTTTAAAATTAGCATGTTTAATTAAAAGAGACGACCAAGCGTGGTCGTCTGATGATTTTGGATCTGATGTTAACCAAATCGTTGGTTTTAGATTTCTTAAACATGAATTGGCTAAAATAGAACTAATACCTGAAGTAGGAGATATATTATTATTTCGTAATAATTTCTATGAAGTTGACTCTCGAGTAGAAAACCAATTAATAATGGGTAGAGACCCAGATTATGCCTTATCCACAGAAACTGTAGGATTTGGTGATAGCTTTTCTATATTAGTTAATACTCACTTATCAAGAGTAGAAAAATTAAATTTAATACCTTTAAGAGAGGGAAAATATCCCTCTACTACTAAGGTGGATGGTGGAATAGCAAATATGTTAGGATAGAATGGCTGATAAGAAACAAATACACCAAAACACACCTGTACCATCAAGTGGATATGATCGCTTAAGAGATAATTTATCTTCAGGCTTCGCTGAAGGGTTTCCAGTTGAGAGTTTTCCTAACCCAGACAATAGATCTAACTTAAATAGAGGAAGAATCACCACTCGCAAGGATGACACTGTAAAAGACATAACAATTAGCCTACAGGATCATGATGAAGCTATCATGTATTATTTTAACGAAGTAATTAAACCTTCAGTTATTATAAATGGAAATAAAGTAAATGTTCCTTTAATATATGGTTCACCAGAAAGATGGAAATCTGTCCAAAAAGATGGATATTATAGAGACAAAGAGGGTAAAATTCAAGTTCCCCTTATAATGTTTAAGAGAGAAAGTCTTACAAAGCGTAGAGATTTAGGAAATAAAATGGATGCTAACAATCCAAACCTATATTATTCATTTCAAGAAAAATATACAAAAAGAAACCAATACGATAATTTCAATGTCCTCCAAAATAGAATCCCACAAAAGGAAATGCACGCTGTAGTTATGCCTGATTTTGTAAAAATTAACTACACTTGTACTATATGGACAGATTATGTTGCTCAAAACAACGGCATAGTAGAGGCAATCAACTATGCATCAGATTCATATTGGGGGGATGAAGAAAGATTTAAGTTCTTAGCTAAAATAGACTCATATAGCAACACAACAGAAATAGCACAAGGGAATAATAGAGTAGTACAAACAAAATTTGGTTTAGAACTACAGGGATATTTAATATCTCAAAATATCCAAAAAGAACTCAACAAAAAACCACAAAAATTCTTTACTAAATCTACAATAGTATTTAATAATGAGGTATCTGTTTCACCCACAGGAACTCCTTTAACAAGGGATGAAATAAGAAACGCTAATAATTAATGGCGACACCAATTAAATGGGAGGACGCCAATTTTAAATGGGATAAAGCACCTACTACAGGTATTCCATATACTTGGGATAATGTACAATTAGTTGAAGAAGCAATTGAGGAAATACGACAAGGTGCTTCAATGGATGAAGTATTCTATGGCGAACCTGATAAGAAAAAACGCCTTGTTAAACTTATATGTAAAATACAAGGTAAAACTATAAAACAGTCAAAAGAAATCAACGATTATAAAATTAAAGTTTCTGACATTCGCCTATTAGCAAAAGAAATATTAAATATTGAGGTATTAACAGAAAATATTAAGTTCTAACAATAACCATATATTTATAACAAAATATACTATGTACAAATTATTTACTGACAAATCCGAATTATTTGAATGCGACATCAAATTAGAGGGTGCCAGTCTAAATAAGTCTAAGGCTAGATTAGTCGTGGAGACAAACGATTACTCTCTTATGTTCGACGGTAGCATTAACTCATCAGGTAAATGCGAAATACCCATTAGAAAACTCAAGGGACTCATAGATGAATCGGCGTCAGGCAATATAAGACTCGAAGTAATCGCTGAGGATACATATTTCACCCCGTGGGAAAGTGACTTTGAGGTAGCTGCAAGCAAGAAAGTAACTGTTGAGGTAAAATCACAAACTCGCAAACCAATTACCGAAACAAAAGTTAAAGTTAATGTTAAAAAAGCAATCACATTAACTGAAAGAGACCACGTAATTAACTTATTTAAACTTCTTATAAAAGAAGACATCAATATAGACAACATTTCAATCAAACGAAATAAACTCAATAACATCGTTGGGACTTACCTAAAAGGCAAAGAAATCAACAATCCAAATAAAATTATTGGTGGTGTTATTACAGCGCTTTCAAAGAAAAAATAATGGTTATAAATGGGATTACCAAATTTAAGAGGAAGTAATATTCAAGACACCTTTCAAAGGGTGTTACAAACAGACAATGGCACACTTCGCGATGGCACAGGTTCTTTAGTAACTCTTACTAATATAACAGCATCAGGTAATATAAGTGCAAGTGGAGATTTATCTATTAAGGGGTTTCCTAGTGTAAGTGCTTCATTAGCTACAGCAGGTGGTGGAATTATAACAGGCGTAACAGCAGGAACTGGATTATCAGGGGGAGGTACAGTAGGCAGTGTTACCTTAAATGTCGATGCTACTATATCAACTTTAGCACAGTTAAACGCTTCAAGCTCCGCTCTACAAACAAATATAGACGCTAAAGTATCAAATTCTTCTACGGCATCATTTGCTATTACAGGAAGTGATGTTATATTTGCTAATATAATAGCCTTAGGCAACATAAGTGCAAGTAGTAATATAAGTTCAAGTGGAACAATAACAGCAACATCCTTTATAGGAAATATGGACGGGGGGTCTTTTTAAATATTTATAACAAATGGCAAGTACAATACAAATAAAAAGAGGAACAGGATCGGCAGTTCCCACAGGTTTATCCGATGGGGAACTAGCAATAAACCTCGATAATGGTAAATTATTCTTTGGATCTGGCTCTACCAGTGTAGATAATTTTACTTTTGGAGAACTTACAGCCGAAAAATATATAGTTTCTTCTTCGGTCTTATATGTTACAACTTCATTTAGTTCAGGATCAACAGAATTTGGAGACACAGCAGATGACACTCATACTTTTACAGGAGCAATAACAGCCTCAGGTAATATAAGTGCAAGTGCTAATATATATGCATTAGACTATTTTGATAATGGCGCAAATATAAACACACTATACGCTCCTATAGCGAGTCCAACATTTACAGGTACAGTTGCAATACCAAACATAGCAAATGTTTCCGCATCAATAGCTGCTAACACTACTAAAGTAACAAATGTAAGCACAAACTTAACCGCAACAACGCACGCATCTCAGATTACAGTAAACTCCTCAGATGGAACTAATGTAATAATTGCAGAAGCATCCGATACAATTGCAGGCGTAATGTCAGTTGCACATCACGACAAGCTAGATGCAATAGAAACTTCAGCAGATGTGACCGATGCAACAAACGTTTTAGCTGCAGGAGCATTAATGGATTCAGAGTTAACAGATTTAGCTGGAGTTAAAGGTGTGACTATAAGTACACTTATGCTATCTGCAAATACTGCATCATTTGCAGTAACTTCAAGTAATGTATTATTTGGAGAAATTACAGCATCAGGTAATATAAGTTCAAGTGCCAATGTATATGCTGCAGACTATTTTGATAATGGAGCAAACATATCCACAATCTATTCTCCTATTGCAGGAGGCACAGATATTGTAACGGTAGGTACAATTACTAACGGTACATGGAACGCAGGGATAATTGCCGAAGCTAAACTACAAAACCAAAGTGGAACAAACACCGGTGACGAAGATCTAGCAAGTATAAATGCATTAGACATCACTGAGGTAGGTACTGTAAGTTCTGGAGTATGGGAAGGCACTGTTATTGCAAGTGCTAAACTAGATAGCGACACTGCACATTTATCCGGAGCACAATCTTTCACGGGTCTTAAAACATTTACTGCAGGAATCGCACCGTCATTTATTAAACACACCATCAGTGGTAATAACGCCGGCGATTATGGACCAGGTGCTGAAATATTATTTGGCATTAGTTCTGAGACAACAACTGCAGGAGCAATATATACTTTAAGGTCTGGGGTTTGGACATTAATCGACGCAAACACTGACAACCGTGTTGATCGCTTATGTGCAGTAGCAGTAGGAACCAATTCCAGTACTAATGGTATGTTAATTAGGGGATGTGTTACTTTAGCATCTGTGTTTACAGCTGGTACTGATATAGAAGGTGTCCAAGTATATGCCTCTGAAACAGGTGGGCAAGCTACTATAGATGCACCATCTGATTCAACTGACTTAGTTAGAATTTTAGGATATTCTTTAAATGTGAGTTCTAAAAAAATGTTTTTTAATCCTGATAGTACATTCTTGGAAATTGCATAATGGCAACTTTAAACGCATCTAAATCAGGAAGGCTATTGATGCTAAATGAATCAAGCCATGCTAATGCTAGGGATTCTACTACAGCAGAATCGACAGTTGTTAACCCTAGTTCAGGCACATTCTCTAATGGAATTATGTATACCAAATCAGCTGGAAGGAGAGGTAATACTTATAATATAACTCGCCACTTTTATTATTTTGACACTAGTGGTATAACCGGTAA
>ENA-ORXF01002376-ORXF01002376.1-marine-metagenome-genome-assembly--contig:-NODE-2376-length-11285-cov-6.203961_pt1 | contig 11285 bp, 15 predicted proteins | sample MGYA00237864_ERZ511476 | MGnify/ENA primary metagenome ERZ511476 (study PRJEB26306, sample SAMN06343908) | marine metagenome | isolation source: coastal waters | place: Atlantic Ocean: West Antarctic... | reverse complement strand
GCCGAAGCTCCCCTTTCCTTTTTTAGAACTTACGCTCCTTGAGATGCAAAGACTGCTCTTGGATTTGACCATCCGAATGAGTATCTTTCTCTAGCTTTGAATCTGACGTTGCCAGTATCAAAGTCACCTTCCATAGAAGTTGAAAGAGCAGATCTCTCGAAGTGTTTAAATCCATCAGGACAATCTGTCATCAAGAACCAAGCATCGTTATCTGTTAAGAAATGGTTAACTGTATAACCTTCTGGGACCATACCCATATTCTTAATAGAGTTGATGTCGTTGTCAGACGTACTAACTCTTCCCGGTGTTTGAAGTAATCTATCTGCCACAAATTGTAATTGTGGTGGAACGATTAGTTTCTTGCCTTGAAGGGCGAGAATCATGTCTTTATCATCAGTAAACGTTGATATATTAATCAACGCATCTTCTAACGAAGTCTCATTTAAGTCAGAGTAAGTGCTAGGTCTGTTACTTAAAGTACCGCCACCCGCTAAAGGATGAGCTGTACTTACTAGAGCAACACCATCTCCACCAGTAAAACTGGATGAGAAAGCATTGTTCAAAACAGAAGCTGCTTTTACTTGCTTAGTATGTGCCATAGATCTTGCTAACGCTTTGGTGTATCTAGCACCTAAACGGTCGTAAAGATTGTCTTCGATTGCTTCTTCGGTAAGAGCAAACGCTAACGCAACAGTTTCGTGAGAATATCTTGAAGTAAAGCCTTCGGAAGCTGAATCAAATTCTACAGCATTTCCTTCACCTTTTACTTTAGCATTCCCGAAACCAACGATTAATGTTTCTTCTTCAAAAGCTCTGTCCGAAGACTCAGTTTCAAAGATTTCAGCATGTTCGTTTTCGTAGCGGTCGTACTCCATTCCAAATAATGCATTTAAACCTGGTTCTAGCTCTTTTGCTAGTTGTGATCGATTAATCGCCATTATTATACCCCTGTAGTTTGAGCATAGAGGTGCTCGTTAATTTTAACAATCATGTTGACATTTGTAGAAAGACTTCCAGTACCTAGAGCGTTATTCTCTGGGTCATTAGAAAATCCTATAATTCTACATTGAGCCGTACCTGTTGCCATAGTGCCACTGAGATCTACATTAGATCTACCGTTAGTTGTACTACCAGCAGTGTAAACAATATCAGCGTTTAAACCGACAACTGTTTGTACCACACTACCTGTAGCTGCACTTTGAACTTCAAATAAAGCATTAGGGTCGTCAACCACGAAAGCCACCGCATCGGATGAAGCAGTTAATGTCGGCCAGAAAGGTGAAAAAATCACATCTCCTGCTGAATCAGTATACTGACATCCTTGAAAGACTCCCAATAATAAATCGCCAGCAGCAGCGACAGCTATGCCACCTGTGTTGACCATTTTTACTGGATCGCCTGAGAAAATAGTTCCGGTTGTTCCTGTAAGAATATCGTACTCAGTAGTACCGGTACTGTTGGAATTACTTCCAAGTTTTCCTATAGGTCTTAAACCGAATTTAGCATTTGTATTTGCCATAATAGTTTCCTAGTTAATTTATATATTTAGAAGTGATTATTTACCACTTCCACCAAAAGTAACCTTGGATGACATTTTACTTGAAATTGGCATCGCAGGGTTCTCTTCACGCATTAGGTCGTTTTCCACAGCAGTCATTTGGTTTTGGGTTTGTTGTTCAAAGTAATCGTTCCTTTGATCTGCGATATCTTTATCAATTTTGCACAATATCAATCCACCCACTCCTATAACTCCAGCGTGTCGACCATCATCGACTGTAGGCAAATCATGGAAGCCTGGGAGTTCGTCTGGTCTTACCGGGACGAATCCTTCACGAAATCTTTTTGAGACATTCGTTTTGTCATCTTGTCCTAATACAGACTCTCTAATCCAACGATAAGTTATACCTTGAGATGCAGCTAATTCTACAGCTTCATCCGGGAGTTCTAAAGCAGAAGGCATTTTCCAAACTTTTGGCCTATTGTCCTTTTCTCTAGTGTCAGCACTTCTTGAAGCCCTAACATCTTTATCGTCAACTACGTTCTCTTTTACTTTTGTCATGATCTTTCTAACCTCGCTTTTTGTATTGCGTAATCTTTAAATGACACTCCAAGCCTCTTAGCTAATGCTTGTTCGCTCGGTGTCAATTCGATACGATTTTGTTTGCGTCCTGTCGATGTATTGCGTGTTGCTGAAGCGACTGTCTGGACGGGTTTATTGTCCGCTTCCACGTTAAACTTATGAGGCAATTCTTTTTGCACTCTGTTATTTAATTCAGTGTAGTACTCATCAGACTCAGTGTCAAAGCCTTCATTTTCCAATTGTCCATGAACAGCAAAAGCAACCGATGTTGCAACTTGATCTTTTCCAAACCAAGTATTCTGTTGAGCCCATGTACGAGCTTTGTTTGATGGTTCTTCATATTGCTCATCAGGTTGTTGAGCAGGGTACTGTTGTTGAGCTTGAGCTTTTTCAGCATAAGCTTCTTCTTGTTGTTCGTATTGTTTTTGAGCTTGTTTGTATTGACCAAGTTGAGCTTTGTCTGAAGTAGCCATTGTTAAGGCTTCAGTTGCATTAGCTATTGCCTCTGAATCTTGAGACTCAGAAGCCAGTTTTAAAGCTTGTCTTGCTAAAGTTATTTGAGATTCAACACGATTTGTAAATTCATCTCCGTAACTATTCTGAAAAGACTTCTGTGATTGTCTTAACTGTTCGTTTTGATCTTTTAAATCTTTGGCGTATTGAACGGCCATGAGTTCTCTTCTTTGAAACTCTTTAGCCTGGGCTACTGCCTTGTTGATTCTATTTTGTGCAAGAGAAGCTCTCTTTTCTACATCCGATAAATCTTTTGCTTTTTCTTCTACTTGAGGAGAAACTTTAAAATCTTCTTTAATTGTATCCTCAGTAACCGGGGATACGTTGTTATTTTCTTCCAGAACAATATCAACTGAGTTTTCTTGAACTTCGTCTTCTACTCTTTTGTGTTTCTGTACTGCAGCTTTTTCAATTTTTTCATCTGAAATTTCTACATCAATGTTTTCTAATGCTTCAATGTTTATTGCTTCTTCTGACATAAGTTACTCCTATAAAGATTTAATATCGTCTGGATTAAAAATGGTGGCAATGACTTCATCGTCATTAATGATACGAACTTCGTGGTCATCTTCTAATCTAAAACGAGTTCCGGCATATCTTCCTATTAAGACCCATTCTCCTTTTTTACACCACGGGTTGTTATCAAATTTGTTTTCATCTTTATAAGCTAGAGGTCCAACTTTTAACACGTAGCATATAACCGTGGACAAAGCTTCTCTGTCTACAGTTTCTTTTACTAATTGAATTCCAGCCTCTGTAACTCCTTTGCCCTTGTATGGCAATACTAGCAAACGCCATCCAGATGGATTTGGCATCCTGTCTAGTAAGGACTTGTCTAGGAGAGTAGGATCTAATACTTTTTGATCTGAGCTTACAAAAGCTTTATCTAATTCTGAAGAGCCTTCAGATTGATTCTCTGTAAGTGATTCTTTATGTTTTTCAAACTCTGTTTTTTCTGCGACTTTTTTATTCATCGATATCATCCATATGCAGCGTATCTTTTAAATCCTCTATGAGTGAGCGGTACGCAGATAACTCTCCCATAAGATATTTGTAATCTTCCATCGATCTTACATTGCCACCAGATATGATGTCAATAGTATTCTTCTCTCTCTGTCTTAAATTTTTAAAAAAGTACTCTGCTAAATTTACAGCGTCCATTGGCTCTCTCCTGCCTTATTTTTTTATCTTTCAAATCTAGGGTCTCTTCTCCTTCTATTAGCGTTAGGGCTTAATGACGGCATCATCGGTGGCATTCTAGGTGCTAAAGATGGAGGAGCAACTGGTGCTACGTCTAATGCTGCAGGCATCATAGGTGGTACTGCAGGCATCATAGGAGCTGGTGGTACTGATTTACCCGGTATGTTCAAACCAGCTAAACTAGCTTGTATCTGTTCCATATCAATGTCAGGTATTTGTACAGTTTGACCACCAGGTATTGTAATGGTTTTCATTGGTGGTGCTGGCATAGGAGCTGGTGCTGGTGTATTTTTACTAAAAAGCCCGCCTCCGCCTGTTCCTGTGCTACTGCCAAACATAGAAGGCAATGATGCAGCTACAGGAGATGATGCTGGTGAAGGCATTGGTGTTGGAGCAGGCATTGCCATAGTCACAAGATTTCCAAAATTAGCTTCACCCGTAGTACTAGCCATATCTTCTGGTGTTAACGTACTGCCCGGAGAACCTAAATCTAATTTTGGTGCTAGAGTTGTTGATTCAGCAGGAGCAGGATTTGTTACAGGTGTTCTTCCTACTTCTGGAGTTTCTCCTCTGTCTTCAAAAGTCCTAAATTTTTCTTGAGCATTGGACGCTGATTCTGCATCTAAGTACGTGTAACCTTTTACTGAATCAGGAACTCTGCTCCAACCTTCTGTTGTACTTCCAGTTTTCCCAGTTGTTGGATCAAACCAATGGAAGGTTTTTGAATTAATGTATTCACCACCCAATGCTCTTTTACCTAAATCAGTTTGTGCATAAGGATTGTATTCTGGTTGTGGTGCAGGTGCAGTAATAGGATCAGGATAAACTGGTTGTCCCGTTATTGGTCCTGGATCAAAAGGAGGCTCAGGTTGAGGCTGAGGTGTAGGCATAGGCGGAGGAGGCATAGGCCTATCTGGATATTGTCTTCTAAAGTTTTCCCCTATTGGATCAGGTCTGGTATCAGTCGGCATGAATGCTTGCTCTGGTTGTACAGGAGCTTGATAGCCTTCAGGTGTAAAGTATGCGGGACCGCCTACAACAAGACTTGGTCTTGGTTGCCTAGGTGGCATCGGTGCTGTGGTAATTTCTTCAGCCATACTAGCAAATGCCGTAGAACTTAGTACCTCTTAGAGCTATACCGCCACCACGAGAATTACCTTGTCCGTGTCTTCCGGGTTTACCGCCATTAGCAATGGTCTGTAGATCTGAATAATTAACAGTGCCTTGATCTTTAATGTTAACGCTTGATTTAACGCCTTTTACTTTTTCCATTTTTTTTCACCTTTTTTGTTTTTTGACTTTCTTGCTTCTTCAAGAGCTATAGCAATAGCCGTCTTTGGTTTCTTGCCACTGCTTGTCAATTCACTTATGTTAGCAGATATCGTCTTATCACTGCTACCTTTTTTTAGAGGCATTGGTTTTACCTATTACCTTTCATTATATCCATTGCTTTAAATTGAGCAGACTGATCTATTCTTTCTCTGGCTATATCGTCTTTCATAAGAGCAATGTCTTTTTGAATAGACAAACGTTGTTCTGCTAATTGGTTGCCTTGCATGGCTTTCATAGCATCAAACTGTTGGCGTTGAGAAAACTCTTCACGCTTACGTTGTACGTCATCCGCTTTAATGTCTAACTCTTTGCCTCTTAGCTCAACCAAAGGATCTGGTTGCGGTGGCGGTGGCATAAACATAGCATTAATCTGTTCGGTTAATTGTGATACAACGGCAGCTATATCTTTTGCTACAGACTCTTGCAATTGTTGTTGATACTCCATACCCGTTTCTGGTGGCAACTGTTGTATCTGTTGTATCATGGTTTGCATTTCTTGGTTCTGAGCATTTTGTTCGTCTACAATTTCAGAAGCTCTAAATGAAACGTGCTGATAGATGTGTGCTTGTATTAAAGACAACACAACTGGATTTGACTGTGCGGTTATCGTTCCATACAAAGACATGTGGCTATTGATGTGTGAATCGTGATCTTGTCCGGCAAACGCTTGAGCTGGCATTCCTGCTATTAAACTTGCGTTCTCATTGGCTGGGTCAATTGGTTGTGGTTGAGGAGGTTGAGGCAAAAGCTGTTCAATGTTTTGCACACCCATAGAAGAATACATTCTTCGGTAAGCCTCGTATATACCAGTTGGGCCATGAATCTCTGGATTGCTTTGTACTGTTCTTAACAGTTCTTGAGCCATCATGACTCGTTGACTCATGGAAAAAGTGTTTGGATCTGAAACGGGCAATACGTCTACTCTTTCATCAAAGTCTGTGGCTTTGATTGTTTGATTGCCATTCGATGTGGAATAAGGATAGCTAGGCGGTAGATACTCTCCAAACACCTTGGCTAAAATTTCAAACTCAATTCTTTGACTTGCATGAAGTCTTTTATGAATAGCACTCATTACACGAGTACCACGTTCCAATAGAGCTATGGTTGTGCCTACCGGTGCATTCTGATTGCCATCTCCAACTTGTGTATCAGCAATAGATGCGAAACGCCTTCCGCTGTCAACCAAGATCCCTAGGAGAGAGAGTAGGGTTTGGCTTGGTTCCTTAAAAGGTAGCGGAACAAAAGCGTCTCGCAAACTACCACCTGGAGCGTCCATATCTCTGAACTCTCCGGGTTGCAAAGGCTGGTCATCATTACGAATACGGATTCCACGTGCTTTGAATCCAGCCGGTAAATTGGAAAGCGTTCCAGCATCAATAAGCTGACGCAAGATAGACGTTGCAGCTTTAGATAAACCACCAATCATATGAGTCAAACCAAAGCCATAGAATCCTAGACCTGGTAAAAATTTGTAATGTACGAAGTAATTGATTCTTTGTTTTAGTTGATCGTCTTCTTTGTAGTTTCTTCTAATAGCTAAAACTTTATTGTTGCCGATGGTTACAATGTAAGGAAGTTTGATTCCCGTCTCTTCGCCTTCATCGTCAAGATCTTCAAAGCCCGGCATGTCTAGTTCGGTATGAATCTCATGTACTTTACACGTATCGTCATCGCTGTAATCTGGGCTAACGCCTTGCAAGTCATCTATGCCTTCTTGAATACCATCGAGGTCTTCTGCCGTCATGTTGCCAGAATCTATATCCACATCGCTGTAGAAACCTGTTTGTTGTGATTTGCGTATGTCGTTCATGGACATATTGATTACGTGAGTAATTCTGGTTGCACTGTGCAAGTCTGTAGCAGCGTAAGGCACAATTAAATCTTCACTTGGAATAAACTTAGATACGGCTCTGCCTAAATTTTGATCGTAATAAACCTTTCTAAATGCTGAACCAGACAAGGGTAGATAGAATAACATTTGATCCGTTTCTGAATCGTATTCTTTCATGACCTGCATCAATTGATAGTTCATGAATTCTTGAACACGAGAAGCTTGTCCTTCGGTATCTGGAGTTGTCATACCCAACACTTGTGTCTTAACTGGTCCTTGAGATGGTAGTAATTCGTTGTAGGCTTGAGCTTGGAACTGAGTTACGGATTCAGCCAATAAAGGATGCATAACACCAGCTGCTCCTTCAAATGGTTGAGATCTCTCTTCGTACTTCATGCCCAGGTATTCAAGGCCTTCTTTGTATGTTTTCTCCCAATCGCTACGAGATTCTTTATCAGAATCAACGTTACTCATCAGATCATTCTTTACAGAATTAATATCTGAATCTTCCATTAGGTCTGCTAAATTAGCATAGAAGTCTTCTGGATCTTCAATTGAAGGCAAGGTATCGCCAAAGGCAATACTTCCATCTTCCATCTGTTCAAAAGAATCCATCTCAGGATTTTCTTCAGTCACATCGACTTCGACATCCATCCCCTTGGTTCGGTTTCTAATTTGAAGATCTATTTGTTCTTCAACGTTAATTGCCTTATCTATATCTGCCATTATCTTTTACCTTTTATAAAAGCTCTCCCCTGACCTTTTGTTGCTAGACCACCGTTTCTTTTCTTAACAGGCTTAATAACTTTTAATGTTGAACCGCCATATGAATCATCAAGAGCTTTCTGTATTTCTGGCACATCAGATTTATAAGCTTGTTTTCCTGTTCGGTATCTTTTTTTTTCTATCTCAGAAGGATTGGATTCCTTAATCTCTTTAATAAGTTTCTTTATTAAAGACTTGGCTATCTTTTTAGCCATGATCTATCTCTTAGATTTCATGTAGGCTTTGCCTAGCCCTTTAGTAGCCATGCCACCCGCTCTGTATTTCTTAGGTGCAGATGCATTAGCCATACCGCCACCCATTTTTTTCTTAGGTGTAACTTTCTTCTTAGGTTTTCTAACAAAGTCTATAAGACCTTTATCGCCACCGAACTTTTTATCTTTGCCCAAAAGAACTTTCTTAATGCCTTGTCCTGCTCTACGCAATGGACCTCTGGCTTTGCCCTTTCTGTTGGCGTACTGTTTCAGTTCATTGGCATCGTAGCCTTTCTTCTTTAGATCGTCTTTGGTTACAGCAGTGTAAGACTTACCTTCATAAGTAAATTTAGTTCCTTCGCCTTTCTTACGAGCTGCTTTGAAAGCTTCTCCGAAAGTTACTTTGGCTGCTTCTGCTGATTTTGGTTTTTTTCTTCCAGTTATAGCTAATGTTGTTAATCCAGCTAGGGGTCCAAGGGCAGCTACTTTCATAGCTGTAGGTACTTTACTTAATGATTTATTTCTTAATCCTGCACTTGGATAACCTCCCGTGAATGAAGCTCTGGTTAGACCTGTAGGTTTAGCTTTGGTTATACTTCCTGTTTGTCTAACTTTTCTTTTTTCTATTTGTTCTTTTCTTATTTTTGCCCCTGGTGTTCGACCAGGGCTTGCTGATACTGTTGCTGCTGGTTTAGGTTTGTTTTTAACACCCGGTGGTCTACCTCTACCACGTTTAGCTTCTTTAACTTCTATAACTTTTTTAGCCTTCTTATTAGCCTTCTTAAGTGCTTCTTTTGTTAGTTTTTTTATTGCCATTTTAATTACCTCTTAATAATATATTCGTTGTTTGGGCACTGGCTCATCGTCCTCTTCGTCTGACAATAGCCTAACAAAGTTACCCTGACGAAATCTCAGTATAGCCTGTGTTGTCGAATCCACAAAGTCATCGTGTTCACCGAACGGGAAGGCTGCACATTCTTCGATAACTTCTTCTGCGAAGGCTGTGTCCGGAGCCCAAACCATTCCTGCTTCAAACACTGGAGAAGCAGAGTGAACCCTTGTAACTTTGTCCTTACCCCTGGTCGGTCTATAATTCACGACTGGGATCCCCATCATTCGCAACTCCTGCGTCAAAGGTGTACCACTTGCTTGAGATTCTACCAACACAATATCGGGTTGCCAATAGTTATATTCATCGTAAGCTTTTGTCTTCAGGTCAGGGAAATCCCAACGCCCTCTCTTAGCGTCCAATAACATAATGGACTCCGGTGCACCATCGCTTGGTTTAAACACACCCCAGGTGGTAATGGCACTGTAGTCAGCCGTCTCCTTCGCACTAAAAGCCGTATCGTAAGATTGCAAGATGTACGAACAGGGTGGTGGATCATCGTGTTCCCACATCTGCCACCAGTCACGTTTGATCAACGCCCCTTCTTCCGAAGTAGGATTCTGCATGTACTGAGCGTTCCACTTCGATATAGGAATGGAAGCCTTAACGGACTCAAGCTCCTCGATCTTCCAGAACCCCGGCCACAGCGGTGTGTTGTCATCCATAACGGCAGGAAGCTCTAGGATCTCCCATTGGTCTGCGTGTTCTTCGCTCATCCGCTTAATCAGCTTCTCGGTCAAATCCAAGGTAGACCACCTCGTCATCACAATCACAATGATGCCTCCCGGCTGTAGTCTCTGCCTAGGACCGGAGGTATACCATTCGTAAGCCGACTCAAGGGCATTCGGACTGAGAGCGTCTTGTTCCGAGTGTGGGTCATCAATAATCAGCAAATCCGCACCTCGACCCGTGATGGCTCCCCCGACTCCCGCTGCAAAGTACTCACCGCCTTTATTCGTCTCCCATCGTCCAGCCGACTTGCTGTCAGCGGACAGGCTCACCTTCTCGAAGATCTGCTTGTATTCGTCCGTGTCCATGAGGTTACGCACCTTACGGCCAAACCTAGCGGACAGTTCTGCGGTGTGAGTGGTCTGCATGATCTTCATGTCCGGGTTAAGTCCCATCATCCAGGACGGGAAGAACACAGAAGCGAACTCGGACTTGGTGTGACGAGGGGGCATGTTAACGATCAGGCGTTTGCACTTGCCTTGGGCTACTCGCTCTAGCTTCTCAGCGAAGAGCTTGTGGTGTTCGCCTTCTATGAAGCCGTCCCACACGTGCTTAACGTACTCGATGAAATCCGTCTGTGATTTTTCCTTAACTCCGAGCTGTTCGATTCGGTTTTGAATCATCACGATCTCTTTTAGAGCATCGTCTGGAACGTGTTTTAATTTTGTGTTTTCAGCAGACATCTCAAAATATTTTTTTTTGTGTGAAATATAGTACCCCAATAGGGGTCCCAAAAGAAGAGGGGGGGGTAAAATGGTTTTGTTGGTAATTGTAGATGTTGATAGTTATATATATACCTAATAAAAAAATACACACCCCTTCATATGGGGGGTACCCCCTCAAGAAAATACGAATGGCAAAAATCGGGACTCGTTCCAATAGAGACCCATACGCGTAATATATGTGTATCAAATGCTTGTAATATGTATATATGAGAGTATACTGAACGTATGTTCAGTAGCAATTAAGCCACTGACAATTGGAGAAAACTAGATGTTCAAACAACTAGATACAATAAAAAGCCTACAAGATAACCTTGCAGCATTGAGCCAAGAGCCAAAGGTAATTGCATACCTTGAGACTAAGAAGACAATGGATTCTTTAAAGTCAACGATAAGGAAAGCAATGATTGAGCATTTTATTATTAAGCCTAACGGCTTTGGACAAAGAAAGACTTTGAAGTCTTTCCAAGATGTCGAGATGGTTAACGCTAACATGAGCAAAGACAAGAGAGTCTTTCAGGGTGTTCTAAAGGGAGACAATGAGCAAGCTTATATCAAGCTTAGTCATCGTTCACCTTATGAAGTTAAGCCTACTTCGATTCTTAGAATAGAGCAATGGAGTAAATAAAATGAAAATAAGAAAATTACCAGATAGAGAGGCAGAAGAATTAATATATGGCTTTCAGATTGTAACAAATAATTACGCAATAGATTTATATTTAGGATTTGATCACTTAAGATTCTATTATACTTATGATGAAGACTTTAAAGATTTAGCGCTAGCGTGTGGAATTTTTGTGCTTGGAATTACTAACTTAAATCATGAGTGGTAGGAGGAGAGAGATGGGAAAGAGGGAGGCTAACGCCTCCTTTTTTTCGTCTAATGTATTTGTTATTTTGTGTGTATCATGAGACAATAGACCTACATTATTAAACCAATAAGGAGGAAAATATAATGGGAACAAGAAGCAATATTGCATATAAAAAAGAGGATGGAACAATAGTTAGTAGC
>ENA-ORXF01002375-ORXF01002375.1-marine-metagenome-genome-assembly--contig:-NODE-2375-length-11286-cov-4.282630_pt1 | contig 11286 bp, 9 predicted proteins | sample MGYA00237864_ERZ511476 | MGnify/ENA primary metagenome ERZ511476 (study PRJEB26306, sample SAMN06343908) | marine metagenome | isolation source: coastal waters | place: Atlantic Ocean: West Antarctic... | reverse complement strand
TTGACAATTTTTTTAAACAGATTTTAACCCGACATTTCCACGACAAATCAATGATAACAATACTTTTAGCGTTTTATAGTTTTTGCAATCTACATTCTTTTTTTAGTTTTTTTGAAGTTTAAATCTTAAAAATAAAACTTTAAATTGATTACATTTGTTGCAAATCAATTCTTTTTAATGAAATTAGTATTCGCTACCAACAACCTCAATAAATTAAAAGAAGTACAAGAAATGCTTTCAAACACTATCGAAATAGTCAGTTTAAAAGACATTAATTGTTTTGATGAAGTTGATGAAACTGAAACCACTTTAGAAGGAAACGCACAATTAAAGGCAGATTACATTACTCAGAAATTTGGCTACAATTGTTTTGCAGATGATACCGGTCTAGAAGTAGAAAGTTTAGACGGAAAACCAGGAGTATATTCTGCGCGCTATGCAGGAGAACCTGTAAATTCTGAAAATAATATGCAAAAATTATTAACGGAATTAAAAGGAAAAGAAAACAGAAAAGCACAATTTAGAACAGCTGTTTGCTTAAACTTAAACGGCAAGCAATATGTATTTGAAGGCACTTGCAAAGGAGAAATCTTAAAAGAAAAACAAGGCATAGAAGGCTTTGGCTATGACCCTATTTTTAAACCAGTCGGATTTTCTGAATCTTTTGCAAACATGAATTCTGAAGATAAAAATAAAATTTCTCACAGAGGACTTGCAATTCAGCAATTAATTGATTTTTTATTAAACTTAAAAACGACCGAATGAAAAATAGTACGCTGCTTTTAATTGCCCTACTGTGTTTTAGTAATTGTGCTGAAAAAAGTGAAACATCAAATCGTATGAAAAAACAATTGCGCCACATTGTGTTGTTCAAGTTTAAAAAGGAAGCGACGCCAGAAACTATTAAAAACATAGAAAATGAATTTATAGCGTTGCCCTCTAAGATTGAAACCATTAAAGACTTTGAATGGGGATTGAACAATAGTCCTGAAGGATTAAACAAAGGCCTTACCCATTGCTTTTTTGTTACTTTTGATACCGAAGAAGGCAGAGCCACCTATTTACCGCACCCAGCGCACAAAGCATTTGTAAGCCTTTTAGGAGCTCACTTAGAGGATGTATTGGTTTTGGATTATTGGACGAAATAAAAAAACAAAAGCATACTTCATCAATAAAAAAATGGAACAAAAATCATATAAAAAACAGTTTCTCTTTTTATCAGTTTTACTGATAGCGCTGTTTGCGATGAATATTAGTTTGGGTTCTGTTTCCATTCCATTTAAAGATATTTTAAATACGTTGCTAGGAGGCACTAGTGCGAAAGAAAGCTGGCAAACGATCATTTTAAACTTCAGACTGCCAAAAGCAATCACGGCACTACTAGTAGGTTCTGGTTTGTCTGTTGCCGGTTTATTGATGCAAACCTTGTTTAGAAATCCGTTAGCAGGACCGTTTGTATTGGGTATTTCTTCGGGCGCCAGTTTAGGAGTTGCACTTTTAATTCTAGGTTCTTCTCTTTTTGGTGGCTTTTTCTTAGCAAACTCAACCTCTAATTGGTCTTTTCCCATTGCCGCCAGTTTGGGTGCTTTTTTGGTTTTATCTGCCGTAATTATAGCTGCAAACAGGGTTCGGAATACCATGTCCATTTTAATTATTGGGTTGATGTTTGGCAGTTTAACATCTGCTGTTATTAGTGTTTTGGCATACTTTAGTGAAGCTGCACAAATTCAGCAATTTCTATTCTGGAGCTTTGGTAGCTTGGGCAATCTTTCTTGGAATGAACTCCTTATTTTTATAGTTATTTACAGCATTGGTATGCTCGCAACCATAGCCGTTATAAAACCGTTAAACAGTTTCCTTTTAGGAGAAAATTATGCAAAAAGTTTGGGCATCAATGTAAAGAAAAATAGAAATATCATTTTATTAATTACTAGTGTGCTCACGGGTGTTATTACTGCGTTTGCAGGACCCATTGCTTTTATTGGCTTGGCAGTACCACACATTGCTAGAATGGTCTTTTCGACTTCTAATCATAAAACATTGATTCCTGCAGTGGTTATTTTAGGGGCAATTATCATGCTTATTTGCGATTCAATTGCACAATTACCAACAAGTGAATTTACCCTACCCATCAACGCAATAACCTCTTTGTTTGGAGCGCCAATTGTTATTTGGTTGCTCATTCGGAAAAAGAAACTCTTTATTTAAATGACAGAAAACGCTAAAAATAGCATCCTAAAAACCGAAAACCTAACGATTGGGTATCCACAGAAAAAGCAAGACAAAATTGTTTTCGCTGACATTAACCTGTCCATAGAAAAAGGAAAACTCATTAGTGTTTTAGGTAAAAATGGTATTGGGAAATCGACTTTGCTAAGAACGCTTTCAAAGGTTCAAAAGCCCATTGCCGGTGCTATTTATTTTGAAGGAAAAGAATTGAGTACTTATTCAGAAAATGACCTGTCTAAAAAATTAAGCCTGGTCTTAACAGAGCGTTTACCAGAAAGTCAGTTGACCGTTTTTGAGTTAATTGCACTTGGCAGACAGCCATATACCAACTGGATTGACACCCTTTCTAAAACCGATTTAGAAAAGATAACTACTGCTATTGCACAAACAGAAATTGAACATTTAAAAAACCGCCGTTTTCATGAATTGAGTGATGGCCAACTGCAACGTGTTTTAATTGCAAGAGCCTTGGCGCAAGATACAGATGTTATTATTTTAGATGAACCTACGGCGCATTTAGACATGCATCAAACCCTCAATATCTTTTCTTTACTGCAACAGTTAGTGCAACAAACAAAGAAGACCATTATTATTTCTTCCCATGAAATAAACTTGGCACTGCAACTGTCTGATGAAATTATTTTACTCACAGAAAACAACCTTCAGTTTGGTACCACAGCCGCATTAATTGCAAAAAATGCATTTGACAACCTATTTCCTAATAATTTGTTAAAATTTAACAAATCCTTACAACAGTTTGTTATGAACAAAACTTAGTTTTGAACTAATTGTAACTTTTTGTTACTTTAAACTACTAATTACTACAAATAAAAAACTTTTTACATCGATGAAAAAAATACTTTACATGGCTAGTGCAGTCGCTTTTATGGCCTGCGGTTCTAGTAAAACGGCTTCTAATGCAGAAGCAAACGTAGATCAAGCTGCAAAATACGCAGCATCAATTACTGCAAAAGATTTAGGCACACATTTGTTTATTTATGCTTCAGATGAATTTGCTGGAAGAGAAACGGGTGAACCTGGACAAAAAATAGCCGTAGAATATTTAAAAGACTTTTATGTAAAAGAAGGCATTGTTTCTCCGTTAGGTGGCGATGATTATTTTCAAGAAGTACCTGCAGAATGGATCAATAAAAACGTAAGAAGAGGGTCTTATAAAGACTCTGAAAACGTTGTTGCTTTTATCAAAGGAACAGAGAAGCCAGACGAAATTGTAGTAATTTCTGCCCATTTAGATCATGAAGGAATTAAAGATGGTGAAATTTACAATGGTGCAGATGATGATGGTTCTGGTACCGTGGCAATGTTAGAAATTGCACAGGCTTTTCAAATGGCTGCAAAAGCAGGAAAAGGACCAAAACGTTCTATCTTGTTCTTACATGTAACTGGTGAAGAAAAAGGGTTGCTAGGTTCTAAGTATTATACAGATGTAGATCCTTTGTTTCCTTTGGCAAATACCGTTTGCGATTTAAATATTGATATGGTTGGTAGAATTGACGACAGACACAAAGCAGCTCCAAACTATGTGTATTTAATTGGTTCGGATAAATTAAGTACAGAATTACACAACGTTTCTGAGGCAGTCAACAAAAAATATATGAATATTAATTTAGACTACAAATACAATGATGAAAACGATCCTAATAGATTCTATTACAGATCTGACCATTATAACTTTGCGAAAAATAATGTGCCAATTATATTCTATTTCAATGGTACACATGCAGATTACCACAAACCGTCTGACACACCAGACAAGATTAACTATGAGTTGTTAGAAAACAGAACTCGTTTGGTTTTTCATACCGCTTGGGAAGTTGCAAACATGGACACGCGAATTGTAGCTGACAAAGCAACAACAGCTGCAGCACCTGCTAAATAACACCTTTCTTAAATATAAAATTAAAACCAAGCATTCGCTTGGTTTTTTTTGTCTCAAAAATTAGGACTTTTAGGGCTATTGTATTTCTCAAAAAAAGAAGATAACTTTGAGCTATACATAAAGTTACGAGTAAAGCTTATTTTTTAAAGAACGCTTTGCATTTCTACCCCAACTGATATAAGCGGTTTAAAACATTATAGCCAATGAAACCTGTTACCTAATAAATATTACATGCAAGATACCTCTCATTTGTAACAATTATTATAAGTGTAAAACCAAAATATTTTAGAAATTAGTTTTAAGCTGTTTGCTAATACAAGCTAAATATAAACACTAACGAAATAACTCAAAAAACAGATTTAACATTAAAATAGGCTATTTAATGCGCCCCTTTTTTCAACAACTCAGGAAACTTCTTTTTAAACTTGTTTAATCTTGGCACAGAAACCGCTTTTATATACCCTTGATTTGGATTTCTTCTTTCAAAATCTTGGTGGTATGCTTCTGCCTTGTAAAAGGTAGTAAACGCGGTTACTTCCGTTGCAATTTTGCGTTTGTATACTTCTGAATTTAGCTTTTTAATAGCATCTTCGATTGTTTTCTTTTCGTTTGCATCGCTATAAAAAGCAATAGAACGGTATTGTGTGCCGTAATCTGGGTGCTGCCCATTTACTGTGGTTGGATTGTGAGAACCAAAAAAGACAGCTACAAGCGTTTTAAAAGACACCTTTTTAGGATTGTAATACACTGCAACCGTTTCTGAATGTCCTGTTTTTCCGGTTCCTATTTTCTCATAGGTAGGATTTAATGTTTTTCCGCCAGCATACCCCGAAACCGCTTCTTCTACGCCGTTTACACTTTCAAAAATAGCTTCTACACACCAAAAACATCCGCTTGCGAAATACGCAACACTGGCGCCCTCTTGAGGTATAAACTCCGTTTTTTCTATCTTCTCGCTATTTTCTTTCTTTTCAGCAAATCCAAAACAAGAAACCAATACTATTGAAAAACCAATGACTAAAACTGTTTTTATAATTTTCATTTTTTCTATTTTTTTTTTAATTAACTATAAAAATTGCACCAAGAACAACGTTCATTATTCTCAGTACAATTTTCTGAACTTCTAATTCAAAATAATAACATCCTGAATTACTGAATAAGTCGTAAAATTACATATCTTTTTACAGATGTTTACAACTTTAGCGTTTTGTTAAGAAACCTTTTTGTGTAGAAGCACCTAGAAGGTTATTTTTGTTAAAATATTTGAATTCATTCATGGAGCATTTTATAGTATCAGCACGTAAATACCGTCCTAAAAATTTTAAGGATGTTGTTGGGCAACAAGCCATAACAAATACGTTAGAGAATGCTATAAAAAACAATCACTTGGCGCAAGCCTTACTATTTACAGGCCCTCGTGGTGTTGGTAAAACTTCCTGTGCTAGAATTCTAGCGAAGAGAATCAATCAGCAAGACGCAGAAAATGCCGAGGAAGAAGATTTTGCTTTCAATATTTTTGAACTAGATGCTGCTTCTAACAATTCTGTTGACGATATTCGAAGTTTAACAGACCAAGTTAGAATTCCGCCACAAACGGGTAAATACAAAGTATACATTATAGATGAAGTGCACATGTTGTCTCAAGCAGCATTTAATGCCTTTTTGAAAACGTTGGAAGAACCACCAGCGCACGCTATTTTCATTTTAGCAACTACAGAAAAACATAAAATAATTCCTACTATTTTATCTCGTTGTCAGATTTTTGACTTTAAAAGAATTGGTGTTTTAGATGCAAAAAACTATCTAAAGGTAATTAGCGAGAAAGAAAATATTACTGCAGAAGATGATGCGTTGCACATTATTGCTCAGAAAGCAGACGGCGCCATGCGAGATGCTTTGTCCATTTTTGACAGAGTGGTTAGTTTTTCAGGAAAAAACTTAACCAGAGAAGCAGTTACCGAAAACTTAAACGTATTAGATTATGATACGTATTTTGGAATGACAGACTTGTTGCTAGCCAATAAAATTCCTGAGGTATTGAATGCCTTTAATGTTGTTTTAGGAAAAGGGTTTGAGGGCCATCATTTTATAAACGGATTGGCAAGTCATTTTAGAGATTTGTTAGTTGCCAAAGACAAAGCAACTTTAGAATTGTTAGAGGTTGGCGACAATGCTAAAAAGAAATACTTAACACAAGCCACCACGGCAAGCATTCCTTTTTTAATGCAAGCCATACAAAAAGCAAATGATTGCGATTTGAATTATAGAGTTTCTAAAAATCAGCGTTTGCTGGTGGAACTTAGCTTAATGCAGATTGCCTCTATCACTTTTGATGGAGAAAAAAAAAAGTCAGCTAACTACATAATTCCTGCTACTTTTTTCCAATCGCTTGCGCCTTCAAAAAAGAAAGCACCGGTAACAATTGTTCCTAAAACGGAAACTGCAAAAACACCTGTCGCTGCGGCGACAGAAAATCCAAAACCTGCCTTAGAAAGACCCGTATTAAATACCATGGGGCGCTTGAACAAAGAACCTGGGAAATATTCTCTGAAAGGCTTTAACAAGCAAACATCTGTAAAAAAGGTGGTGGTACAAGAGAATTTTGACAACCACCCAAAAGAGGATTTCACAGAAAAGAAACTGCAAGAACTCTGGAAATCTTATGTTGATTTGTTAAACAAGAAGGGAGAACGCAGTATTGCCTCGATTATTGGAACAGACATTCCTACATTAGGTAGCAATTTTGAAATCTCATTTACGGTTCCGAATAAGTTGATGCAAGATCAATTTAAAAAAGGAAGGCCCAAATTGATGAATTTCTTAAGAGAAAAATTAAACAATTACGGCATTGCTATTGTTGTGCACTTGAATGAGGCTGTAGAAAAAAAGTTTGCCTACACACCCGATGAGAAGTACAAAAAACTAAAAGAGAAAAATCCGCTTTTAGAAAAATTACGACAAGCATTTGAGTTAGATTTGTAACATAAGGAGTTGTTTTGCTACTTATTAATAGTTTAAATAGCCATATTATTTATATTATGAATTACTTTCTTGGAATTTCATTTGTTTTGATCTTAGGTTTTTTAATAAGTAACTTTCTTAAAAAAAAGCGGCTCAAAAAATTCAAAGCAACACTTTATAAAAACTGGGGAACACAAAAAAAGAAAGCCCATTACAATTTCTTTGTAATTGGCAAGTATTTTGAAAACAACGCACACAAAGAAAAGGCCTATCATGTCTTATCAGAAAAAACTAAAATTGATCTTGATCTCGAAGAAATTTTTCAATTCATAGACAGAACTTCCTCAAAAATTGGTCAGCAATATTTATACTTTAAATTAAGAACCATAGGCAGTATTGATGCCTTGCTAAAGTTTGATGCACTCACAACACTTTTTCAAAACAACAAAGAGCTTAGTATTGCATGTCAGGTTGAATTGTCGAAACTAAACGTTACAAGCGCTTACTATTTAGAAGAATTAATTAACGGGAAACAGGTTGACAAACCAAAAAACTTATGGGTCGTGAAATTACTAACCATCACCTCCATTTCATCCATTATCTTCTCCTTCTTTTTTCCGATTACCGTATTATTGTTGGTGCCGGTCTTTGCTGTAAATTCTATTTTTCATTATAAAAATAAAGGCAATGTAAATTATTATTTACAAGGCATTCGTCAGTTATCCAAAAGCCTTAAAGTAGCCAAGAAACTTTCCAAACAAACGAGTATCAACAATCATTTTAAAGATTTTTCTTTTGTAAAAAAGATTGATGGACTTATGTTTCAATCCGAATTTATAGCCTTTGAAAAAAACATCAACAATGAATGGCTTTTTCCTGTTTGGCTGCTTATAGAGCTTATTAAAATAGTTTTTAATGTAGAATATTTGGTGTTTTACAGCTTTTTAGACTCCTTAACAAAAGAGAAAAAAAGTATTGAAGACCTCTTTCTTTTTATAGGTGAAGTGGACGTGGCAATTTCTACGGCCTCTTTAAAATCTAGCGATTTACAGCTATGTAGGCCTTCTTTTAGCCCTTCAAATGAATTCGATGTATCTGAAATTTACCATCCATTAATTGAAAATTGCATTACAAATAATGTGAATTTATTAGATAAAAGCATGCTGCTAACAGGTTCTAATATGTCTGGTAAAAGCACCTTTATAAGAACAGTTGCCATCAATAGTATTTTAGCTCAAACACTGCATATTTGTTTTGCGAACTCTTACACCGCTCCTTTTTACAAAGTATATTCTTCCATTCGAATTTCTGACGATTTACTAGAAGACACTAGTTACTACTTGCAAGAAGTACTTGCCATTAAAGACTTAATTGAAGCATCGAAAGATGAAAGTCCTTGTTTATTTATTTTAGACGAACTTTTTAAAGGCACCAATACCGTCGAGAGAATTTCTGGTGGAAAAGCCATTTTATCTTATTTAAGCAGTAAAAAGAATACTGTTTTCGTTTCTACGCATGACATAGAACTGACAACCTTGTTGGAAAAAGAACACTACAAACTCTATCACTTTAGCGAAGCAATAGAAAAGGACAACCTCTTTTTTGATCATAAAATTAAAGAAGGGAAATTAACGACTAGAAATGCCATTCGAATATTAGATATATATGAATACCCTGCAGAAATTATTAAGGATGCAAAAATAGTAGAAAAAACCTATTTTTCTTGAATTACTAGCTTTTTTCCTAGGTAATACAGGGTCAAATGCTCTTTAACCTCCTTTGTTTTCTCAAACTCTGGTATTAAATAAATCCCTTTTCCCTTTTCAATAAACAAAGGAATGGATTTTTCTTCTTTAGATAGCAACCCTAAAATAGTGTTGTATTCCGCTGCGGTTTCAATTTTAACTTCAATAATAGACGGATTTTCACGATATGCCTCGCTAAGGTTGATATAATCATCATTTGGTGTAAAAAAACCTTCTCTCTCCAACACAGTTGCCTCTTTAATTTCATTAGAAGAAGCCAACTTGTATGCGCCATGCTCACCAAACACCTTAGAAAAGCTATTTACTGCATACTTATTTACCATGTCGCTGCCTGTTAACGCAATAAGATACCCAACATCATTCAACTCTATGTTATTGGTCAAATCATCATCGTAAATATCTACTTTTAAAGCCTCCAAACCTTCATTGATCGCTTGTTCTATAAAGTTGCGGTTAGAATCTATTAGAATTACTCTCTTCCCTTTCTCTTTTAGGCATTTTGCAATTAACCTACTAGGACTTGATGCCCCTACAAATAAAATTGAATCTGAGGTTTTTAAGAACACACCCACCATTTTAGCAAACAATCTTGCCGTAGTAGCGTTTAATAAAACCGTTCCCAAAACAATCATAAAAACCAAAGGTGTAATGTACTCTGCGCCCTCTACGCCTTGCTTTAACAGCTTACTTCCAAATAAAGAAGCAATCCCTGCAGCTACAATCCCTCTGGGTCCTACCCAACTTATAAAGAGTTTTTCGTTTAGTTTTAATTTGGAATTGTAGGTACTTGCAAACACAGCCAATGGTCTAATTACGAAAACGACCACTGCAAATAAAGCGGCTGTTTTCCATGTATATAACAATAGTAAATCTTCAATATTGATGTTTGCTGCTAATAAAATAAATAGAATAGAGATTAATAAAACACTTAAAGACTCTTTAAAGTAAAGCAGTTCTTTTAGGTTCTTCAATTTCCCATTTCCCAGTACCATTCCCATCACCACAACAGCTAATAATCCAGATTCATGTGCAAAAAGCTCAGACTCTACAAAAACCAATAATACTGTTGATAAGGAAACAACGTTTGACAAGTAATGCGGAATCAGTTTTTTATTCATCGCATACGCCAAAGCATGGGCAAATGTGAATCCGAAACTGGTACCAAACAACAGAATTTTACCAAACTCCATTAAAGCAGTTTTTGTAAATCCGCCATCACCACCAACACTTATAAATTCAAAAACTAAGACAGCAACTAAGGCTCCTATTGGATCTATTAAGATTCCTTCCCACTTTAAAACAGTAGAAACATCTTTTTTAAGCGGAATATTTCTTAAAATTGGAGTGATTACAGTTGGACCCGTAACAATAATTAATCCAGAGAAAAGAAAGGAGATTTCCCAACCTAAATTAAAAATATAATGCGCCACTACACCCGCTCCAAAAAAGGTAATCGCAGAACCTACCGTAATTAATTTGGTAATTACCGGACCTACATTTTTAATTTCACTCCTTTTTAAAGTCAAACCACCCTCAAAAAGGATGATACTAATTGCCAAGGAAACAAAATAATACAAACCATCTCCTGGAAACAACCCCTTTGTACCGTTCCAAATAGGTTCTATCCATTTCGAACCGTCTTCACTTAAATAGGCAGCAGCAATAGGCCCAACCAGTAAACCGATTAAGATTAAAGGTAAAATTGCTGGAATCTTAAATTTCCATGCAACCCATTGTGCTAATATTCCTAAAATGATAATTCCTGCTAACTCTAACATCTCTTTTTCTTTGAAGGGGAAATTAAAGAATGTTTCAATAGCATAAAAATAATTTTATAGTTTTTTTATTTCCTTTAAAGTTTCTTGCAAAGTTTGTTACCTTGTAGCCTTGCTATAATTTTAAACAAATCACTTGCAGAAAATTCATAAAATATTAATTGGAATTGCTTTCTCTCCAAACTTAAAGCCAAATTTATTTGAGGCGGTAAGAATTTGCAACATGTTTAATGCCGAATTAATTGGCGTGCATGTTGGTGAAAAAACAGATAAAAAGGAAGCCGACTTACACGCAATTCTCGCGGAAGCGGATGCGCTAAAAAAGCCAATAAAAACAGTTTGGCAAGAAGGAGAACCGGTGCAAGTAATTTTAAAAACCGTGGTTGAAGAACAGATAGATTTACTCATCTTAGGAGCACTACAAAAAGAGAATTTATTAAAATATTACGTAGGTTCTATTGCTAGAAAGCTTACAAGAAAAGCTTCTTGCTCTATTTTACTCCTTATTAAACCATCAATTATAAGACAATCATGTAAACACATGGTTGTTAATGGTTTAAAAGACAATAAAACAGAAAAAACAATCAAGACTGCAGTCTTATTTTCGAAACAATTGCTCTGTAAAAAAATGACGATTGTAGAAGAAATTAGTCAG
>ENA-ORXF01002371-ORXF01002371.1-marine-metagenome-genome-assembly--contig:-NODE-2371-length-11295-cov-6.564896_pt1 | contig 11295 bp, 5 predicted proteins | sample MGYA00237864_ERZ511476 | MGnify/ENA primary metagenome ERZ511476 (study PRJEB26306, sample SAMN06343908) | marine metagenome | isolation source: coastal waters | place: Atlantic Ocean: West Antarctic... | reverse complement strand
TGATTTAATAAATAAACCATCATCTGGATCATGCGTGATAGTGACATCTGAATCAACACCCATTGACAAAACAGCACTATCTTTAGTCATGTTAATATTACCAGTTATCTGAAAGTTTCTACTACCAAAGTCTGGGTTTGCTCTTACTGTCTGTAATGCACCAGCTTGATGTATAACATAAATAACTTCTCCGTTTGCTGGAGTTCCAGTAAATGCAAGAGTTGAACCAGATACAGTATATGCAACAGCTGGTTGTTGTCTTACGTTACCAACAAAAACTTCTATGTCATTTACTGACGTTGCATTTCTCGAAAGAGTAAAATCTGTTGCACTTCCATCACCAGTAAAGTTATCCCTTATTGCTGCTTGGAAATTATTTACAAGACTTGTTCCTACATATGGCATTAATTACTCCTATTCAGAAATTGTGTCAACTCGTGATACCCAGCAATCGATTGAACTAGCTGTGTCTGATATAACTTTTAATACATCTCCACTTTGAAGAACAAACTTTGCACCACCATCTAATATCTGTAATGCTGACGAACTAGGTATTGGTGCATCTTTGACTAGATGAATATCGTTACCACCACTAGTGATAAACACACTCACTTTAACTTGATTAGTTGTTACATTTGCAAGATTAATTCCTACGACAGCATCATCACTATCTGCTGTAAAAATAGTTACTGCTGATGTTCCTACATTATTTGCGATATTTCGTTCAAAATCTTGTGCCATGTTTATTCCTTTGTTCTATTTATAATGCAACTGCCATTGCTGTTGCTAAACCTGTTGTTGCAGATAGATTAATTTGAGATGCAGTTTTTGTAATTGCAGTTCCGTTTAATGATAAAGCACCCACAATATTTGCAGTTCCGTTTACAGTTAAATTATCACCAATTGTAGTTTCAGATGTTGTGTGACCAATAGTAACTGCAATACCAGAAGTTTCAGTTGCTACCTTTAATATACCTGTAAGATTAGTAATAAAAGAATTTGTACCATCATGGAAAATTTGTATATCAGAAGATGCACCAAACTTTAATCGGGCATCAGTTGTTGCAGTACTATCTCCAAATAATAAAGATGTATCTGCACCATCAATAGTAGTACCAGTCATAAGAACAGTACCAGATGCATTTGGAAAGGTTATAGTCCTATCAGCAGTAGGGTCGGTTACAGCAATAGTAGTTTGAAACCCATCATTCGTTGCACCCTCAAAAGTAAGATTACCATCTTCTTTAATATCAACACTAGTGAAACTAGCAGTACCAGCTTCCAAACCTTGAACGTCTGAAACCAGATTATTAAATTGAACCCTAAACTGTTCTAGGGTTGAGGAGGTGGTAATTTCTTCTGATGATATTGACATTATTTTCTATCCAGTAAAATTGTTAACATATCTTTGATTTCATGCATCTCGCACTTCAAAGTATTTATCTCTCTTGTTGCACTACGAATCTCATCTCTTTGTTTTTTTGCTTCTGTTGCTCTTATTTTTGCAACCTCATATGCATTTTTATTACGATTAATAATTGCGTTAGATTTTAAATCTCTAACTAAATCTTTATGTCCTTCTACTTCTCTATATTCCATATTAATATGCCAATGCGATTGCCCGTAGGTCTTTTACTTTAGGTACTTGAGCTGCATTTGTTGATTGTAATACAATCTTAATTGCAAACTGAATGTAATCTGGAAGTGGTTCTCCAATTCCGTCATCTGTAACTCCAGCAGTATACACATACTCTTGAAAGTCACTTGGTGTTAATGATAAAGAAACAGCACCATCTGGAGAACCATCTGTATTAAAATACTGATATCCCAAATCATCAAAGTCATCAGCAGATGCAGATTCTAAAATCTTAAACATAACTTTTATTTCTGATGAAGCTTGTCTATTTCCATTAAGTATAACTTTTAGTGCAGTACCAGCGTTAGCTAATGCAACTTTTTTTGTAATATAAATTGCAGAGTTATTATCACCAACTGGTGCAGTAGAGTCTACAAAATCTGTTGTAGGAAATACATCTGAACTACTTTCAATATTATCAACAATATTACCAACAGTAACAATAGACATTCTATCTATGTCAATTATAGGAGATAAATTAGTCCTTGATGATGTCATTGTTATATCTAGTTTTAAAGATTTTGCACCAGACATTTCATTAGTTTCGTTTATGTTAGAAGCAACTATTCTTGATGAATCAAATTCAAAGTTTTCATTAAGTGGTATAATATTTCCTGTAGTTTCCACAGAAAATGGTGTTTCAGTACCACTAGGACTTGTACCAGAAGTTGTTTTTAGTTGTGCAGTAATAGTTGTGTTTGGTAATTCAAGAGCACTAACAAGACTTCTTATTGTTTCAAATCTGTAGTTCTCTGTTGCATAAACATTATTAAGACCGACTTGTGCTGTTGGTGTACCATCAGCACCAGTAATTGTTGGAGCAGTTGTCAAACTAACAGTATATGAATTTGTATCAATATTTGCAATGTTAGCATGAGTTTTGTTTATCTGGTCAAGTGGTGTTCCTAGTATTTGATAAAGTTCTACAGTTGCACCATTTGCGTGTGCGGCTGATGCACCACTAGTTGTAATATCTACACCTCTTGTTATGCCAGTAATACCTGTTCCAGATATTGAACCAAACATTATTTCATTGTCAATTTTAAGATAACAACGAGAAGACAGATTACTTGCAGCAAAGTTTGTACCAGAAGTCAAAGTCAATGAGTTTGCAGTAGCAGTAATAGCACCATTCAATGTAGTTGTTATTCCAGAAGAAACTCCAGATATCTGTACGTTATTAGTTGCAGAATACATACCATGATTTTCATGACGTATCTTTACTGTAGTTGCACTATGTGTCAGAGTTAATGGACTTGATACTAACTTCTCTCCATAAATACTAGTAGTTCCATCTTCAGCAATTACAGTATCACCTAAGAATTTATTTTGCAATGCAAGAGTACCAGAAGTTGAAAACTTTGCTCTATTCATTGTAAACTTTAAGTCTTGCATTTGAATAGCGTTCCAAGTTGTATTATTCTGTGACTTAAATAACACACCTAAGTGTGGTTGTTTTGAAATAAGTCTTGAACTTCCACCAACATCAGTTTCACCCATCTGTGCAATCCACACACGATAGTCGATACTTGTTGTCATAAGAACAACACAATACTCTGTACCAGACTGTACAAATACAGGAGAGTCGAAACTAAATCTTGTTGCAGTTGCGGCTGTAGTTGTATCAAGATTAACTTCTGATGGATTTAAAACTTTTCTACCAAAAGGTAATACTTTAGGGCCAGGATAACCATTCACTACATTTCGTATCTCACACCATACAGGAAGATTTGCATCTTTCGCACCAAAGAAAAAGTCAACACTTGTTATAAAAGAACCACCATCATCTGAAACCATAAAGGTTTGTGCAAGTGGGTCATGCATAAAGTTAGTAACAGTTTCTTGTATAGATCCAGCAGTAGAAGTCAATAGTGTTTCTTGGTCAACATTCGTTTGAACTAAGATAGGTTCTCTAGTTGACACAATTGTTTCTTGTGTTGTTTCAATAATACCTTTTGCAAAATAACTTTGGTTACCAGCAGTAAATGCAGCAATAGAATTACCACCAGTAACGCTTCTTGCATTTGTAGGACTTGAAGTCATTCTAAATTCAACCTCACCAGTTCTAAAAAATGGTACTGAACCTAATTCTTTTCCTCTATAATCTGGAATTTGAAAACTACCCTCAACACCACCAGCACTATCAGTAATCAAAGGACTACCAGCAATAATAGGATTGTCAGTTGTAAATAAACTAGAACTTGGTGTTACATAGACAGAAACATCTATTTTATCAAAGAATACATAGATTCTTGTATTAGGAGCAAAACAAGTTCCAGAAAAACTAATAAGTCTAGGTCTAACGAAAGGAACAATACCTTGTGAAATAACTTTACTTCCTAATGATTCTTCACTAAGTCTAGAACCTACAGAAGTTTGTGTTCCAGTTCTTTTTTGACCAGTTGTAACAATATCGATAGTTCTTTGGACATTATGATAACCATGACCAAACTCACCATATTGAGACCTTCTACTTCCTAGATTAATTGTTGTTACACCAGACCATTGTGTTTCCCAAGAGTTCCAGATAGTTCCAATAGCATTTCTATTTTGAGCTGCAAAGGTATCAAAGTCACCCTCTTTGTTTATAATAAGTGCAGGCGCTTTTACAGTTTCAAACCACTCATCTCCACTAGGAGTAAGAACAATCTTTCCAACAAATCCTGCCATCAAGTATGGTTGAATGTTTTCAACTCTTGTTGCATATGGTTGTCTAGACATAACTTCTTCTGTATATTTTAACGTAATTAAATCACCAGTTTTTGAAAGATTAGATGAACCAATTGCAAATTGAACTCCAACTACTGAAGCAGAAGTATTTGTAGAAGTTTCTAAACCTACGTTCTTCATAATACATTTAGGTCTCATTTCTTGATTAGTTTGATCTATTGAAATTTTATAATCTTTATTAAGTGCATCTCCAACTCTATGTCCTGTAAAGTTATCCACAACAAATCCAGACTTGAAACGATTTAATCTAGTTTCATTATCAACTGTTTCAAAAGATGCAGCTTCTTTTTCTAGTAAACTCAATGCAGTATAATATTCCACATTATCAAGTCTATCTTGTAGTCTACCAATATCACGCATAGTAAATCTTTGAGTCTTAAACCTATCAATAATAAGGTCTTTAGGTGCAAAGGTATATGCTGGTACGAATATTGATGCAAGTTTTAATGCACTATCTATGTCTTTAGGTGGTAATGGTGATTCAGCAGAAACACCTTCAATAATTTTAAAGTCACCTTCTTTTGTTAAGAATAAAGTTGCAAACTTAGCAAGATAATATTCAAAGTCTGCTTGTAAACTACTATTAGGTTTTGGTGTATCAACTGTTGTAGCACCAGTTCCATCAAACTGACGATTTTCAAAGTTAAATGAACTTCCTGTGATTTGATCTATATCTGTTAGTGTTGCAGATGCACCAGTAATATCTTCTGCTCTTGGTCTAAAATCAAAAGCATCTCTTAGATCAAATTGACCAGTAGGTTCTGGATCATCTGGGTCAACTCTAGTAGATGAGTATGTTGGTATATCATCATATTCCATTTGACCATTGAGTGATGTATATGAGTCAACTGTAAACACATCTCCAGAACCATGTTCTAGATAATCATATACTACTAGAAGTCTTCCTAAAGGTATAGAGTTTCCAGTCTTTCTGACAATTCTTGCTATATCATAAAAGTTATCTCTTTGTCCACTATCTAAAGTAAATTGATTAGAAATATTTTTACTACCAGCAGTAATTGCTGAAACAGTTGCAGTTGCACCAGAAAATGCACCAGTAATTACATCACCAACAACAAAGTCTGTTGCAGCTGCACCATTAACAAGAGTGTAGAATAATGGAGTTGTAGTAGAAACAGTTCTACCTTTCGCACCAGATGTTGCACCTGTAAATCTCTCTCCTCTTACGAAAGTTCCTGTTGGAGAAGTTAATGTAAGACTTGGAGCTATTGCATCTGTACTTGTTGACTCGGAGTCAAATATTGCTTGTAATCTATAAACATCTGCTCGACCTAAAGACACATCTGCATCTGTTGCTCTTGTTCCATAAGCACCATCAGCATCAGTTGCAAGAACTTTAAGTTGTTTGGAAAGAATAGTGCTTTTTGATTTTGCAGTAACACTTGTCTTTAGAATTGTTGCATAAAGTTTTACTTTTGCAGAACTACCAAGAAGTGTACTGTCTGTAATTGTTAAACTTGAACTACCTTCTCCACTTAACTTTGCATTTGTAAGTAATATAATATCACCAACTGCAGCAGAACCACCACCAGCAGTACTAACAGATAATGTGTAATCTTTAGTTGCAAACGCAGCAAAGGTTTCGTTACTTCCAGCAGTAAATGTTACTGCACCAGAAGAACTTGTTGTTCCAACGAATTGTCTACGAACTGTATATTGTGTATCGGTTGCACCAGAGTTTGTTCCAGTTAATAGTGTCTTAATTGTAGACTTAGGTAACTTAAATAGAGCAACATTTTTCTCAGGATTTATTAATTTAGCAACTTTCTGTGTCTCAAGTGTAACTCTTGTTGAAGCATCTTCATCTAGAGTTTTACCACTTGAATCAGCTGCACCAGCATTAGTTCCATCAAGTAACATATTACCATCTTGGTCAACAGTTGCAAGTACAAGATCGGAATTAAAAGCAATACCAGAACCACCATCACGCAATTGATGTAGTGAACGAGCTTCTCTAAAGTCGTGTGTTACAATTGCATCATGATTACCATTAATTTGTGTAATAACCATATCATCATTAGAAGCATCTTCTACTATTTTTCCAGTTTCAGCACTATCTGATGCAATTATATTTTCACCAAATGAAAAATTTCCAACAACATTTGTAAGTGCAAAACGAGTTTGTAAAGTAAAGCCAGTTCCACTTTCATATTTACCAGAATAAACAAGTCCAGTTGCACCAGAAGTCACACCTTTAACTTGAACTCCACCACTAGAATGAGTTGCAAGAAGTGTAGGAGATGCTACACCATTTAGAGAAATGTATGTAAACATTCTTACATCAAATAAAAATAACTTATAGATTGCTTCTGTACTACCTTGAGTACCAGAATCAAATTCTATTGAACGAGCTCTTGCAACACCAATTTGATATCCAGATGAACTTCCTCGTGTTGCAGCAAAATCTGTAGATATGATAATTTCTTTGTAAGGAGTAGTTTCACCAGAAACGAAAGATATATCTGGTGTTCCAAACACATTAGTTATAAACGCATGATTACCCATATCAAAGGTACTGACCCCAGCATTAACAGTTGCGAAATCTCTTGCTTTGTTTAAATCTTTTAGTGTAGTTCCAATCTTTTCAATCTCAAAACCTTGAACGTATGCTTTACCTGGCTTAATAGAAAATGAAATTAGAGATTCAGATGCAGAATTTCCATCATCAGTAAGAGTACCAGTAGCATATGAACCAGTATTTGTTTCACCTTGATAAATATTAGTAATTGATTCTTTTGGTTCGTATAAAAAGTTTTTTACAGTATAGTCACCAGACTCATCAAAGGTTCTTCTTGCAAGTGTTTCTCCAAGAACAGCATATTCTGTTGCTCTTGCTACTGCAACCATTCCACCAGTATCTAATCTCATAAGTTCTATGAAAGAAGAATCAGCAGTTGAGTCAGTATCTAATATTACAAGGTTTACTGCAATCTTTAACCTGTGAGCACCTTTAGCAGCATAGTTATTTGAACCAGTTGCATTGTCGGTTAGTGTTGCATCCGTTTCTGGAGTAACTAATGATTCTGTAATATTAAAACCAACACGACCATTTTCTATGATTGAGTTTATACTTAGAACTAATGTTTCTTTTAAACATTTTACAAAATTACCACGAATAAAGTAAACACCTTCTTCTATTGTAACAGAAGAACCAGTTTGTGCAGCTGTGGTTGTATGTGTTGTTCCAGATGCAACATTTGCAGCATATGATGTGGTGTGTGCAATCGTTGTGTTTGCAGTAATATTCTCTGAATTAGAAAATGCAAGTGTTGCATTATCAGAACCAGCTGAAATATATTGCAAGTGTAAAATTGGTTGTGCAGTAGTTGTTGCTTCTGTGAAACCTATAACTTTTGCCTTAACACCAGAAGTAACTCCTGTGATAATGATAGGGTCAGTTGCATTGTAGAATGAAGCAGCAACAATATCTTCACTTGCAAATGTTGTTGCAAGTTGTACAGTAGTAAAATCTTTTGAGTAAGAGAGTTGCCCTGGTATAACCACAGTTCCTTCTTTGAACATATGTTTACCATGTTGTTCAATCTGTCCTTGAAGAATAGATTGAAGTGTTGTCAGTTCTCTTGCTTGAATAGAATAGCCAGGTCTGAACAACACTCTGTGGAAGTTATCATTCTCGTCAAAATCGTCATAGTATGGTGATACGTTTAGGTCTGTGATTTGTGCCATATTTAGAACTCAATTATAATTTTAATGTCTTCTGTTTGGTCAGAAGCTCGTTGAATAGGTTTTCTGTTTTCCAAGTAAATTATGTTCCCACTATCTGCTTCCAACTCTGGATTTGCATAACCACTTGTGAGTGTAAGTGTATTACTATTTGCAAGTGTTACTGTTTCACTATTTGTACTTGATGGTGTACCAGTTGCACCAGATGTTCCACCAGTTATGGTTGCAGTTGAACTAAAGGCGACCAAACCACCAGTAGAAGCACTTGTACCAAAACCTTTATAACTTTCTTGTTGATAATAAAGTATTTGTAGGACTGAATCCCACTCTACAACTTTACCTACTGCAAGAGTTGTTGCCTGTGTAATTACTTCGTCAGCTTCAAATATACCACTAAATGATGAAAGTTTTACAGCATAGGTTTGTCTGAATGTAGATGCAGTACCTACTGTCGTAGTTCCAAAAAGTGTTGGATCAATCATAAGACCAACTTGTCTGAAATCATTTGCAGTTGTGAAGTCATCATTTTCTGATTGTGTAATTGTAGTTGCAGTCATAAGATAATGACCACCTAATTCTGTGATTGCGTTCTTACCATGTCCACCCTCTGGACTAGCAATAATTTCTACTGCACCACCAGTTCCACCAATTGCAGATGCACTTGATAGTGATGTGTCAGAGAAAGTAAAACCGACACCAAGATTAACATAACCAAATGTATATCCAGCACCAGTTGCATGAACAGTTGTATCAGAACCAGCAGTTAAACCGAATTTTGCGATTGCACCACCAGAAACAGTAATTCTTACTATTGCACCAGAAGAAGTTCCTTGACTTGTTCCATCTCCATAAACGGCTGCATAGTAAGTTCCGTTTGTATAACCAGAACCAGTAGTAATCTTTAATGATTCGATACCACCAGCAGTTGCGGCTGCAGATACAGTACTGTCAGTTGCAACAGGAACAAAATCAGTCGTAACAAATTTTCCAATGTCTGCTGTAGATATATTGAACATATATTTTAATACATATCCACCAAGTTCAAAAGGTGACGTTGCAGTTGAAGTTGGTTCTGCACCATCATATGCAACTCCACTATTATTGTCAAGTACTTTATACACATTAAATGTAGAAGTCACAAAATAAAAAGTTGCATCATAAAGATTTGATGCACCAGAAGTTGTGGTGTTTGATGAACTAATATTATGTTCGTACATATCAAAGGTAGTTCCAGTTGCCCAGTTCCTACGAGGAATAGCAAAAGCAATATCAGTTGAAGAAATCTTTTTTGCAGCTAACATTGCATCCCATGCACGAGTTTCATCTTGTTCTCCATCTTGTGGAGTTGGGGGAGAACTATCTGAACCAGTAGTTGTTCCAGAAGTATATGCTGTTGCTTTTCCTAGAAACAAATAATATGCGTTCCCAGCAGTTTCAGTAAATGATTCTTGAAACTGATTCGCATTATGTTGTCTGAATTTTTCCGTAATTATTGCCGACATTTTTACACCTTTACTTTATTTATACAAGTTATCAAACTGTTAAACCAGTTGCACCTTCAAATTCAATATTATCTCCATCATTATTAACAATATATCCACTTCCAGAGAAACCAAGTACATTGAAAACTGTTGCATCTTCTAACGCTAAATCTCCAGTAGCTCTAACAGTTACAAATGATGGTCTTACTATATTCCTTAACCCATATTTAATATCACTACTATTTAGGGATAAATTCTCGAAAGGAATCTGACCTTCACTAACTATTTTATTTGTATTCTCAGCTGCGATTGCAAGATTAACAACAAAGTCTTCTTCCAATAACAAGTTATCACGTTCACCTAAATCAATACTTGTGTCACCACCATGACTGTCAAGGATTATATTACCTTCTTCGTATTCAAGTTTGATAGAGAAATTTTGCACACCCACAGAAATTTGTGATCTACCACTATAAATTGAATCTGCTGTTGCATCTTCAAATACAATTGTATCTCCATTTGTTTCATCTACAAAAATATTTACAATAGAGTTTGTCTGATAATCTTCAACAATAAGATTTCCATTTTCTTCTAAGTTAAACCAATTTCTTAATGTTGTTTCTTGTGCAATATGGTCACCAGAGTTTGTTCCACTTGAGTCTGTTCCATCTAATATAATAGTTCCAGCACCCTCCATTAGAATACCTTCTTCAATATTTGGTTCTATGTCAAATGGGCCTGACCTACCATCTTGGATTATAAGTCTATCTTTTCTTAGGATATCACTAAATTGAAAATGACCAATGTCTGACAAAGGAATTGTATCATCATTTGTGGTGTCCTCTAATAAAAGTCCACCTCTCTCATTTGCAACAAAACCTAGTGGAAAATTATATATACCACCCTCTTGTAATACTCTAGATATATTTTGTCCATACTCGTCTTCAAATAATAAATTAAATGTTTCTCCTTCTTGACCCAAAGATTCGTCTTCTAGTACAAGAACAAATCCAGTTTCTAATAACAAGGATTCACCAGCATCTGCAGCTGTTGAAGATGTTCCATCTAATAATATATTATCTCCTATTGTATTTCTTTCTAGTTCAAAGAAAGTGTCTGCTTGATTTAATGGTGAAGTTCCATCTAATACTATTTCTTCAAAAGTTTCTGGTGTATTTCCAAATGGTAATTCTGCAAGATGAATTAAAAGATTTCTATTTCTTCTTGCAGTAGGTCTTGCAACAATTCTAGAGAAAATCTCTTTGACTAATACTCTATCTCCAGTTCCAGATGGAGCGAAAGAGTTTTCGTTCATCATACGACCACCACCATCACCAGTTCCATAAGTAGTATCTTTATCGTGTGTTACAGTCTTATCTTCATAAAGAATTGATTCACCATCTTCTAGAATTATCTGATTATCTCTATCTCCAGCTCTAACTATACCATCATGTGAATCAGTTGATGGAACTTCTAATCTGCTTTGAATAGTTTGTTTAAAGATTGTCTGTAATGTAGATGCAAGTATTGGTGAGAATGTAGTTGCACCAGCGTAACCAGATACACCAACAGCAGTTGTTTGTAATCTTGCAGACACAAGTGTTGCAAGTGTCACTTTACCAAAAGGTTGGAATCCAGCAGGGTGTACTGATTTTTTCAGTTCATTAATGTAAGTTGCAAAGGATTGACCAATTTGCACTTCATATGAATAGTCTTGATAATAATAAGAATCTTGAATACGAA
>ENA-ORXF01002369-ORXF01002369.1-marine-metagenome-genome-assembly--contig:-NODE-2369-length-11298-cov-8.105338_pt1 | contig 11298 bp, 10 predicted proteins | sample MGYA00237864_ERZ511476 | MGnify/ENA primary metagenome ERZ511476 (study PRJEB26306, sample SAMN06343908) | marine metagenome | isolation source: coastal waters | place: Atlantic Ocean: West Antarctic... | reverse complement strand
GTACAAGCAGGTTTCACTGCTTTAGAAGTAATGCCTACGTGGTATCAGTACTCGTTGGGTGGGATTGTAAGTGCCAGTATTGGTATGCGTTCTGTAAGTAAATTTTTCGGGGGAAAGAAGTAATGGCACTACCACTAATTTATGCAGTAGGATCAGTAGTTGCAAGATTTATTGCAAAAAAAGGTTTAACTGCAGCATTAAAAAAGTTTACCAAGAAAGCTATTTCTGAGGGTAAAAAACATGCTAAGGATATGGTGACTAAACCAACGGCTGGACAAGGTGGAAGTAAGGCAGGTGTTAGAGGTATGCGTAATGCTCGTACACTAGGCCGTCAAGCAGTAGTTGCAGGTGCTATAGGTGTAGGTGTGCCATCTGCACTTGCTATTGCTAAGTTACGTGCAAACTTAAAAAAAGCTAAAACCGAAAAAGCTCGTGTCCAAGCACAAAAAGATATAGACAATGCTGTGGCTAAAGTAGTTGTTGCTGAAGAGAAAGCAAAAAACAATTCTATTGCACCCAAAGTATCAACAAGGCCAAAAGCACGTAAGACATCACAGCGTCCTAAAGCAAGGCCATCTAAGTAGTGTGGGTACTAGTCTGGTTACAGTTAGTTCCCGGTATGCCAGTAGAGTATTTTCAGATTTCGTACTACGAAAGTAGAACTTTCTGTGAACAAGTTAAACAAAGGGCAAGCGTCATGGTAACAGAAACTAGTATGCTACTTGCCTGTTTAGATGTAGGAACAAGGAAATAAAGAATGACTTTTGAATTAAGCTCCCGTAGTCTGGGTAAACTAGACGGTGTAGATGACACACTAGTAAATGTAGTAAAACGTGCAATCGAATTAACTAAAATAGACTTTGGTGTTACCTTTGGTATGCGTACATTAGAAGAGCAGACAGCTTTGTTTAAGGCTGGAAGATCACAGACTATGAAGTCTAAACACTTAGATGGTCGTGCGGTTGACCTTATGGCTTACGTAGATGGCAAAGGTTGCTGGGAACTTAATGTGTACGATGATCTATGTGACGCAATGAAAGCTGCAGCAGAAGAACTAGGTACTGCAGTTAAGTGGGGGGCAGCATGGTCAGAGGGCGACATTTGTACATACCCCGGCTCTGCAGAAGATGCAATGATGAAATACATTGACCTTCGCAGGTCAGAAGGTAAGCGTCCATTTATTGATGGCCCACACTTTGAGTTAATGTAGGAGAGATACTATGGCACGTGAGTTAACAGAACGTCAACAAAAGTTTCTAGCAGTCCTTATGGACGAAGCAGGTGGAGACATCTCTACTGCTAAACTTATGGCGGGTTACTCTGCTAACACTTCTAACCTTGAAGTTACTAATAGTCTCAAAGAAGAAATCATAGACGTAACGCATAGCTATCTAGCACGTAACGTACCTAAAGCTGCAATGGCTATGGTAGGTGCTTTGTACGATCCCACTGAGCTAGGCATACGTGACAAGATGGCAGCAGCTAAAGAACTGTTAGACCGTACTGGTCTTGTTAAGACAGAGAAGGTACAGATCGAAGCTAAGGGTGGTGTAATGCTTATGCCAGCTAAGGCAGTAGAAGAAGAGACATGTGCATGTGGAAAAAATATGAGTGACTGTGCATGCGATGACTAAATCAGTAGGTACATGGAAGTTACCGCAACCAACGGACTTAAAAGAAGACAACGTATGGGTTCCAATCCCACGTGTAGCAAGAACAATTCCTTACGGGTATGAAATAGACCCAGAAGATAACGGAATACTCTTGCCAATCAGCCACGAACTTGATATGCTTGAGCAAGCACAGAAATACATTAAACAGTATTCGTATCGGGAAGTAGCAAACTGGCTTACCAGAAATACAGGTAGGTCAATCTCACACGTAGGATTAAGGAAGCGGTTAGACAATGAGCGACAAAGAAAAAACAAAGCTGGAAGCCTTCGCAGATGGGCAGAGTATGCCAAAAAGGCTATCGCCAAAGCGGAAGAAATCGAAAACAACAGGATCGGTGCAAAAGAAAAAGAAGACAGAGCAGCCTAGTCCTACAATAATACTACAACAGTTTACAGATAAGATCGAAGAAGATCACAATATTATTTTTAAACCTAACGTTGGCCCACAGACAGACTTCCTTGCAGCTAGTGAACGTGAAGTACTATACGGTGGCTCTGCAGGTGGTGGTAAATCATACGCAATGTTAGCTGATCCACTACGCTACATGGGTAACTCTGCATTTTCAGGCTTACTACTACGACACACTACAGAAGAACTAAGGGAACTTATTACTAAGTCACAAGAAATGTACCCAAAGATTTGGCCGGGTATTAAGTGGTCTGAACGTAAGATGCAATGGACTGCACCATCAGGTGCTACACTCTGGTTAAGCTACTTAGATAAAGACCAAGACGTTACAAGATACCAAGGTTTAGCATTTAGCTGGATAGGATTTGATGAGTTAACGCAGTGGTCTACACCCTTCGCTTGGAATTATATGCGAAGTCGTTTAAGATCTGCAGACCCTGAGCTTCCTCTCTGTATGAGAGCTACTACAAACCCCGGCGGCAGAGGACACCATTGGGTTAAGAAGATGTTTATTGATCCTTCACCTGCAGGTAAGTCTTACATAGCTACCGACATTGATACAGGCGAACAGTTAAAGTACCCTGCAGGACATGAGAAAGCGGGACGGCCCTTATTCAAACGTAGGTTTATACCTGCAAGACTAAAGGACAATCCTTACTTAGCTCAACAGGGTGACTACGAAGCAATGCTTCTATCGTTACCAGAACAACAACGTAGGCAACTACTAGACGGTGATTGGGACATTAAAGAAGGCGCAGCCTTTACAGAGTTTGATAGGAAGACACACGTAGTTGAACCTTTTGATATACCTAATAACTGGGTTAAGTTTAGGGCTTGCGACTACGGTTACGGAAGTTACACAGGTGTCCTATGGTTTGCAGTTAGTCCTAGTGAACAACTAGTAGTGTACAGAGAGTTATACGTATCAAAGGTTCTTGCGGTAGACTTAGCTGATATGGTACTTGAGTTGGAGGCTGGCGATGGTAATATGCGATACGGTGTTCTGGATAGTAGTTTGTGGCATAAGCGTGGGGATACTGGTCCTTCTTTGGCAGAACAAATGATTATGAGAGGATGTCGTTGGCGTCCATCGGATAGAAGTAAAGGCTCACGTGTAGCAGGTAAGAACGAAATACACAGACGTTTGCAAGTAGATGAGTTTACAGAAGAAGCAAGACTAGTATTTTTTAACAACTGTACTGAAACAATATCACAACTACCAGCAATACCACTAGATAAAAAGAACCCAGAAGATGTTGATACACACTCAGAAGACCACTTGTATGATGCGCTAAGGTATGGTATCATGTCAAGACCAAGATTTAGTATCTGGGACTTTGACAGTCGAGGTACTCCTACAAACAGTATGCCTGTAGCAGATTCTAAATTCGGATATTAAGGAAACCTAAATGGAAGAAGATAACATTTTTATTGAAGACGAGTCAATCGTATTAGAAGATACAGATCAATCGTCTATTGATGACTACAAAACTAATAACATTATTCCTTATATTGAAGGTCGCTACAAACGTGCGGAAGACTATCGCCAACAAGATGAAGAACGTTGGTTAGATTCCTACCGAAACTATCGTGGTATCTACGGACCAGACGTACAGTTTACAGAAGCTGAAAAGTCTAGGGTATTTATTAAAGTAACTAAGACAAAAACATTAGCTGCGTATCAGCAGATAGAATCTATTATGTTTGCAAATAATAAGTTTCCACTTACTGTTGACCCTACTGAATTACCCGAAGGTGTAGTTGCCGATGTTAACTTTGACCCTGCAGAACCAGATCAAATTAAAGAATCCGATGTAGATAAAGATGTAAACCCTTATGGATTTAAAGGTGACGGCAAAGAGTTTCCTAGAGGTGCAACTACTAAAACACTTGGAGAAATGCTTGGCCCCCTAACTGACAAACTAAAAGATATTGATGGCTTAAAGAATGGTATAGGCATGACGCCTACTTCTGTTACATTTAGTCCTGCAATGATAGCTGCAAAAAAGATGCAAAAGAAAATACAAGATCAGTTACAAGAATCTAATGCAAGTAAACATTTACGTAACACTGCATTTGAGATGGCTCTATTTGGTACTGGTGTTATGAAGGGTCCATTTGCTGTAGACAAAGAGTATCCACAGTGGGACGATGAAGGTAACTATGATCCTATTATTAAAACAGTACCACAGGTATCTCATGTATCTGTGTGGAACTTTTATCCTGATCCTGACGCCAACAATATGGACGAAGCACAGTACGTTATTGAACGTCACAAGATGTCTAGGTCACAACTTCGCCAACTTAAAAAGCGCCCATTCTTTCGTAACTCTGTAATTGATGATGCAATTGCGTTAGGTGAAAACTATAACAAAGAATCTTGGGAAGACGATCTTTCTGATTATGCACCTGAGTACGGCATAGAACGTTATGAAGTACTAGAGTACTGGGGTACAATAGACGTTTCTATGCTAGAAGAACAGGCTGTAGATATACCTCCTGAGTTAAGTGAAGTAGATGAGTTACAAGCCAACGTATGGATTTGTAATGGTAAGTTACTTCGTATGGTAATTAATCCATTTAAACCTGCACGTATTCCTTACCATGCAGCGCCATATGAACTTAATCCTTACAGCTTCTTTGGTGTAGGTATTGCTGAGAATATGAATGACACACAGACACTGATGAATGGTTTCATGCGTATGGCAGTTGATAACGCTGTACTGTCAGGCAACCTATTGATTGAGATAGACGAAACTAACTTAGTACCGGGCCAAGATTTATCTTTGTATCCCGGTAAAGTGTTTAGGCGTCAAGGTGGCGCACCGGGACAGGCAATCTTTGGTACAAAGTTTCCTAATGTCTCAGGAGAAAATTTACAACTGTTTGATAAGGCACGTGTATTGGCAGATGAAAGCACTGGCTTTCCTAGCTTTGCTCACGGACAAACAGGTGTTACAGGAGTAGGGCGTACAGCTTCAGGCATATCAATGCTTATGGGTGCGGCACAAGGTAGTATTAAGTCTGTTGTTAAGAACATTGACGATTACTTACTACGGCCTTTAGGGGAGGGACTATTTCGTTTTAATATGCAGTTTGACTTTGATCCTGATATTAAAGGCGACTTAGAGGTTAAAGCACGTGGTACTGAAAGTCTTATGGCTAATGAAGTACGTAGTCAGCGCCTTACACAGTTTATGCAGATTGCAGCGCAACCCTCACTTGCACCGTTTACTAAATTCCCATACATCATTAGAGAGATTGCTAAGTCTCTTGAACTTGATCCAGATAAAGTTACTAACAATATGAATGAAGCTGCTATACAGGCAGAGATAATGAAGGGCTTTCAACAAGATCAAGAAGTACCTGAAGAAGGACAACCACAAGCTGATCCATCAGGGGCTGGTGGCGCAACAATAGGAACAGGTGGAGTACCCGCACCGGGACAGCAAGGATTTACTGGAAATGAACAACAACCACAAGGACCTACTCAACAACCTCCGACCGCTGGTGGTCAACCAGCAGGAATGGGACCAGTTCAATAACTACATTGAAGAACTGATTAAACAACAACACAGGACTATGGAGCAAACAGAAGACAGCACTATAGTTTACAGATCACAAGGCGCAATACATACTTTGCGTAGACTACTATTACTTAGGGAAGAGGTACTAAACCAATGAACAATCAAATGCAGTTATTCGCAGAAGGTGGCCTTAAAGATGAGGGCGGTGAAATAGATGAGGTATCAGGTAATGAAGTACCTATCGGTGGAACTAAAGAAGGTGTGCGTGATGACATACCTGCCAATGTGAGTGAAGGCGAATTTGTTATGCCAGCCGATGTAGTGCGGTATCATGGTTTAGATAAGATGATGCAGATACGACAAGAAGCTAAAATGGGTTTAAAGAAAATGGAAGCTATGGGTCAGATGGGTAATTCTGATGAAGCTACTATAGATGATGATATGCCATTTGGTATGACTGATCTAATGGTTGTAAGCGCAGATGATGAACCTATGGAGTTTGCTGACGGTGGGTTTATACCAGTTAAAGATTATACTGAAGTACAAAATATGATTTCAGATAAAGCACAAAAAGGTGCAGGATATGCTGAAGGTGGTTTAACTACTGAAACGTTAAGTGGAGAGCTACTAGGATCATCTCCACGGCGTGATGAAGACGGTAATATTATTACTACTGGAGCTACTGAGGAACTAACGACTGTAGATGTTCCCGTGACAGATCCAACAGAAGACATTGATTACGATGCTTACATGGGCAGCGTAACTACCGTTACAAAAGAATATAGAAATGCTGCAGGTGACTCTGTAGTTATTACATTTATTAACGGTGTAGCTACAACGCCTATTCCAGAAGGGTATACTTTGTATGATCCTAGTGTAGCACCAACTGGCGTTGGCGGTGTCGGCGTTTCAGGTGCATCAACTAAAGTAGTTAATACTTTTAATAACAATAATGATAATGATAACAATAACCAAACTACTGTTCAAGCAGAACCAATTAACTATGCTGGTATGTCAGACGAAGAATTTGCAACTAGGATGGAGTATGAAAATACTGCTGGCTATGTATTCGGCACAATGGTTGGCGTTGCTATTGCGTCTTTAGTTCCTTTTGGTGGTTCATTAATGTATACCGCCCTTAGATCACACGCTCGTAAAAGTGAACAACGATTAAATGATTTAATTAAAAAGGCTAAAACGCCTGAAGAAATAGCTAGGTACACAAGTATTCTTAAAAGTGTATTAAAAAATGCTCGTTTAAAATCTGCTGAAGAGTCTGGTGCTTTTGCAAAATGGGTAGATGGGTATCTCGTAGGTAACGGTTATACGCCAGAAGAAGCTAAGGCAGCAGCAGAATTTGTTAGGCAAGCAAGTAGTGTAAGCCAATCAGTTGATCCAAATACAACTATAACAACACCTCAAGAAGAAGCTGATGTAGTTACCCAAATAAATAATATTGCAAAACAATTCGGTATGACAGAAGAGCAAGCAGCCACAGTTTTGGTTGAGTCAAATAACTTTAATAAATCTTTAGGTGATGATAGCGGAGGGGGTGCTGCATCTACTAATGTGTATGCTACTATGATGAATAAATTAAATTTATCAGATGAACAAAAGGAAGTTGCTAGAAAAAAACTTGTAGGCAAAGGATCAACAAGTTACACTAGCAACATAAAAAATACAGACACACGAGATATTTTAAGAGAACAAGCCTCTGGGCTTGCACCTGCACAATCCCTATATGATCCTCAAGCCAAACAAAAAGGTATGGGAAATGAACCTGTTGGTAATCTTATTCAAGCACCTGTCCAAAAAACTAGAGATATGTCGGGTGACATGAAAATTAACTTTGGTGATGCGGTTGGTGGCGCTGCGCCTGTTAATATGGTTAGACCAACTCTTCCTGTGGCTACACCTGCAGCACAAATGGATACTGCCTTTCCGACAAGTACTAGCCCTTATGCTGATGCTTTTGGTGATTACACAGGCTCACGTGGATTAACTAAGGCTGCAGATAACATACGAGAAGAGCAAGCGTCTAATGCAAACTTTTCTTTAAATCAACCAGTATCAGCAACAGTAGCAGATTCTTCAAGGATGTTAAAAAATAATCAACCTTTAGGTCAACAAGTTCTTGGCGAAAACTATACACCTACTTCAGCACAACTTAATAAACAACTAGCTGCTTCAGGGCAAACTAATCTTACTACAGTAGGATCAGACCCTCGTAACTTAGGTGGTTCAGAAGGTTACGCACCTAATGCAGCAACTGCAGGTACTGCACCTACACTTGTGCAAGGTGCTACTTTAGGATCTACTACAGGTAAAGAAACATTTAACCAAGCATTTAGCAGAAACAAACTTGCGGGTGCAAAAGTATTTACGCACACTGATGGTAAACAATATACTACCGAAACAGTAGAAGAAAGAAAAGCACAACAAGCTATACCCGCTGGAAAAAATTCCCCCTTTCAAGATGCGGCAAATGCACTTACAAAAAATGACGGTAGATCTTACGTTAATGGTGTACTTTTAGATGACGTAACTAAAGAACCCTATGTAAAGCCGCCTAGTGATATTGATGATAACTATGGTGGTGATATTTATGGTCCTTTAAATGATCCAAATAGAGGTAAAACATATGAGGATGCTAGTTCAGGTGGTAACGTAGTTAATAGAACAGGCGCTCCTATAGCTAAGGCTAACCAAGCAGGACTTGCAAAAAGACTTGGCGATCCCGGCGAAGGTATGGTTTGGGGAGTGCAACCGGGTACAAACACACTTTCTAAGATTGGCATAACTAGAATTGGTATTAAGAAAGACGGTACAAGAGTAGAGGGTAGTGATGGTAGTAGTAGTGGAAATAATAACAATGATACATCGTCTAGTTCAACAAGAACTTATAGCAGTTTAGCAGCAGCAGCTAGAGATGGTCAACACGGTAACGCTGTAAATATTACAGGTAGGGGACTTCAAAGGGTAGCATTTGGAAATAAAACATACGATGCTAAAATGAAGAAAGCTTCAGAAAATAGCAGAAATAGCGGCACTGCTGGTAGCAATAGTAGCGGTAGTAGCGGTAGTAATAGATCAGATAATGCAGTAAACACAGCAGCTTCAGGTCGTACTGTAGCGCAAATACAAGCTGACATTAACCAAGAAGTTTCTGGTGGTTGGACAGCTAGAGCTAATGATCTTGTAAAAGAACGTGACTCCGCAAATAATAATGATGGAGGCGGCACTAGTAGCAGTAGCAGTGGCGATGGCGGTGGTGGTTGTTGTTTTATTATGTTAGAAGCTCGTTATGGTAATGGTACTATGGATAAAGTAGTACGCCGCTATCGTGATGAATACATGACCCAACGCAATCGCCGTGGTTATTACAAACTTGCAGAAGTACTTGTACCTTTAATGCGTAAGTCTAAAGCATTCAAGTGGGTAGTAACAAAAACATTTGCTGACCCCTTAGTAGCTTATGGTAAATACTACTATGGACAAAATAAATACGGCGTGTTATACTCACCCATAAAATCTTTCTGGATGAAAGTATTTGATGTACTTGGTGGTGAAACGGAGTTTATTAGGGAAAATGGAGAAGTTGTATAAGACACCATATGAAAAAGAATATAGTGAAATATATAATGACATATACTTACTAGACGAAACACACTTACAACATACACAATACGAAATTAACTTAATAGAAACTTTATGTAAAGACAAACAAAGTTGGTTAGATGTTGCGTGTGGTACGGGTTACCATTTAAATAATGTACAGTCTGACGTATTAAAGTTTGGTGTTGATCGTTCTCCAAATATGATCCGTTATGCAAAAGAAAATACAGACAGTACTATTGGGTACGTTGTTTCCGATATAAATAATTTTGTATTAGATATACCTTTTGATTTAGTAACATTTCTTTGGATGGGGTATGTACATCAGCCATCTTTAACTAGTGTATTAAATACTATCTACGCTGCATCAGAAAAAGTTTCAAAGGGTGGTTATTTTTTAATGACATTTTGTGATCCTTTATATATTTTTGAAAACAGCCCAGATAAAGAAGTCTTTTGTGGTAGAGGCAACATAAATTTTGATGGTCTTATTTGGTCATACTCAGATGAAGTAAACAAAATACAATATGAAAATCTTATTGCGCCTAATAAATTTAAAATACTAGATACACTATCTTCTAGTTACACTGACATAGAAGAAGTAGTATATACTAAAGCAAATGAAAAGTACTGGAAAAAGTCTGCTTTTCTTTTTAAAGGGAAAAAATAAATGGAAGAAGAAACCTACACATTTGGTGATTACTTTAATCAAGTAAAAACTAGAATTAATAATTTATCAGATGGAGAAATGTCTACTCTTGCTAAATTACAGGCTTCTCCACAGGGAGAATTATTAGGTAAAATTTTAGGAGAAGATATAATTATGTTAAAAGATAGTGTAACTTCTAAACCTAAACGTGGATTAGCAGCACGTAAGTAATCTGCTAAATATGACTGGCTACTCACCCCCCTAAACACACAGGCTACGGTGGCCCCAGTAAACAGGAACTAAAATGGAAAACCAAATAGTAGAAGTACAAGAAGCACCAAAGACTATGTTAATGCAACGTAACAGTAGGGTGCGTGAACGAGTAAAAGAAGACGAAGCAGAACTGCAACAGATGATAGAAGAACGTGACGGTGCAGAAAAGGTTGAAGCAGTTGAAGATGAAGAGCCTACAAATGCGGAAGAAAGAAGTTATAAGAAACGGTACGCTGATCTACGGCGAGGATCACAGAAAGCTAAAGAAGATTTAGAAACACGTATAAATGCTTTAGAGACTCAACTAAAACAAAGTACAGCACAAGAAATACAACTTCCTAAGTCAGACGAAGACATTGACGCTTGGGCAAGGGAGTACCCTGATGTAGCTGCGATTGTTGAAACTATTGCAATTAAAAAAGCACGTGAGCAACAAGCAGGTTTAGAAGACAGGGTAAAAGAAATTGACGAAATGCGGGAGTCTGCAACACGTGATCGTGCAGAAGTAGAGTTACTTAAAGTACATCCTGACTTTAATGAGATCCGTGATAGCGATGAGTTTCATAACTGGGCAGAAGAACAACCTAAGTGGGTTCAAGACGCTTTGTATGAAAATGAAAATGATGCTAGGTCTGCATCACGTGCAATTGATTTGTACAAGTCAGACATGAACATTAAGACAAAAGCTCCTAGCAACAATAAAGATGCTGCTAAGTCAGTTAATACTCGCAACACTAGAAGTCAACCAGACTCTACAGCCAACAATACTAAGATGTCTGAGTCTAAAGTAAACAAGATGACTAGTAAAGAGTATGAGAAACATCAAGACGAAATCATGGAAGCTATTCGAGGTGGTAACTTTATTTACGACATTTCAGGTAGCGCACGATAAAAGACTTGACAAACTACGTATATTGTGTAAAACTATATACAATAGGTTTATTGCAGCCCCACTCAATAGGTTACCTGCAGTAAACCTTTTTCACAAACATAAATAGTTCTAGTGATTACCTAATGTCTTTGGCCCGTTGCTTAGAAGGTTGGCCGACTTTCTTAGTTAATGTTACCCAAAAGAAATTAGCCTCCTTATTTACAATTTAAGTTTGTATCTGTGTCTAATGCAAAGGATAATACAATGGCATTTACGACAGC
>ENA-ORXF01002368-ORXF01002368.1-marine-metagenome-genome-assembly--contig:-NODE-2368-length-11300-cov-7.259200_pt1 | contig 11300 bp, 10 predicted proteins | sample MGYA00237864_ERZ511476 | MGnify/ENA primary metagenome ERZ511476 (study PRJEB26306, sample SAMN06343908) | marine metagenome | isolation source: coastal waters | place: Atlantic Ocean: West Antarctic... | reverse complement strand
GATGTTCTTAATGTATTTATGTGCACAGGATTTACAAAAAAAACGCACCAGTATTTTATGAAGGCAAGCCCAGTGAGGCCAAATGATTTTATTGAATTTTTTGCAGAAATTGACCTGCTTGGCGCTTTATCTGCCTGTCCAGGTGGTGATTGTAGCTCGAGTCATTCAAGTGACTCTGCAAAGTGTTTCCCGTTAAAGGTTGAAATATATAAACCAAAGTCTAGCGCTTTAAAGCAATGGGCTTCTCCCTCATTGAATAAGTATTCAAGAAACCATGGCTCTACTTAAAATCAAACTATTTTTTTTAATTCTGCTTTAGTGGGCTTGCCTGTTTGAGTTCGTGGCATTTCTGTAAGGATTTTAAGAACTGTAGGATTCATAAATCGACTATCCTATTCATGATTAAGAATTTACACCCCAACTTATAAGCTAATTGTTGTTGTAATAGATTTAGAATATTAAGATTAAATTAGTCTATTTTTCAAAAATTGTAATAAGATAGAATTAATTTTGCTAAATAGTAAGTAATTAATATTTTATTGTGCTAATGAGAGTATGTATACTAGGTTTGATAGTAGGTCAGATTGGTATATTTTTATTTTTTAACATATTTTTATTCTGATTTTTTTGTATAGGGGAACAATGAAGCAAGATAGTATTGCAATCAAAGTCGAAGGCGTTAGTAAGGTTTATGGTAAGGGAGAAAGTGCATTTCTTGCCCTAAACAATGCCACACTTAATATTCTTGATAATGAATTTTTTACGCTTTTGGGGCCATCAGGCTGTGGAAAAACCACCTTGTTGCGCATAATAGCTGGTTTTGAGAATCCTACACAAGGCTCAATCTTACTTCATGGCGAGGACATTTCTCACTTGCCACCTAATTTACGTTCTGTTAATACCGTATTCCAAAGCTACGCTTTATTTCCTCACATGACGGTAGCCGAAAACATCAGTTTTGGCCTGGAGATGTTAAATAAACCAAAACAAGAAATTAAGAAAACGGTCAGTAAAATGCTTTCTCTAGTCCATATGGAAGAGTTAAAAGACCGGCATATTGATGAACTATCTGGTGGACAGCAACAACGTGTTGCATTAGCGCGTGCGCTTGCACCCGAGCCAAAAGTATTGCTTCTTGATGAATCATTGGCAGCTCTTGATTATAAACTGCGTAAAGAAATGCAGATTGAACTCAAGCGCTTGCAGCACGCAACTGGAATTACCTTCATCTTTGTAACTCATGATCAAGAAGAGGCATTAACTATGTCTGATCGTATTGCTGTTATTAATGAGGGTAAGCTGTTGCAAGTAGGCACGCCGCATGAAATTTACAACAAACCTCAAGACCATTTTGTTGCAAGCTTCGTTGGAGATACTAATTTTTTAGAAATTTCTTCCGCCTCTAAATCTAATAATAATGATGAAGTTATCTTTTTAAACTTTAATCATGACCAAATCCTAAAAGTGCCATGCAAAAAAGACATGGCCTTAAATAAAAGTATATCTATTGCAATCCGCCCAGAAAAGGTGAGCTTGATCAAAGACGCTGATTCTGCGTTATTGGCTGGAGAAATAGTTGATGTTAGTTTTTTTGGCACCGATACGCATTATTCAATTGAGCTGGATTCTAGTTCTGGTAAGGCACAAAGCTTTCATGTGCGTATGCAAAATGCAAGCAATCAGAGTAAGCAGTATGTTGCTGGTGAAAGAGTTGGAGTTATTTTCAATGCAGAAGATATTCAAGTGATTGACGACTCAAGATAATGGATCAAAACATTCAATCAGTTGTTGAATTTCCTGAATCAAAGCTTGAGCGCTTAAAGGCAAAGCAAAGAACGATTCGTAATTATTTCCTGAGTGCACCCGCACTTATTGTTTTGACTATTGCAGCTTCTGGGCCGCTATTTATTATGCTGTTTTACTCATTTTTAACAGCTGATGAATGGGGTGGTGTTGTTTGGCAAGGTTCGCTTCAAGGATGGTTTGAAGTTTTTATGCGGCACGATATTTTTGATGGAACGCTATTACCAGCCGATGCACATTTGTCGATTTTTTGGCGCTCGATAAAACTCTCTCTCGTGACCACTCTACTTTGTATTGTTTTTGGTTTTCCAACTGCGTACTTTATTGCAACACGCCCAAGAAGTCAGAGAAGTTTTTGGCTATTCCTAGTGACTGTTCCATTTTGGACAAACTTATTAATCCGTACTTTTGCAATCATGCAAATCCTAAGTCATTCTGGATTTGTGAATAAATTTCTTCAATCCTTAGGTTTGATTGAAGAGCCTCTAAGACTCTTGTATACCGAAACAGCTGTGACAATTGGAATGGCTTACGTTTATTTGCCATTAATGGTGCTACCTCTTTACGCAACAATTGAGCGACTTGATTTTAGCTTACTTGAAGCTGCATATGACTTATATGCATCAAGGCTCCAAGTATTGAGACGTGTTATTATTCCACTTGTAAAGCCAGGCTTGGTGGCAGGCTCTATTTTGGTGTTTATTCCATCTATTGGTGCATATGTCACCCCAAGATTGTTGGGTGGAGGTAAGAGTTTGATGCTTGGAAATTTGATTGAATTGCAGTTTGGCCAAGGTAGAAATTGGCCTTTGGGCGCAGCATTATCAATCACTCTGCTAGTTATTGTTATGGTAGCAATGCTTTTTTACGTGCGAAGTACAAGTCGCTCGGGAGTTAGTCATGCACATTAATTTTTTAAAAAAACGCAACAGGGACCGCTTCAATGTGGAGTATGTGCCAAGTTTTCCAGTACTAGCACTCATTTGTATACTTTGCTTATACGCACCAATGGTTCCATTACTTTTCTACTCTTTTAATGACTCAACATTGCTCACTGTCTGGCATGGCTTCTCATGGCAGTGGTACGAAGCAGCATGGAATAATGAAAGAGTTCAAGAAGTAACCCTTCGCTCACTTGGTCTTGCTTTACAAGCTTCTGTCTACAGTACTATTCTAGCAACAATGGCGGCACTAGCTACAACTCGTGTGCCAAAGTATCGAGGTCAGGGATTGATTTATGCAGTTATCAATCAACCCATAATGGTGCCTGAAATAGTCACAGCTGTTGCTCTGTTGATTTTCTTTGCTTCTATCAAAGCTGCTACAGGTTATCAAGGCACTGCATATTTAGTCTTGGCCCATACAGCTTTTTGTATTCCATTTTCCTACTTGCCTATTCGTGCGAGACTTGAGAACATGAACCTATCCCTAGAGAATGCGGCTGCTGATTTATATGCCAGCCCATGGCGTACTTTTAAGCGAGTGACTTTTCCATTACTGTTCCCCGGAATTTTAGCTGGCGCGATGTTGGCGTTTGTCATTTCGTTAGATGACGTAGTTATAACTGAATTTGTAAAAACACCCGGCAAAGATACTTTACCAACCTATATGCTGGGTGAGTTAAGGCGGGAGGTTACACCCGAGATTAATGCGATTTCAAGCGTTCTTTTTGTAGTTTCAATCTTATTGGTAGGAATGACGTTCCTAATCAGCAGCAAAAAGTAGATGTGAGAAAGTGAGAAAGGGAGAATAACTGATAATTTTTATTTTAAACGGTTTGTTGGTTGTTCATTTTATTAGTAGAAAAAAGGAGAAATAAATCATGAGACAATTAAAAAACTCAATTATTATTAGCTCTGTTGCGGCTAGTATGCTTTTTGTAAGTCAAAGCGTATCTGCAGCGGGAGAGTTAAATATTTATAACTGGGGTGATTACACCAGCCCAGAGCTTGTAACTAAGTTTGAGGAAACTTATAATGTTACGGTGACAATTACAGACTATGATTCAAATGATACTGCTTTAGCGAAAGTTAAAGCGGGTGGACACGGGTTTGACATTGCCATTCCTTCAGCAAACTATATGCCAATTTGGATTAGTGAGGGCTTGTTGCTTGAAACCCGTCCAGATCAGATGAGTAATTTCAAAAATGTATTACCTGAGTGGACTAACCCAGACTGGGACCCAGGCAGACATTACTCAGTTCCATATCAGTGGGGTAGTGTGGGTATGGTGGTTAATACTGATGTGTATTCAGGTGACATTAACACATCAGCTATTGCCTTTGATCCGCCAGAAGAATTAGTGGGAAAAATTAATGTAGCTCCTGAAATGGGGGATATTATTGGTATGGCGCTTTACTACGTTGGAAGTGAGCCTTGTACTGATGATAAAGCTGCGTTGAAAAGAGCACGTGATGTTCTGATGGCTGCAAAACCAAAGTGGGTTTCGATGACCTATGGAATCAAAGAGCCATTTGCTAGTGGTGATATTGCAGCTTCTGTCTATTGGAATGGTGATGCAATGCGCACAAGACAAGAAACTCCTTCTGTTCATTACGGCTACCCTAAAGAAGGCTATGTCTTATGGATGGATAGTGTTGTCGTTTTAAAAGATGCGCAAAATGTTGAGAATGCTAAGCTGTTCCAGAACTTTATGATGGAGCCTGAAAGTGCTGCTTTAGCGTCTAATTTTGCAATGTATGCAAACGGCATTAAAGGTTCAAGTGAGTTTATGCTTGAAATTTTAGCAACTGCACCTGAGGTTCAAATTCCTGCAGAGCATCTTCCTAACGGTCGTTTTATCGAAATGTGCTCGGCTGAAGTCAATAAGCTCTACTCGGGTATTTGGACTGAAATGATGAAGTAGCTTTAGGTTAAAAACGATCATTTCTTGATGTGCTGGTTTAAATGGCTCATGAGACAAACAAATGATCGTTGTTTAATTGTGACCCACTGATGCTCTCTTTAGTATTTTGAGTGTTGGTGGGACATTTATGTATCTAATAAATTTGAGTATTTTTTTTGATCAATTTTAACTTTTAGTCGGCACTAGACTAGCTAAGAAAAAAGTCAACTATAAATAATAATGAATCTAAAAGTAAATAAAAATCGTCTCTGGCAATCTTTGACAAAAATGGCAGAAATTGGCCCTGGAGACAATGGTGGATCTTGCAGATTGGCCTTGACTGATGCTGACATAGAGGGTCGTAACTTACTAAAGAGTTGGGCTGCTCAATTAAATTGTAGTCATCGATTAGACTCCATGGGTAATCTATTTATAAGGCGTGAAGGTAATATTGGTAAATCACCAGTCCTAATGGGAAGTCATTTAGATACCCAACCTTGTGGTGGAAGATTTGATGGTGTTTTAGGCGTACTTGGTGCAATTGAAGTGTTGCGAGTATTGGAAGAAAATAATATTAAAACTGAACATCCATTGGAAGTTGTCGTTTGGACAAATGAAGAAGGCGTAAGATTTTCCCCAGCCATGATGGGTTCTGGAGTATTTTCTGGAGTTTTTAAGCAATCAGAAATTTTTTTGCACAAAGATAACAACGGTGTTAGCGTTGAACAGGCGTTACATAATAGTGATCAACTAGGAAGCGAAGCTTGTAAATCTTTTCCAATTGAGGCATATTATGAGTTGCATATTGAGCAAGGACCAGTACTGGAGTTAGAAAATAAAACTATTGGTGTTGTTACGGGTGCTCAAGGAATTTCCTGGAGTCATGTTACTCTTAATGGTCAAAGTTCTCATGCAGGAACTACCCCCATGAACTATCGTAAAGATCCTGTTTCTGGAATGATTCAGATTGTTAAGGGGTTGCAAGAAATAATTAAAGAACAAAAGAGCTCTTTATATACTGTTGGAGGCATTGAGTCTCAACCAGCGTCAATAAATTCTGTTGCAAACAAGGTGCTTTTTACTGTAGATTTAAGGCATCCTGAGGACGCAATTTTAAAAATAATGCAGCAAAAATTTAAGAGTTTGATTGATGAAGTATGTACCAGAGAGAATCTGACAAGTGAGTTAAATAATATTTGGTACTCGCCAGCAATATCATTTAATAAGAGCTGTATTTCAAAAGTGAAAATCGCAACTGAAAAATTAGGTTACAGTTATCAAAATATAGTTTCTGGTGCTGGACATGATGCTTGCCAAATTTCATATGTTGCACCAGTAGGGATGATTTTTATTCCTTGTAAAGGTGGTCTAAGTCATAATGAAGCCGAAAGTATTTCACCTGAAAATGCTCAAGCAGGGACAAATGTTTTGCTAAATGCAGTTTTAGAAAGCTCTGTAATTAACTGAGGAAAATTATCTATGAAAACTATTTATAGTAAGGAACACATTTTAAGAGACTCCAAAACAGAGTTATTTGGTGGTGAGTTGGTGCCACCTTTTGAGTGCCCAGTGCGTGTAGAATTTGTTATTGACGAGATAACAAAACGTCATTTTGGAGAAATCATTTTGCCTAAACGTTTTGGTAAAGAACCTCTCTTGAGGATCCATAGTGAAGGTTACTTAGATTTTTTGGAAAATTGTTGGATTGATTGGAAGGGTGCAGGCTATCTAGGGGAGGCGATTGCAACGACATCGCCATCAAAAAGATTAACTAGAAATGTGCCACCGAGAGAAATTGATGGACGCATTGGGTATTATTGTTTGGCATCAGAAACATCAATTTCAAAGGGCACTTGGGAGGCATCTTATCTTGCCGCTGATGTTGCATTGACTGGCGCAGAAAGGATTAATAAAGGAAGTGCCTCTGCATTTTCACTGTGTAGACCTCCTGGGCACCATGCTGCAGCTGACATGTTTGGCGGCTATTGTTTTGTTAATAATGCAGCGGTTTCAGCACAGTTTTTGCTTGACAACGGCGCCAAAAAAGTAGCGATATTAGATGTTGATTTTCATCATGGTAATGGCACCCAGTCTATTTTCTATGACCGTGATGATGTTATGTTTTGCTCTCTTCATGGCGATCCCATGGATGCTTTTCCTTACTTTCTTGGCGGTAATGATGAATTGGGAGAGGGTAAAGGTTTGGGCTACAATTTCAATTATTCAATGCCGCCAAAAACATCCTATACTGTCTGGTCTCAGGCTTTAGATATCGCGCTCTTAAAAATTAAAGACTATCAAGCGGATGCTCTAATTGTTTCATTGGGGGTAGATACTTATGAAAATGACCCAATTTCTTTTTTTCGATTACAGTGTGATGATTTTAGTGATTATGGCCAAAGGATTGCCAAACTTGGCTTACCAACCTTGTTTGTTATGGAAGGTGGTTATGCAGTTGAGGAGATAGGTATTAATGTTGTTAATGTTCTTCAAGGTTTTGAAGGGTAGATAGAATTGTTTATTATGACTTTTTAACATAATATAGATATAGGATCTTTCAGGCATAAGTTGTGCTTAATAACTAATTTAAAATAGGAGTAATAGAAAATGAATATCAGTCAGAAACAATGGGAGGCAAAAGTTTTAGAGATTGATCTTCCTAATCACTTCTGGATTAATGGTAAAGCAGTTGATGCTAAAAATGGCTCGACGTTTGATTCAATCAATCCTGCCACTGGTAAAGTTATGACTAAGACTGCAGCAGGATCTTTATCAGATGTGAATGCTGCAGTTTCTGCAGGTAGAGCTGCTTTTAACTCTGGAGTATGGGCTAATGCCTCCCCTTCAGACAGAAAGGCAACATTGATAGAACTAGCCGATTTGATAGATAATAATACTGAGGAGCTTGCTTTACTAGAAAGTCTTAATACCGGTAAGCCAATTACTGACGCTTTAACAATTGATGTTCCAGGTGCTGCTGCGATTCTTCGCTGGCATGCTGAGGCAATTGATAAGCTATATGATGAAGTTGCCCCAACTGGACGTGGTAGTTTGGCTATGATCAGGCGGGAGCCGCTAGGCGTTGTTGGAGCAGTTGTGCCATGGAACTTCCCTTTGGACATGGCTATTTGGAAATGTGCCCCCGCTTTGGCAGTTGGAAACTCAGTAGTATTAAAGCCAGCAGAACAATCCTCATTTACTGCGATTCGATTAGCCCAATTGGCAACTAAAGCAGGCTTGCCAGATGGCGTTCTTAATGTTGTGACAGGGCTTGGACACGAGGCTGGGAAGGCGTTAGGACTTCATATGGATGTTGATTGTGTTGCCTTTACAGGCTCTACCGAGGTGGGTAAATATTTCTTGCAGTATTCAGGCCAATCAAATATGAAACAAATTTGGCTAGAATGTGGTGGCAAGAGTCCTAATTTAATCTTTGCTAATTGTAAAAACTTAGATGCTGCTGCTGCAGCTTCCGCTTTTGGTATATTCTTTAATCAAGGTGAAGTCTGTAGTGCCAACTCAAGAATTTTAGTAGAAGCGAGTATCAAGAATGAATTTTTAACACTTTTAAAAAAACATGCGCAAGATTGGCATCCAAGTTATCCATTAAACCCAGCATCAAAAGCTGGTGCCCTTGTAACTGTTGAACATGCGAATAAAGTGATGGACTACGTTGAAAAAGGAATCGCTCAAGGTAAACTTTATTGCGGAGGTAAGCGACTCAATATTAACGAAAGTAACTGCTACCTTGAGCCAACAATTATTGAAGTTCAACCTCATCATGTTATTGCCCAAGAGGAGATTTTTGGACCTGTGGCTTCGGTAATGAGCTTCAGTGGAGAGTCTGAGGCTATTGAAATGGCAAATAACTCTATCTATGGTTTGGCAGCGTCCGTTTGGACAGATGATCTTTCCCAGGCTTTACGAGTATCTGACGCACTAGTTGCAGGAACGGTATCGGTTAATGCTTGTGATAAGTTAAGCCCTCTAACACCATTTGGTGGCTTTAAACAATCAGGAAATGGACGTGACTTATCTCTCCATTCATTTGATAAATACAGTGGCTTAAAGACCTGTTGGATAGAATACTAATAAATACTATTACGAGGATTGATTATGAACAAAAATAAAAAAAACATATGGCAGAAAGATAAGGATCATTTTATTCATCCATGGACTGATTTTTCAACCTTTAAAGATGATGGCTCCATGGTACTAACTGATGCTTCTGGAATAACCCTAACTGATAATGAAGGGAAGCAATATATAGATGGTATTGGCGGTCTTTGGTGCGTCAATATTGGCTATGGACGTGCGGAGATGGCGGATGCTATTGCCACTCAAGCAAAGAGAATTCCATACTTTTCAACCTTTGGTCATCACACCACTCCTCCTGCTGCTGCTTTAGCTGCAAAACTAGCTGAATTAGCGCCAGGTAATTTAAATCATGTGTTTTATGGTTGTGGTGGCTCTGTTGCCAATGATTCAGCTGTAAGAATTGCTCACTTTTATTTTAATCAGCTAGGAAAAACAACTAAGAAAAAAATTATCAGTCGAATCGATGGCTACCATGGCTCTACCTATATGGCAATGTCAATTACAGGTGTTGAGTTTGACCACATTGGTTTTGATATTGATAAGCAAATGGTGCATCATATTAGCTGTCCAAACCCCTATCGACGGGCTAAAGGTATGAGCTTGGAGGATTTTTGTGATACCAAGGTTCAGGAATTGGAAGATAAGATACTAGAACTAGGACAAGATAATGTTGCTTTATTTTTTGCTGAGCCCATTATGGGAGCAGGTGGAGTTATTGTTCCACCTCCCGGTTACCATCGTCGAACCCAAGAGGTATGTAATAAATATGAGGTGCTCTATGTTTCTGATGAGGTAGTTACTGCATTTGGGAGATTAGGCCACATGTTTGCTTCCAAAGATGAGTTTGATTTACAACCAGACATTATCACTTGTGCCAAAGGACTAACTTCAGGCTATCTTCCTTTAAGTGCAACAATACTTTCGGATGAGATTTATGATGTTATTAGTATCCCTCAAGCCAAAGGTGCTTTATTTACTCATGGCTTTACATACTCAGGTCATCCAGTTTGCTGCGCAGCAGGATTAAAAAATATTGAAATTATGGAAAGGGAAAATCTCTGTGAGCATGTTAATGATGTTGGTGTATATTTTGAAAAGCAGTTAAAAACATTAGAAAATCTTGAAATTGTAGGTGAAGTTCGAGGTAGTAAATTCATGATGTGTATCGAAAATGTTGCTGATAAAAAAACTAAGTCACTAATTCATGAGGATGCTGCAGTGGGAAGTCGAATAGCGGACCATTGTCAGAAGCGAGGACTTATTGTTCGACCTTTAGCACATATGAACGTTTTATCACCACCTTTAATAATGACAAGAGAGGAGGTAGATAAATTAGTAGCAATACTCAGGGAGAGTATTGTTGAGACTATCAGTGACCTTTCTCGGGATGGTTATCTGTAGATAATTTTTCAGCATTGTCTAGTTTTTTGAAGTGTTCTACAGAAAATTCTTGAAAAGCTGTCATCAAGTTTGTGGCACGGCGTGTTTCAGCACTTATTAGGCTAATATCATCTGTATTAACATCATCTGCAATAGGTCGGAGAAATAAAGGGCGACCATTGTAGTCAAAATCTGATTTAGGTCGTGTAACTAAAATAGAATAACCTAGCCCATTTGCAACGATACCTCTTACAGTTTCAAAAGATGGTGACCAATATCTTACCCAAGGCTCTAATCCATGGGAGCGAAAGAGGCCGATAAAATAGTTTCGACTGGAATCAAAGTTCAATAAAACCATGGGGTAGTCAACTAGCTCGCTCAAATGAATTTTGGTTCTTGAAGTCAATGGATGGTCGGAGCCTAATATGATGTGGGGGTGACGTTTTAGTAAGGGTTTCTGTATTAAATTTCGACCTAAATTATTACTAGGTGTAATGACATAATCAAGTTCACCCTGCATTAGACTAGCTATCAAATCCCCTTGGTTTGATTCATGTAAACGCAGATCAACCTGCGGGTGTAGGTTTAAGAATTCTGTGATTAAGCGAGGCATATACATTGGTGCAATACTGCTATAACAACCAACCTCCAATCTGCCACGTAATAATGGGCCTGAATCAATAGTACTTAATTCTAGTTCATTTGCTTGAGCTAATAAATCTATAGCACGCACTAGAAAGTCCTTGCCTGCGCTGGTAAGAGTTACGCCTCGAGCATGGTGGCGAACAAGTAATTGAGAGCCAAGGTTTTCTTCGAGTAATTTCAGTGCATTTGTTATTGCAGGTTGCGAGATAAATAACTTTCGAGCTGCGGCTGCTATATTTAACTCTTCAGCCACGATGGTAAAGTAGTGTAATTGCCTAAAAGTGATTCGAAGCATGGCTAATTAATTATTTTAAGTAATAACAATATTATAGTTATGAAAATGAAAAATTTTTAATATTTTATTTTCTTTAGATTGGTCTATATACTTAATTAAAAGTCATAAAAAAATGTGAAATCTATTAGGTTGAATGAAAAATGAGGTGTGTATGGAGTTTATAATTCGAGCTACAAGTGTTGATTGAGAAAATAGACACGCTCATTGTTGGGGGTGGTCAGGCTGGCATTGCTA
>ENA-ORXF01002363-ORXF01002363.1-marine-metagenome-genome-assembly--contig:-NODE-2363-length-11325-cov-3.298186_pt1 | contig 11325 bp, 12 predicted proteins | sample MGYA00237864_ERZ511476 | MGnify/ENA primary metagenome ERZ511476 (study PRJEB26306, sample SAMN06343908) | marine metagenome | isolation source: coastal waters | place: Atlantic Ocean: West Antarctic... | reverse complement strand
CGCAGAGGCGACGGTGCGTGATCTCATCGCGTTGGGCGCAGACTTCGAGGCGGGGCCGCTTGGGATCCGCGGCCGTGATTTCGCGACTTACGGTATAACGCCGGCAACGGTTTTTGATGCCTGCGCGCTCTCTCATATCGACGACGACCAGTCTTCTATCGGCTTCGTGGGCGCGCCCTCGATGTCGAACGTCGCAGCCCTCGTTCGTCGCGCCTTTGGCTCGCGGATCACCGATACGATCCGCCCAATGAACGCCAGCTTCGGCGCGCGGTATAGCTGGCACAAGTTCGGCCAGGCGGTCGATTTCGTTCCCGCAGGCGGCGTCCACGCGATCGACCGCGAGCAGATCCGGGCCCTCATGGCACAAAGCGGTATCCGCATCATCGAGCTGCTCGGGCCGGGGGATCGCGGTCACGCGAACCACTGGCATGTCGCGTTCGCGCGACCCGGGCAGGTCATCGACCGGACCCGACCGATCGAAGGCGACGAGGACTGGATCATTACCGTCGCACAAGGCGACGCGCCGCCCCCGCCGACGCCCGCCGGAGTTGAGGCGGCCCCCGCACCGACCGCGCCGGCCTCGACCCTCGCCCTTGCCGCCAATGCACCGGCGAAGTGGGACGTGTTCGCAACCGAAGAGTGGCGCGCAGCGCATGGAGGTGGCTCATGATCCGATTTTTGATGACCAAGCTGGGCGGCACTACTGGCGCCATCGCGCTGTGCGTGGCCGGCGTCGTGGCGGTCGCGGCCCCACAACCCGCCTACGCGTCGGATTGGGGGTGTCAGGTGGTCCTCTGCCTCGCGACACCCGGTTCGCCGACGAAATATGTCGAGTGCGTCCCGCCGATCACGAAACTCTGGAACGCGCTCGCTATCGGCGGCTCGTTCCCGACCTGCACAGGGGTCGGCGTCAAAATGAAAAAGGCCAAGTACGGCTACGACCTGACCGTGACGCGGGCCGATGGCGGAACGTCGCGGTACGCGCTCGATACCCGCTACCAGACGGTGACGCAGCAATGATCCACGCCATCGCCGCGATCACGATGCTTGCGCAGCAATGCGCATCTGAGATCGCGACCGAGGCGGTTGTTCCCCTCGTCGTGACCGAAAGCGGCGGCGACGATCTGGCGATCAATATCAACAAGGGGCCGCGTGTCCGCGCCGCGTCGATCGCCGACGGCGCCGCGCTGGTGCGTCGGTACATGGCGGCCGGCTATACGGTCGATGTCGGGTTGGCTCAGGTGAACTCCGCCAATTTCGCGCGATTGGGTGTCACCGTCGAGCAGGCCTTCGACCCTTGTACGAACCTGCGGCTCGCATCCTCGATGCTGCGGGCGGGATATGGCCTCGCGATCCAGCATTATACGGGGCTGGACGCGATCTCGGCGACCTATTCGCTCTACAACACCGGCACGCTGACGCGCGGTTTCCGCAATGGTTATGTCGGTCGCGTTTGGTCGGCCGCGAGCGGCATGGGGACGATCCAGACACCCCCGCCCATTCCGGGCTCGGCGTCGGCGTCGGCGCCGACCGCTACGCCCGCCTCGGCAAAGCAAGGGATCGCCGAAGCTAGCTGGGTGGTGGGGCAGATCGATTCCAGCGCGGTTCAGGTCTTCAAATGAGCGCGGATAACAGCGTTGCGCGGGGCGGCCTCGACGCGCAGACGCAAGCCGAACAGGCTGCGTTCCAGATCCCGCCTGAGCTGGCGACACGTTATCAGGTCCGGATCATCGAGCCGTCCGACGGCAGCGAGCGCCGCGTCGGCATGTTCCTGCCGACAGATCGTGAGAATCCGTCGATCGAGATTGCCGGCGATCGCATCTTTGCTCGAAACGAGGATCCCGACACCGTCTCGGCCCTGGTCACGATCGCCAAGCACAATGGCTGGGCGGGGATCGACGTCGAAGGTTCGCCTGAGTTTCTTCAGGCCGTGTGGACGGCGGCGTCGCGCGAAGGCCTGACCGTGCGCGGCTATGAGCCGAGCTTCGCCGAACAGGCGCGAATGGAAGAGCTGCGTCGCGCCGATGCTGCACGACGCGACCGTGAGGTGGCGGAGAAGCCGGCGCCGACTGTCGAACCCGTCGCTCCGACGGCGGCTGTCGCGGCGACGGAGGCGACAGTCCTCGCGCCGTCGGCCGACGCGGAGAGGAACGGCGCGCCTCAGCCCTTGCCAAGCGGAAGCAGCACCGAATTGTCCGACGCAGACAAGCGCCTCCTGTTGACGGTGAGCGTCCACACGCAGGATCGCAAGGCGCTCTACGCGGCCGTCAGCGAGGACATGGACCCCCTGCGGAGGGAGGTTCAGGCCGAACGTATCGATCTGAACAGGGATGCGCTGAACGGGGCGCTGGAGCGGGCCTTGGAAAGCCCGACGCTGGTCAGCGCCTTCTCAAGGTCCGGTTATGAACCCGACGGTCTGCGCCAGATGGCGCGCGACGGCGCGTGGGACGGCGAGGTCGCCGATGCGATCTACATCGTCCGCTCCGGGCTCAACCGGCACGAAGTCGCCCGCGAAGCCGGTGCGAACGTGCCGCTCGGCGGCGCGCTCGCCGCCACGCCCGAAGACCGCCTGGCAGGCGAAGCGACGGCTGCGCCAGAGCGACAGCCCGAACAGGAACCCCATATCGTTCGGGAAGAGCGCCTTCATCAGGCCGCGCCTGAGCGACGTCACGAAAATGACGAACTGGCCGAACTGTTCCTTCATGGCGGGGCGGAGCGTATTGCCGCCGAGCCGCGGCTCGCCAACGCGCTAGAGGCGCAGGCGGCGATGGATCAGCACCTTGGTGCGGCGTTCGATGGCGACGCGGAACGGATGACGTCCGCGAGCTTGGAGAGCCGCCACATGATCTCGGACGTGCTGCGGCGCGGCCTGGATGTTTCGGTCCGCGAGCCGACGCCTGTTCGGCAGGTCGAGCCGATCCGCCCCACCCACGATCTCGAGAGGTAAACCCCAAGCCATGGAGACCCGTATGAAGTTCACTCAAGGCATGGGCCGGATGTTGTCCGACGCCCGCGCCCGGCAGGTCATCGGCTTTGTCGGTGCGCTCGCCCTCATTTCGATTGCTCAGCCTGCCTTTGCCGATGGGACCGCGATCGAAGGTGGCCTCAACACTATCAAGACTTGGATGACCACGGTCGCATCCGTAGTCGGCGTCATCGCCGTCATGGCGGTCGGCTATGCCAAGCTGACCGGTCGGATGGATTGGGGAAAAGCGGTCACAGTGCTGATCGGCATCGGCATCATCTTTTCGGCCACGACGATCGTCGGCTGGATGAGCAGCTCGGGTGGCTGAAGCGGATAGGCTCGCCGAGGATAAGGTGTTCCTCGCCCTGACCAGGCCATCGGTGTTCATGGGATTGCCGCTCGAGGCGATCCTGCCGATCATCATGGTCTGCATGGTGATCTGGGGGGTTTTCCATAATCCGTTCTACCCCCTGGCCTTGTTCGGAGCGCTCTACTTCCCGGCACGCATGATCTGTCACTACGACTTCAATGCTTTCCGGCTGTGGGGCCTGTGGTTCCAGACCGGCTTCCTATCCAAGAACCGCAAGTTCTGGGGCGGCGGGAGCTATTCTCCCGTTCGCCTCGCCAAAGGCGTGAAGCGGAAGCATTTCGGCAATGACTGATTCCAGGCTGAAGCATAAGAAGATTGCGGTTCGCGAAACCGATGACATCAAGTTCATTCCCTACACGCGGCACGTCGACGACACGCTGGTTGCCCTCGAAGACGGCTCGCTCATGCGCATGTACCGCGTCGATGGGCGGCCGTTCGAGACCAGCGACATCGGCGACCTCAACACCTGGCATAACAAGCTCAACATCGCGTGGCGCTCGATCGGTGACGATCGCGTCGCGCTGTGGACGCATCTCGTGCGGACAGCGACCGACCCTGTTCTTGGCGGCGACTTCCACTCCGACTTCGCGCGAACCTTGCAGGAGAAATACGCCGACACGCTGAAGGAGAAAGTCCTCTACCACAACGAGTTCTACGTCACGATCATCGTCCGGCCGTCGAGCATGGCCGGCGAGCAAGTGACGCGGCTTTTCTCCCGGCGAAAAGCCAACGCCGAGATCGACGATCGCGCGCTCACGATCATGGCGGACAAGTGCCGCGACTTCGAAACGCTGCTCGCCGATGTCGCACCGGAGCCGCTCTCGCTGTATGAACACAACGGCATCCTTTTTTCCCGACCGATGGAGGTGCTCAACTTTATCCTGACCGGCGACCGCATCCGCGTGCCGCTGCTCGACGGCAGGCTGGGCCAAGCCCTTTATACCTCACGGGTCGTGTTCGGTCGCGAGGCGGCCGAAATCCGGCTGCCGCACACGTCGCATTACCTCGGAATGTTCGGCGTGCGCGAGTATGTCGCCAGCACGCGGACCGGTCAGTTCAACAGCCTGCTCACGCTCGACTTCCCGTTCGTGCTGACCCAGAGTTTCGCGCCCTTGGTGAAGTCGGTCGCGAGCGAGCGGTTCACCAAGAAATACAAGCAAATGGTCTCCTCGGACGATGCCGGCGTCAGCCAGGCGGAGGAGCTGCTCGACGGCGTCGACGATCTGATGGCGAACCGCTTCGCGATGGGCGAGCACCACCTCTCGATCGCGGTGATCGACGAGAACCCGAGGCGGCTGCTGGAGCGCTTGTCGATCGCACGATCGGCAGCGGCCGATACAGGCATGGTGATGGCGCGCGAGGACGTCGCGCTGGAGGCCGCCTTTTGGGCGCAGCTCCCCGGCAATTTTCGGATGCGTGCGCGCCCCGCGGTCATCAACACGCGCAATTTCGCAGGCTTGAGCCCGTTCTACACCTTCCCGGCAGGCCGCAAGTCTGGAAACCACTGGGGCGACGCGGTAACGCTGCTCAAGACGCGCGCGGGCTCGTCCTTCTGGTTCAATTTTCACCGTGCCGACATCGGCCACACGCTCATCATCGGGCCAACCGGTGGCGGCAAGACGGTGTTGCAAAACTTCCTGCAAGCGCAGCTCGAAAAGACCGGCGCGAAACAGGTGTTTTTCGACAAGGACCGCGGTGCCGAGATTTTCGTCCGCGCTTGTGGCGGCACCTATCTGGCGCTGCGCGACGGCGAGCCCACCGGCTTCGCGCCGTTGAAGGGTCTCACCCCGTCTCCGCACGACATCGCGTTTCTGCGGCAGTTCATTCGTGTCCTGGTACGCCGGGACAACCGGCCGCTCAGCGTCGCGGAAGAGCGACTGATCGACGAGGGTATCGAGGCGGTGATGCGGCTGCCGGCGCCGTCACGCTCCTTCACCGCCCTGCGCGAAATGCTGGGCTACGCCGATGCCGAGGGCATTGGTGCGCGGCTGGAGCGCTGGTGTCTGGGCGGCCCGCTCGGCTGGGCTTTCGATGGTCCGCAGGACGAGGTGTCGATGTCAGCGCGGTTCATCGGCTTCGACATGACGGACTTCCTCGAGAACCCGGAAATCCGCACGCCGACGATGTTGTACCTCTTCCACCGCGTCGACGGGCTGCTGGACGGGCAGCGTGTCGTGGTCGACGTCGATGAGTTCTGGAAGGCGCTTCAGGACGAAGCCTTTCGGGCGTTCGCGCAGGACGGCCTCAAGACCTTCCGTAAGCGCAACGCATTCATGGTGTTTGGCACGCAGTCGCCGGCCGATGCGCTGCGCTCGCCGATCGCGCACTCGATCATCGAGCAGACCGCGACCAAGATCCTGCTTCCCAACTCGGACGCCAAGCGATCGGATTATTGCGATGGGCTCGGCCTGACGGATGCGGAGTATCGGCTGATCCGTGAAGACCTGACGCCGGAGAGCCGGACCTTTCTGGTCAAGCAAGGGCATACCTCGATCGTTGCGAAGCTCGATCTCGGCGGGATGCCCAATGAGCTGAAAGTGCTTTCTGGCCGCGAGGAAACCCTCGTCGCCATGGAGGAGGCCATTGCCCTGGCGGGCAACGATCCTGCGGCGTGGCTGCCGCATTTCTATGCCAACCAAAGGAGAAGCTGACATGTCGCTCAAGCGCATCATCATGGTTGCAGCCGCGCCGGTCGCGATCGTCGCGTTTACGTCGCCGGCCGCTGCACAGGGCATCCCTGTGTTCGACACCTCTACGTATGTGCAAGCGCTCGCCCAGGTCCAGAACACGATCAAAATGATCCAGCAGGGCGAGCAGCAGATCCAGACGGCGACGACAACGCTCAGCTCGCTTCAGAAGCTGACCAACGTCAACGCGCTCGCCCCGCAATTGCTCAACGCGCAGGTGCGCAACATCCTGCCCAACACGACGATCGACGCCTCGACGTTGCTCGGTGGCGACCTGTCGAAGATCGGATCGCTCGGTTCGCTCGCATCGAGCATCCAGTCTCGTTACGCGCTGCCGGCAACGTCGTCCTCCGACGCCGACCTAGCCTACACCCAGGCGCTCAAGGATGCGACCAGCTCATCGGCCGCCACGGCCGCGCTGGGCGAGAATACGCTCAGCATCGCCCAGACCCGGATGCAAGGCCTCGACCAGCTCCGCGAGCAACTGTCTTATGCCAAAGATCCCAAGGACGTGATGGACCTGCAGGCCCGGATCTCGGTCGAACAGGCACAGCTTCAAAACGATATGCTCAAGATGCAGGCGATCCAGATGGCGCAGGCCGGTCAGGCGAACATGCAGATCAGCGCAGCGCAAGTGGCGGCTGGTCGCGATGAAGCAGCCTTCTTCAGTGCCAACACGATCAGGAAGTGATCATGCGCAAGATACTAGCCCTCTGCTCGTTGCTCGTCGTCTGCGGATGCCAACAGAACGTCGTGGTGCCTACCGCCAAGGAGCTGGTCGCCAGCCCGCAACTCCTCTCGCAGTGGCAGGCGAAGTGCGATGCGGGGGAGTACAGCCATCTCCCTGCGGATCAGAAGGCCAAGATGTGCGCGACGACCGGCGACGCGACCATCTCGGTCGCCCAGACCAAGGCCGGCAACGAAGAAGCGGACTTCTTCAAACAGAACACGATCCGCAAGAAGTAGATCCAATCGCTGCGCCTTGATCGCCGAAGATCGGAACCTCATCCAATGGCTGCCGGCCCACCCAACATCATGACGCTGTTCACGACGATGTATTCGTATGTGGAAACCGCCATAGCGACCTCGGTTGCGAGCTTCGGGGCGGGGCTCGTCAATTTCGTTGCAGCGCCTTTGGCCCTGGCGGCGATCATCTACTTCCTGCTGCTCGGCTTTGCCGTGCTACGAGGGGCTATCCAGGCTCCACTTCGCGAGCTGGTATTCCAGGCCGGCAAGGTCGGGTTCGCCCTCGCGGCTGCCAGCGCGGTTGGCTATTCGGCGTTTGTGGTGAACGTGGTCACCAACTTGCCAAGCGAGATCATCGCGGCTGGATCGGGCACGCCCGTCACCAACCCGGGCACCACCTTTGATACCTATGTCGCCGATACCGGCAAGCTCTCGGAAAAGTTGGTCAACGCGAACCTGAAAGTTCAATCGCAAGAGCAGAAGGGCATCACAGACTTTCGCACACCCGTGATTCAGCTCAGCGCCACCCTGATCACCTATCTGTGTGTCGCCGTCCTCTACATCTTCGCGTTTATGTCGGCGTCGATCGGCTTTTGCATCGTCATTTTTGCCAAACTGTCGGTTGCGATCTGCGTCGCGCTCGCACCGCTTGCGCTGGCGTGTCTGCTTTTCAACTCCTCCCGCTGGCTGTTCGACGGGTGGCTGAAGCAGACCGTCAATTTCATACTGCTGATGGTCGTCATGGCGATCATGACGAAGTTCATCACCGGCCTCCAGGAAGCCGCGATGGATGGCATCATGGGATCGATTCCCGAAGACGGCTCGTCCTTCGTCATGGCGCAGAACGGCTACATCGTTCTGAAAGCCGCCGTGATGCTCGTCGCGACGATCGCCTGTGCGGCGATCTACATCGTCGGCACGATCTTCTTCTTTCAATCGCCGGCCATCGCCGCGGGTATCTCGGGTGGTGCGTCATCTGGCGGCCATGGCTTCCTGCAGACCGGGGCGAACATGTTGACCAATCGGCTCATGTTCCGGCGCGCGACGCAGGCGAACCGTCCCCCCTCAGGAGGAGGCGGCACTGGCGGCTCGGCCTCTCGGTCTAATTAGGCCGCTGCCAGTCCAGACCATGAAACACAGAACACCGCAGGCGCGGGACCTTACGAACGGAGACGGTATGAAAAGGCTGACCATCGTGGCGATCGGCACGCTTGTGCTTGGCGGCTGCACCGGGACCCATATCAAGCCCGTCTCGGTGTGCGACGGCAAGCACCGGCGTCTCGCCAACCTCTACGGGTCGATCCTGCCGAGCTTGCCGGTGCCACTGCCGGCGTCACAGCAGGGCGCAGGGCAGTCGATGGTGATTCCTCCATCACGCGAGCCAGCACCTGCGCCTCTTCCCGCACCGCCCCCTACGCCCGGTGCCGGAGGTCCGCCTGCCGCCCCCATCGGACCTGGGGCCACGAATATCCCGCGATCGGCGCCACGCACGTCCGCGCACGACGTCGCGCCGACCTACTCCTCCTGCTGAAGGGATCGACGCCATGGGCGCGGTGAAGTCCGAAGATAAAGAGAAATACTACGAGACTTCGAGGACGTGGGAATATGACCGTATGCGTGCCGCGATCCAGTCCAAGCGGCTCGCCTGGGGCGTTGCGGCGGGTGCGTGCACGCTCGCTGTGGCGTCGGTTGCGGCTGTCGCGATGCTCAGCCCGCTGAAGACCGTCGAGCCCTATGTCATCAGGGTCGACAAGAGCTCGGGCGAGACGCAGGTTGTGACCGCGCTCAAGGGGCCGCAGCCGCGCACCTATGAGGATGCGGTCAACCGCTACTTCATCTCGCAATATGTGCGGTTGCGCGAAGGCTGGCTCAACGATGCCGCGCGCGAGAACGCCTATACGGTCATGCTCACCAGCGATTCCGCCGAGAGCGCTCGTTACCTGAACAGCGTTCAGGCCAACAACAAGAACGCGCCTTCCAACATTTACGGCGACAAGGGCTTCGTCTCGATCTCGATCCGGACGATCAGTTTCCTCAGTCCTACCGTGGCGCAGGTCCGCTTCACCAAGATCATCACCTTCGGGCAGAACACGCCGATCGCGCAAAATTGGAACGCGATACTGACCTTCAGATACACGACGGCACCGGAGCATGAGAAGGATCGGAATCTCAATCCGCTCGGCTTCCAGGTCGTGAACTATCGTTCTGACCCGGAGGCGTGACATGATCGATCAGCCAAATACGTTGGACAATGGCGACCGTGTCACTGTCCCCTTCCTGCCAGCGCTGCGCCAGAAGTTGGGTCTTCGCCTGTCACCGCCGGCGACGGCGTTGGTGCTGACGGAGAACGGCGCCCGGAATCGATTCTGGCGCTGGGTCGGGGCGGTGTGGCACCGCCTCGTCGCGTTCTCGGTTCTGGGTGCCGCGGCAGTCACGCTCGCGCCGCACCCTGCGTTCGCGTCGGAGACCCCTGTTCCTGGGGCCAAGGACGCCCGCGTTCGCAACGTCAACTACGATCCGGATCAGGTGGTGACGATCGTCGGCAGTTTCCGGCACGCGATCGAGATCCAGTTCGGGCCCGGCGAAACGGTAACGCAGGCCGCCCTGGGCGATACGGTCTCCTGGCAGATCGCGCCCGTGGGAAACATCGTCTTCCTCAAACCCCGCGAGAGGGCTGGCGGCACCAACCTGATCGTCGTCACCAACGCCGGCGGCGTGCCGCGCACCTATCATTTCAACCTCGCGCTGGGAACGGGCGCCACGATGTACGGCGTGCGGTTCCGTTATCCGCGCGAGGAACGGGCGATGGCGGCGTTGCAGGTGCAGGTTGCCCAAGGCCAGGCTGCCAAGGCGATCGAGACGAGCATCACCACCGCCGCGCTCGACCATGCCGTGATCGAGGGCACCCGAAATATGAATTACACCGTGCAGGGTGACAGCGCGCTGCAACCCACCGAAATCTCGGACAACGGCGAGTTCACCGTGCTGCGCTATCCGGGCCACGCCGACATTCCCTCGATCTTCGCGGTCGATGTCGACGGGACCGAGACGATCGTCCCCTACGATGTTCGCGAGGATTTCGTCGTGATCCATGCGGTCTACAGGCAGCTGCGCCTCCGGCGCGGGGCGACGGTACTGTGCATCTACAACGAGGCGCCGCTGCGCAACGATCGCGGCGATCGAACGGGCACCGTCTCCAATGTCGTCGAACGCAAAGTGAAGGGGCAGTAACATGGTCGGGACCGTCATTGACCGCGGAGGCGATGTCGCTGCCGACACCGTTGCGCCAGGCGAGGTAGATAGCCCGGTCGCGCGTAGCGGCGGGTGGGGCAACCTAGCGTTTATCGGTGCAGGCATCGGCCTGCTGGGCGCCATAGGCGGCATCGTGATAGGCTATGGCGCGTTCCACCAGTCGGCCAGCACCGCGGCTGCTGCGCAGCCCGCGAAAGCCAGTGACCGTGCTGTGGACGACGTGATGGGATCGCCGAATGCGCAGCGCGCGGCGCTCGCGGGTCAGCTCGGCCAGCCCGGTGCGGCGCAGACCGACATCTTCGGGCGGCCGATCGCCGCAGCCCCGGGGCCGCAGGTCGCCGATGCCAACGGAAATCCGGTGCCGGCAACGAGCGGGACAACCTCCCCAACGGCGAACGGACAGCAATCTCCCGAGCAGCGACGTGCCGAGCAGGCACACGCCATGGCCGATGCGGCGCGGCGGTCGCCGATCATGGCCTTTGGGAACACCGGGCTGGCCTCGGCCGCCCTTCCCGCCTCCGCCGGTGCCGACGCCCAACAGGGCTCGGACCTCGACGACCGGACGCGCGGCGGCCAATCCACTGTCGCACGGCGGGGCCTCGGCGCCAGTGGCTTCGGAGCGCCGGGTGAAGACAGTCCGACCGAGGCGGGCAAGGGCTCGACCGACTTCAGCGATCAGCTCGGCCATGCCGCGATCCAGACGGTCCGGGCAACGATGGTCGCGGACCGCAACCTTCTGCTGAGTGCCGGCACGGTCATCCCCTGCACGCTCCAAACGGCGATCAACTCGACGCAGGCCGGCTTCGTGTCCTGCGTCATTAATCACGACGTCTATTCCGAGAACGGCCGCATCGTCCTGCTCGACAAGGGGACCAAGGTGCTGGGGCAATATTCCGGCGGCATCACGCAGGGGCAAGCGCGCCTGTTCGTACTGTGGACACGCGCCCTGACGCCGCGTGGCGTCGCGATCGACCTCGGGTCGCCGGCGGCGGATAGCCTTGGTCGGGCCGGGTTGCCAGGCGGCGTCGATACCCAGTTCTGGGCACGTTTCGGCGTCGGTCTCGTCATCTCGGTGCTGGAGGATG
>ENA-ORXF01002354-ORXF01002354.1-marine-metagenome-genome-assembly--contig:-NODE-2354-length-11344-cov-7.479453_pt1 | contig 11344 bp, 4 predicted proteins | sample MGYA00237864_ERZ511476 | MGnify/ENA primary metagenome ERZ511476 (study PRJEB26306, sample SAMN06343908) | marine metagenome | isolation source: coastal waters | place: Atlantic Ocean: West Antarctic... | reverse complement strand
AGGTGGTTCTACTTGCTGTTATGTTTACAGTTTGTGCATCACTTGAAAAGTCACCTCCACTTAAACCAATTCCGGCAGCTATTGACCTGTCTGCATCTGACCAAGCATCAAATGTTAAAGTATACGTACTACCCTGAACAATTTCTAACTTCTGACTTGTATTTACATCGTACGCATTTCCAGCTGCTGTTACATTTACTGAGTAATAAGTATTTCCTCCTTCTGTTACCACTGGTGCAGAAGAATTATCATCAACACCTACCAGCCAAGAATCGCTACCATTTTCAAAGTTCCCATTTACTACTAATTCTCCTGTACCAATAATTAGCGCAACATTATCTATATTAACCATACCTGTTTCTGCCCCTACATCGAAAATAACTCTTGCATCAGATGCACCAAAATTAGCTGATGATAAAGTAACCGAGTATGTTGTTCTTGTTGCTGTTATGTCTGTAGCTTTCACATCACTTGAGAAATCTCCTCCACTTAAACCAATTCCTGCTATTATTGATCTATTTGCATCTGACCAAGCATCAAAAGTTAATGTATACGTCTTTCCTTGAATAATTTCTAACTTCTGACTTGTGTTTACATCGTATGCATTTCCAGCTGTCGTTACATTTACTGAATAATAAGTGTTTCCTCCATCTGTTACTACTGGCGCAGAGGAATTATCATCAACACCAACAAGCCAAGAATCACTTCCGTTTTCAAAGTCTCCATTTGTTAGCAAACCGTCGTTAAATGCTGACGTATTTGAGCTTGCCTTATAAAAATAAAGATTATCTATATAGACAACCCCTGAAATTCCATCAGAATCAATTATTATCTGTGTTATTTTATTTTTGTTTGCAAGATCACCTCCGTCAAAACTTGTTATGTCTAAATCTATACTTTGCCAAGAACCTCCTTCAGTGGTTCCTAAAGAAGCGTCGTCTTCTCCACCATCTACAGTATTTGCTATTTTAACAAGTAATTCATTCGTAGTTCCCGCTGGTACCCAGTAATCTATGTGCAGTTTTTCCATGGCTGAGACATCTACACCATTTGTGTAATTAGTCACCATTCCTAGAAAATCTAGGTTTGACAATTTCCAAACATTATTACCTTCTATAGTTGTTGCATCAAAATTTGACTCAGACCAACTTGTTGGTAATTCATCTAAAGTAACATCTGTGTACTTGTCACTAAAAATAGAAACTACATCTTCCGGATTTCTAGTTGCCGGATCCGTTGCTGCCTCTGTAGGTGCTAAAACCTCCGTTACTTCAAAACTTTCTGTGTATTCTGCGGTTGCGATTGCCCCCCCTTTTACAACTATTTTTATGTCATAAATACCAGCATCTTTATACTGATAACTTAAAGGATCTCCAATATTTGCTGTTGCTGCAGGCTGTGTTACATCTGCTTCTCCAGAATAAAATTCATACATAGCAGCAAATTCTGCTGTGGCGGTTATTTTTAATAGCTTAGAAGTTGCTGTGTCATTCTCTAAAGTAACCACCAAGTTTTGTGGAGCCTGAAAAGAGACAACTAAAGGCTGCGTAAATTCTGTAGTTTTACCAACAGAATTAAAAGCAATAACTTTTACATCATAACTTCCTTCAGGATATGTATGAGTTGTACTTTTTCCTTGCGTTAGTTTTACAGGCTCTGTTGTAACATCACCAAAATAAATATCAAAAGAAATTGCACTTTCTGCACTAGGAGTTATTGTTACAACTCCTGTATTATCTTGCGTAATATTAAACGTAGCCGCAATATTTGTTGGTACAGGAACATTCTCTAAAAAATCTAGATTTTCGTTTTCTGTACAAGCAGTCACAAAAATTAATATTATGAATGCGGTATAAATTGTTTTTATGTATTTCATATCTGTGTCTTAATATGTTTAATTTGAATATCCTTGATTCTGATCCCAATTTCCTTGAGAAAACTGTATTTCCTCTAAAGGAATTGGAAAAAGTTCATTCTTATTTGAAGTAAATCCTGGAATTTGAGTTCCTCTATTTGTTCTTACTAAATCAAAAAAGTGATGCCCTTCTCCTACCAATTCAACTCTTCTTTCTTGATAAATTGCGTCTAACAAATCGGGACCGGCAAGTGTAATTTCATTATTTGTATTTCCAAATGCTCTTGCTCTAACGCTATTTAAATATTGTTTCGCTTTTGTATCATTTGCAGTCGATTTTCTATTGTTAGCTTCTGCTGCCATTAATAAAACATCTGCAAAACGAATTGCTCTATAGTTGTTCGGATTTGTTAGGTTTAAATCTCCTGCAGCATCTGCGCTTCTAACTCTTGGAATGTACTTTTTATTAAAAAAGCCAGTATGTTCATTTCCTGAATTATATTGAGGAAAATCAGCATCATTATTTGGATCACTATCTGCTAATAATTCTTGCTTCCTAGCTTCAACAAACACATCTATTTCAAATATAGCAGCTTCTTTTCTATTATCTCCCGCTTCAAACTGATCTACCATTTCTTGTGTTGGCAAATTAAAACTAAATCCTTGTGTATATGGTGTATAGTCTCCCGAAGTAAAACGTGGGCCTTGAAAACCAACAGCCACATTCCCTTCACTACATTGTAAACAACCGAAACCGGCTCCTTCTACATCTGTATATTGTACTTCAAAAACAGAACCTGAACCATTTTCTCCTGCAAAAGTGAAAATTTTGCTGTAATCTGTTTCTAACACATAAGGTCCTTTTGTAATTACATCTTCAAAAACTGCTGCCGCTTCAGTAAATTTGTCTTGGTATAAATATACTTTACCTAGCAAAGCTTCTGCAGCTCCTTTTGTTGCTCTACCAACTTGTGGAACTGTGTAAGACATATTTGCAACTGCAAACTTTAAATCTGCTTCTATATATGCGTATACATCAATTAAGGGAGATCTTGGAAACGTTTGCTCATCTCCAACAGAAAATCGCCCTTCTGGTTTAATAGGAATTGCTCCAAACCATTTTACCAATTCAAAATTATAATAGGCTCTTAAAAAATGTGCTTCACCTATAATTACTTCTTTACCTATAAAATCTGTTTTATCTTGAAATTCAATAATATATGTTGCTCTGTTTACACCTCCAAACATCCAGCTCCACAGACTTTTTAGTTCTGAGTTTACAGGCGTGTGTATCATATCATCTATTTGTTGATATCCAGGAACATCTGTTGCACTTTCCCCTCCACATAAAGTGTTATTAGAGGCTATTTCGCCCATTAATACATTTATAAATGAAGATTGTAAAGGGTCATAAGCTGCAACTAATGCATTATAATAATCTGCTTCTGAATTAAAAAATGATTCAGAATCCTCTGCAAAAACTTTTGTATTGTCTAAATAATCATCTGAACAACCATTTACTATGAATAAACTTGCAATGATGATAATACTAATTGATATTTTTTTACTGATATTTTTCATTACTTGCTGTTTTTTTTTTAAAATTCTACGTTTAATCCTAAAATAAATTGTCTTGCCGAAGGATATGTACCACCGTCTATTCCTGAACCAATGGTTCCATCATTATTTCTGTCTCCCTGATTTACACCACTAACCTGAGTTGGATCAAATCCTGTGTACTTTGTTAATGTGAATAAGTTATTAATAGTTGTGTATAACCTCAACTTTGCAACACCTACTCTTTCTAGTAAACTTGAATCTAAATTGTAGCCAATTTGTACGTTTTGCAGTCTTAGAAAAGAACCGTCTTCTACGAAGAAATCAGATAGTAATTTGTTATTTGTGGCATCGTTTGTTAATCTTGGCACGAAATTACTTGTTCCTTCACCAGTCCATCTATCTAAATAGTAAGCGGGCTTATTTGAATTTGGTAAAAAACGTTCGTAATTTCTAACAATTTCTTTTCCCAATTCAGCATACAAATACGCGCTAAAATCCCAATTTTTATACTTTCCTGAGAAATTAAAACCCATGTAGAAGTCTGCTTGTGGTTTACCAATGTTCGTTCTGTCGTTCACATCAATAACTCCATCATTATTTATATCCTTATATCTAATATCTCCCGGTGAAGTAGTAGCACCTAAAGCAGATTGCGACGGATGTGCATCTACTGCTGCTTGATTTTGAAAAATACCATCTGTTTGTAAGCCATAGAAATAACCAATTGGTTGTCCAACCTCCATTCTCGAAGGAGGCAAATTACCAATAGCAAAACCACCACCTTCAATAAATGCACCTCCAGTTACTTTTGTAACCTCATTTTTAACATATGTAACATTATACGCAAAATTTAAAGAAGCATTTTCAGTTTCTAGTGCATTGTAACTGATCGCTAATTCACCACCCGTATTTACAGAAGTACCTGCATTTACAGTTGGATTTGATCCACCAGCCGCACCAGTTCCTAAAATACCAGATACTGGGAAATTCTGAATTAATAAATTTTTTCTAGTTTCTTCAAAGTAATCTGCAACGATAGAGACTTTATCATTAAATAAATTGATATCTAAACCGATATCTAATTTTTCTGCCGTTTCCCATTGCGCTGAAGCATTTGGTATTCTGCCTTGGGCAGTTCCATCAACTAAAGCACCGTCAAAAACATAGGTTCCTTCTCCACTTAAAAAAGACCTATTTAAATTGTTTCCTACCAAGTTTCCTAAAGTACCATAACTTGCTCTTAATTTAAGAAAACTAATAGTTGCATTGTCTTTCAAAAACTCTTCGTCAGAAATCTTCCAACCGGTTGTAGCAGACCAAAAATGGTCTACTCGTAATTCTTTAGCAAAAACAGAAGCAGCATCTCTTCTTACCAAACCAGAAAATAAATACTTGCCTTTATAATTGTATTGCAATCTAGAGAAAAAAGAGATTAATCTCAAGTCATCAAAAGCAGAATTTAAACTTCTTTGCTCATTTTGTGGATCTGTTAAGCTCAATTGAGCAAAATCATAAGAATTATTAGGTACATTAATACCTGTTGCATAGATTCCGTCAAATAAATCGTTTTGCACACTTGTTCCTAAAGTAAACGTGGTGTTATGATCTTTTGCAAATGTTTTTTCATAATTTGCAAATGTCTCCCAAACGACTCTTGTAGAAGTTGCTTTAAACTGATATACAGAACTTTGCAACGTATTAAACACCTTACTATTACCGTAATTTTGAACTGGTGAAAAAGAGCGTCCTTTTTCATTAAATATTTTATATCCAACTCTAGAAGTTACTTTTAATCCTTCAATAGGTTTGTATTCTAATTTAAAATTCCCTTCTAAACCATTTCCATTATTTTCGTTAAAAGTATTTTTTAACTGATTTAAAGGATTGATAAGTTCGATACCTAAAAAGTTATTTACATCATCTTCCTCAGCACCAAATGTTGGTGCATAATTTAAGCCATTAAATAATACTGAACCATCAAAACCCTGCGAAGCAGTTGTGAAATAATTCGCTATAACTGAAAAATTTAATTTATCAGAGATATCAATACCTAAATTCAATTTGATATTATTTCTAGTAAAATTTGAGCTCTCTTTTGCAATAATACCGTCTTGTTCAGTTCTAGAAGCACTTATAAAATATCTAGATTTTTCTCCACCACCAGAAACACTTATGTTATGGTTCATTAACAAAGCATCATTAAATAATTCTTCTTGGAAATCTGTACCAAAACCTAATTGAGAAACATCACTAAATGGCAATGGTTGACCACTTGCTGCATAAGATTCATTTAAAACCAATGCATATTCTGTTGCATTTAAGTAGTCCAATTTACGTGTAGTCTGTTGAATTGCCGCATACGTGTCATATCTTACTGTTGGAGCTTTATTCTTTTTACCAATTTTTGTAGTAACTAAAACAACCCCGTTTGCACCTTTAATACCATAAATAGCTGCTTGTGCATCTTTTAAAACAGTTATAGATTCAATATCATTAGGATTTATACTATTTAAATCACCCTCATAACCATCAACAATAGTCAAAGGTTGATTATTTGTATTTGAACTTACACCACGAATTAATATATTTACTTTTGCACCTGGAGCACCAGATGATAAATTTACAGCAACACCCGAAGTTGTTCCTTGCAACGCAGAAGTTGCGTCTATTGGTTTTAAAGCTTGTAAAGTTTCTTCACCAATTATAGATACAGAACCCGTAACATCTTTTCGTTTCTGACTTCCATAACCAACTACAATGATTTCATCTAAAGACTCTGCTCCAATTTCTAAAGAAACATTTACTCTAGCACTCTTTACTTTAACTTCTTTTTGTTTGTAGCCTAAATATCTAAATACTAAAGTTTCCCCAATATTCATATTTTTTAAATTATAAAGACCATCAAAATCTGATTCCGTTCCTTTAACAGATCCTTTAATGACAACACTTACTCCGGGAAGTACATTTCCAGTGATAGCATCTTTAACAACACCCTTAACATTAACTATTTGAGCAGTTGCACAGAAGCCAGTTAAAAGTAAGAATAATAATGTGATTTGTTTTCCCATGAATAAAGAATTTATTTTTTTGTTAAATTTAAGGCGAAATAATTATGAAATACATAAATAACACCGCAACAAAAAACATACATACACGTTTTTTGAAAAAAAACAACTCAAAACCCATTATATGGGGCGTATAGAAAAATAAAAAATAGATAGTAAAATAAAATGTTGTAGTAATGTATGGGTTATTTCTCTATATGATGTAGTATTATATATCTAAAATATAGTTTGTAAGGTTTGCATTATGATCCAAATTCATTTTTTTTCTCAATCGATATCTTTTCACTTCTACACTTCTAGGAGAAATATTTAAAAGTGGTGCTATTTCTTTAGAGGATAGGTTTAGTCGCAAATAAGCACATAATCTAAGATCATTGGGTGTTAAGTCTTGGTGCTTATCTTTTACTTTATCCAAGAATTTTTTGTCTGCATTATTAAATGCTTCTTGAAACATTTTCCAATCATCTGTATTGTTCAAGTTTTTATCAATAATTTTAATAACTTTAGAAAGACTCTTCTCTTTACCTTCTGAAAGCTCATTTTTAATCGAATTAAGAAACTCATTCTTTTTAATAATACTCATTGTAGAGGTCGCTAATTCTCTGTTTTTACTTTCAATATCATTTCTTAATTTGTCATTATTTAATTTTATTATTTTCTGAGAGTTTTCTAGTTCTTTTAACTCTAACTCTTTTTGGGCCTCAGATAATAAGCTCTGTTGTTTTTTATTATAGTATTTTTTTGACAAAATATACCAAGTAAGTATTAAAAATAGAAACATTAAAGCATAAAATGAAACGGCTATGTTTGATAAAAACCACGGTTTTTCTATGCTAAATTTGAACTCAGAAACATTATTACTCAAAGTACCTATAATTAAAGCTCTTACCTTAAAGTTATAATCCCCAAACGGTAAGTTTTCAAACAAAATTGAATTTAGTATTGTAAAGTCGCTCCATTTACTATTATACCCTTCAAGCTTGTATTGGTAAACAATATCCGATGTTTTATCAAAATAAGGAACACTATAATAAAATTCAACATTATTCTCTTCATAACTAAAATTAGCTTCTTTATCTAAGTAAATTCGTTTTGAAGCATGGTCTAGCTTGTTATTAAAAATTTGAGTAATGTTAATTTGAAAATTCTTTGAAGAAATTATTTTATTTAAATCAACTATTAAATATCCATTAATGGTACCTATTAGATATTTTTCATTTTCTAAATGAATAATATTTTCAAAACCAGAAGCTCCTTTAATTAAAGATTTTTTAATTGAAATCTTTTCTAACGTTGGGGTATTACTTAGTTTACCAGGCGTTAAAAATCGAAGACCTTCTGTTGTGAAAGACCATAATTTATTAGCATGCGTATCTGAAATTAGTTTTGCAGATCCAAACACGCTTTTAGGTATTAACTTGCTATAAATAGAATCCAAATTGAAAATATTCTTCGCAAAATCATATTTATAAGCACCTTTTTTAGAGGCATAAAAAATATTGCTTTTATGTTTTAAAAGACTAGAATGAATTCCTTTTTTTACAGAAATATCTTTTTCTACTTTTAATACAGTTGTATAAGAAGGATCTACATTCAGTTTAAAAACACCTTTATATTCGTGATTTACGAAAATTTTATCATTTTCTAAAATTATAAAATACCTGCTAGAATTCTTAAAGCCTTTAATTTTATTTCGCAAACTCCATGTATTTTTTTCTTTTTGCAAAACATACAAACCGTCATAGTTCCCTTGAATAATTAAATTATTTTTCAATTTATTAAACCCCCAAGTGCCTTGGATATTAAAAATTAAATTTGCTTTGTTGTTCTCTACTACAAATGTACCAGAATCATGACCACAAAATAAAGTACCCTCAATGACTTTCAAACTCCATACTTGACCTTGCGTTTCCTTTATAAATGCAAACTCATTCTTAGAATTGAGTTTTTTGTAAAACAAACCTTGATTTGTACCTAGATAAAGGTGTCCATTGTAAATAGTAGACGTGTATATTGTACCTAAAAAGCCTTTCTTATTAACAAATATTTTAAGAGGAGATGTAAAGTTTATAAGATTTATACCGCTATCTAAACCAAGCCATATATTTTCATCAACATCTTCGAAAACAGAAAGCACCGTATTATTGCTTAATCCTAAGTTTTGATCTACCTGATAATCGATAGCACCAGTTTCGGTTAAATAAATAACTCCATTAGAAATTGTCCCCAAAACAATAGTTCCATTATTAAGAGTTTCTGAACTATAAATGGTTTTATTTTTTAAATACTCATTCGCAGGAATTTTCCATCTTTTTAAAATATTTTTCTCAAAAAAATAAAATCCTTCCTTTTGTGTTAAAAAAAAGAGCTTATCATTTTTATAAAAAATACTTGTAAGTTTCTGTTTTTTAAATACATCATGACTAGAAACTAATAATGGCCTACCATTTTCTATCTTAAATAATCCCCTTTCTAGGTCTTGAAAATAAACCACATCATTTACTTTCGAAACTTTTGTAATAATATTCGATCCTTCTATAATTTTTAAAGAGGTTGTTTTTAAATTGTATAAATAAATTCTTTGAAGAGATTTAAATAATACCCAACCATCTAATTCTATAATTTCCCAAATCTGTTCATCTTCATACATTTTAATTTCTTTGCTCTTTACAATAGAATTAAATTCTAAAAAGCCAAAGTTATTTTTTTTCCAAAAACCAAAATCTCTAAAAAAACCAGTAAAAACTTTATCATTAATACATTTTACAGATCTCATAATTGTTTCATTGGGCGTTGCATACAAGTACCAATTTGCGCCATTATACTCCAATAAACCCTTATTATTTGCTACATAAATATATTTATTGGACGCCTGGGAAATAGACCAATTTTGATTTTCACCACCATAATCTTCTGTCGTAAAAATATGTATTGGAGGTAATTCTTGCCCATAAAAATTAAGTAATGAGAAAAAAGATACAAATAATAAAGCTATTGTATGCATGTACTTATTCATTTTACACTTTTGTTTGGTATTTATATATTTTAAAATAATCATAATCAATTACTTAAAATAAAAAAAGGCATTAATGTATTGTTTTTATTGAAACAATTTAAGATTAAATGGTCATTAAAAAAAATAAATCCATTAAACTTAATTGTAATATTTATAAAGAATGGTACAAATTTAATTATTTTTATAAAAAAATAAAGGAATGAATTTTATTAAAAAAATAGGAATTGCTAACTTTCTAATGTTGATGTTGTGTATTTTAATAATTATTGTGGCTGAATATCTTTTTTTAACTGGAGATAAACTACGTGGGATTTTTATTGGAATATGGGCTCCAACTTTGTTAGGAGTAATGATCTATTTAAAGCTTATAAAAAATGGACACAGATAAAATAATGCTATCCTTTTCAATTTTTGTTGTGATTTGTGTAGTCGTTTGGGCATATTTTATGATAAATGAGTATAATAAAATAACAAAAGATTAGTCCTTGTTTTTCGACTGATGCTTGCAGAAATTTCATAGTTTTCTTTTTATTTCATTGAAAGACACCCCTAACTTTCTAAAACAAGACAATCCCAATTTATGGAAAAAACAACTTACATAACTATTTAAAAATAATACAATTCCATTTGATTTAGTGCTGTTCTTTTTTAAGTATAAAATAAGTATTCCTTTCAATTTTTAAAGTATTATTTCGCTTTCATTCTTCCGAAAAATAAAATATAACTGTAACAGAGAATAGTTAAAATAAAGGCTGTTTTGAATCCGAAACTATCAATTAAGCTTCCAAAAATAAACGGAATAATTGCGCCACCAACAATTGCCATGCAAAGCAAACCAGAAGCTTGTGCTTTTAAATCTCCTAAACCTTCTAAACTCAATGTAAAAATGGTTGGAAACATAATTGAATTAAACAAACCTACTGCTAAAATAGACCACATTGAAATTAGACCTACCGTATTTATAGAAATTAGAATCATAATAATTGCTAAAACAGCAAAAATAGTCAACACTTTTCCTGGAGTCATAATCTTAGTTAAATATGCGCCAACAAAACGTCCAATCATTGCACCTCCCCAATAGAAAATTACAAAAATCCCCAATAAAGATTTTGGGTCAGCATCTGAAAATGTTTTATTAAAAACACTCGCAATGGTGTTTGCAATCTGCATCATTGTTTCATTTTGAGATACAACTGCAGACAAGTTCATCTCAGAAAAGTAATTCACTAAAAAGCTTCCAATAGACACTTCTGCACCCACATATACAAAAATACCCAATGCTCCCATCAACATTACCTTATTTTTAAGCAGTTTCAAATATCCTCCTTTCGGACTTTCTTCCATCACCTTTGGTAATTTTATAAATCCAAAAATCAGTGCTAAAACTGCAATTGAAACAGCAATTAAAATAAATGGAGTTTGCACAGTTTCAGCTTCCGCAACATAATAATCTGTTTTTTCAATGGCTGACAACAAAGCTATTTCTTGAGATGTTTTCACAGAATCACTCAATAAGAATAACGCACCAACAACAGGAGCGATGGTAGTTCCTAAAGCATTAAACGCTTGCGATAAGTTTAAACGGCTACTAGCCCCTTCTTCACTTCCTAACAAAGCCACATAAGGATTTGCCGCTACTTGTAAAATTGTAATTCCCCCAGCCAATGTAAAGTAACCAATTAAAAACACAGGGAAGGCGCGATAAGATGCTGCAGGATAAAATAGCAAACAACCCAATGCCATTGTCAATAAACCTAAAACAATTCCTTTTTTGTAGCCAATTTTTGATAATAGAAATCCTGCTGGAAGTGAAAAAACAAAAAATGCTACAAAAAAAGCAAACTGAAC
>ENA-ORXF01002352-ORXF01002352.1-marine-metagenome-genome-assembly--contig:-NODE-2352-length-11347-cov-12.081633_pt1 | contig 11347 bp, 8 predicted proteins | sample MGYA00237864_ERZ511476 | MGnify/ENA primary metagenome ERZ511476 (study PRJEB26306, sample SAMN06343908) | marine metagenome | isolation source: coastal waters | place: Atlantic Ocean: West Antarctic... | reverse complement strand
TATAATCATTCTTTATGAAAACACTCTTCTTACTTTTATTCTCAATACTGATTTCGCTTAACTCTTATGCTGCAGAGGCGGACTCGGAAACTTTGATAGCACATGGATATGTTTCTAACTTACCAGAGTGTGAGGGCGGACAAGATAGCTATAGGACTAATTGTGTTGGCACTTATAAATGGCAAGATGGTTGGGAATATTTTGGTGAATGGAAGGCAAATAAAAGACATGGAATAGGTATTTTTTATTTTAAAAACCCTGATGAAGAATACTTTGGCGAATCAATAAATGATGCATTTTCCGGCTCAGGAATTACGACCTATCCAGATGGAGCTGTATGGGCCGGTGTTTGGAAGAATGATCGAGTTAATGGTCTGGGAATTTATGTAGAAGATGGCTTTGTGGAGCAGGGGATTTATAATGATGGTAAGTTTCAGAGTGTTAAAAGATATCTACCTAAAAATGCAACTGCAACTTCTCTAACTGAATTTGATTATTGGAGTTGGAATTGTAATAATGGGTATGTTAGAATTAAGAACTATATTTGTTTAAAATCCAATTCTGAAACCTCAACATTTTTATCGTCTGAAAATACTTCAATCATCCCTACTAATTCTCACAAGGTTGGCAATGGCTGGACTTGTGATACGAATTTCTACAGAAACAAAAGTGAAACAGCTTGCTTAACTGTTCCTGCAATGTCTACTTCAACTTATAATAGTAATTCCTTTAAATGTAACACCGGCTACATAAAAACTGGTGACTACTGCAAAAGAGTCCCTAAAAATTCTAAAGCCTCTGGCTCTAGCTGGATTTGTAATTATAACTACTATAAAAAGACTAGCTCATCAAAAACTTGTACAAAAGTTCCTATAAATTCTACTTCTTCTTCTCTTAGTAATGATTATAAATGCAACACTGGCTACAAAAAATCTGGCAACAAATGCATCCCTAAACTAGTCATCCCTAAAAATGCTAAAGCCTCAGGCTCGAGCTTTATGTGTAACAATGGCTACTATAAAAACAGCTCGACTACTGGCTGCCTAAAAGTCCCAGCCTTTGCTAAAAAACGCTCTAACGATAAAGGCTGGGTCTGTAACTCTGGCTATACTAAGACCGGCACAAGTTGCACTAACACCGCTGAGCTTAAGCGCATCGAAGAAGCCAAAAAAATTGCACAAGCCAAAGCCGCTAAAGTTCTTAAAGCCGCGCAGCTTGATGCCCGTAACTATTACAATGATTTAGAGGCCTTCCTTAAGACCAATACTAAAGAGTACGACACTCGCAAAATCCTTGAGCTTAGAAAACAAAATAAGGTCATTCTCACCCAGCCTTGGGATGCCGTTCTTGCGAGGAACTTTGCCGAACTTAAAAGCTTTACTGCCACCTCTAAAGCGTTTAGAGATTATCACCAATTACGCAACGATGCCAGGCAAAGAGCGATTCTCAATGAGCTTGATAAAGCCAACACCCGACTTAAAAACATTAGTGCGTATTTGAACTACTACGTTGATAATAACTTCACCTCAGATATTACCCTAGAGGTTCTTGATCAGATTGATATTGCTACTGCTGGACTTAAGAAACAAAGCTTAGATGGGCTTATTAAGGTAAGCACCCAGCTAGAGAACTTTATTGCCAACAACAAGCTTGCAAATGACTTTAAAGCCTTTAGTAAAGCCATAGCTCAGAGTGCCCCAGATGAACCTGAGGAAGTCGTACAAAAGATTGATGCGACTGATCTGCTGACCTTTGACTTTATGAAAAAAGCAAATAGAGGCGACTATTTAGCGCTTATTAACCTTACCGGTAAAGCCCCCAATGCACTGCTAAATTTAGAGGGTGATGTTGTCTTTGAAAACGACCGCGCTTTGTCTTGTTTTTATCAATCAAAAAATACTATTAAAAATGATTTGAAGTACTACTTATATGACACCTTCTCAAACAAAGAGTTCTTGGTTATGGATAGAGGCTTTGAGTGTAAGCAAAATAACTTACTGGATTATGACTTGGTCTTCTTTGAGAAGGGCACCTTAGTCAAAGAGAGTGAGAGTTACGTGGCTTCTCTAGCCGCCGCTATTGCTTATAACGAGCTGCAACCATTTAAGATCATAACAAAACAGCAGCGCAGTAAAGACTTCGACTCTCGTAAAGATAAGGTTGCAGATATTATTGAAGGCTTAGAAGAAGAGATGCTCGTTGGCTTTGGCGCTGTGGTGATTGATAATGACAACACCACGCTTTGTACTGACGTTAAAAATACCCTCGGACAAGCAAGTATTATGAGGTTACTGTCCAATGAGTTTACGCGCATGGGCTACGGTAAATCCGTTAGCAACACTGCCTTTAATAGCGCTGAAGATACCTTTGCTAATGTGCAAAGAGATCGCTGCGGCTTTATATACGCCGGTGAAGAGACTTTAGCGAACCTTTTAAACGCCTTTAAGTCATCTGGAACTAAATACGACGTCTTGCCAGTTTGGTACTCTAAGAAGATGGTGAAAAAAGAGCAGCTAAGACAAGAGGGCAAAGAACAATCTGAGCTGATTGAAGATCAAAAAGCAAAAGAGCAAAAAGATAAAGCCAAAGAGCTTGCAAGGCTAAGAGCAGAGGCCGAGCTAAAAGCCCTTAAAGCTTCTGGAGTGCTTAAAGTAGCAGAGCAAAAGAGACTGCAAGCGCGTAATAGAAATGACGTTGAAGCCCATGTGCAGCTCATAGAAAAAGAAGCTAAGCTGCTACTGGATAAAGATCCGAGTAATACCGGCCCAGTCTTAAGCCTATACCCAAGCCTAGTGGACTTCATGAACAAAAAACTCAAAGAAGGCTGGGAGCTTGATAACTTCAGTGTTGAGATTAACGATTACGGTCTTGGCAGTTTTAGAAACCGCATGATTGAAACCTTTATCACCGATATTAACTTTAAGCTCAAAAACAGAGTGCTTGGTGAATACGAACTGAGTTGCGCTCGAGTTGCCATCATTGACGATCAAGAGTTTGAGATGTTAAGGGAGCCGAAGCTTGGAGGCTGCAAACCAGGCTCACTGGATTCTTATAAGAAGAAACTTGACTTCCAGAGTAATTGGCTTGTTCAGTAACAACGAGTAACTAGTATTCACAATTAGCTTAATCATCTAATACTTCAGTTACAACGCCTTGTTTCAATAGCTCTTCATTTCTTGGATACCACATCTCCTCTGGAGGAGTTTTAAAAAACCTCTTAACAAATTCTTTGTCTATTCCTTGCTGCTTATAAAATTTGATTGTGTCATAGAGCGTATCTTTTAGCTGATTTTCAGTATATTCCTTTGTATTAAATGCATTTGAAAATTGATGGAAACCGAGCATAGCCTTAGAGGACATTTGTCTTTTCTCCCCGCCAATGAAAGCAGTTATACAAGCCGAAGCGCAGTATTCAGGAATATAGGTATTAAGTCCTTTTTCTTTAATGATAGAGAACAATTTTCTTGCTTCGAAGTCAAGGCCACCATTACTATCAAATGCAATCGTTTTAGTTTGTGGATTAATCTTTAATACTCTTTCTAATTCATTTGATATACCAAGGTCAAACTCACCCTTTACTAGGATAGTATTCTCATAGAATTCATCTAAAGAGACCTCATAGTCGCCTTTATTAAAATAGTCAACACTAACGTATACTCCATCTATTAAATTTTGCTGAGATCGGAATAAAAACCATGAAAAAAAAGTTAACTCTAATAGTAAAAAGAAAATAATTAAAACAGGAAATATTACTTTCTTTTGGTGCTTAATATGCCTAACTATACAGCGAACTATCCCTACAATTTGCCAAGGAAGAATGGCAATATAAGTTACTATAAATAATAATAAATTTAATCTTACTTGTATGATGACGCTGTTAATCTGGAAAAGTAGATTAAAAATAAATAGAAAAATAACAATAAAGGGAGCAGTATTAATCCAAAAAGATTTTGCTAATGAATGATTTCCTTGCCAGTGATTTAGAAGATATGTATGTATATTCATATTTGTAATTTATTTAACACCTATTCAATTAAATAATGTGACTATCTAAATTACATATTTGGCGCACGCCTACTCTACCATTTAAGTAAGAAGTGCTTAAATGTGCGGAATTTGTGCGGAATGAAATCTAATTACTAACAGATTCCTTTTGTAGCAGGGTTAACTAACTTCAGTAAAGCGCCCATCCACTCCGCCAATTACCCTGTTTTAAGCTGCCGTAATAACCTTTAATCAACCTCTTAACGCTTTTAAATAAAGGGATTAAGTGTCATATTGGATTTTATTTGATTTTCTTGGACCCTCTATAGTTTGACCTAAAATGGGACTTTAAGTAGCATAGTCCCATTCCTCTAAAAATAAAAGTCCCATTTTAATTTTTAACTTTGAACATTTGAATATTAATATTAAGTGTCAAATTGAATTACTATAATGTATTCTTTAATTTACATTGACAAAACAACATAAATCACTGAATAAAAATAAACTTCTTCTAACTCGACTAATGAGTTTGGATGTTTTTGTAGTTATATTTCTTATATTTGCGATCTTAGGAATTTGGATTGAGAAAACCCCATCTTTAGAATCGGTGTTAGGAAATACTTTTACTTTCGTTATCTTGTATCATTTATTAATAACCCTTCCATCAGTAATTCTTAACAACAATAAAAATAAATACTTAAAAATATTTATTTATTTTTTTGTTTTAATTGTTTTATTTTTTATAGTTATATTTGGTTTTGTCATACCAATGTATTTAGGAATGCAAAAAGATGATGAAATGTACAGAAAGTATCAAATTGAGCAACAACAAGTGGTATTCAGCTATCAAGAGCCTACTGAGGTGAGATGTGGTGGAGAATTATGGAGCCTTCAAGAAGTCATTACTCCAATAGATAGTTATCAAATTAAGATTACTAAATATGATTGTACTAAGGGTGGTGAGTATATTGATGGTCAATTCTATGATTACATGGGAAAACTGGCTACTCGAGAGAATTATCACTATCAATACTCTGGACAAATCTTAGATTCAAATAACAACATTGTTATTGATTTTATTGGCGGGGATGAATTGAGTATTGTAGATACTCCTGAAGGATTTCCTTTTTTTACTCTTTTAAGTTCTTATTACGCTGCAAATTTCTCTCATACTTACCTGCTTTATTCAACATCTCCAACATTTAAGAAAATTGGAGAAATAAGAGATCCTGTGACTGTTTGGGATGCGAATACGGGAAAAGGAAATGAAAGAGAAGTTGATGGTTTTTACGAAGATAGTGATGGCAACTTCTTGATTGACAGATTAACCACCGAAGGCAGTGAGGAAGGTCTATGGCCTCCTCAATATTTTCTTGAAACTTTTAGAATTGATGATAGTGGTTTTGTGTCTTTAGGCATAAAGTATTAAGACATCGAAAGCTTTGTTGAATTAATAAGTTCTTAAATGGGAACATTTTTATTTTTGGCTTAATTCGAGTTTTTAATTAGTTTTTCGGCAAAATCCTTCATTTCTGATTGTCTTTCACTGGCTATACTTTCGCCTAAAGAAATGAGATAGTTAAGATATTCTTTATCAGTATTATCCATGCTACTAGAATGATTATCATCAAATGAAGCATCTAGTCGTAGGTAGTTTGATGAGCTATCATAAACTGCATTGAGTTGATAATCAGAAACAGAGGATATTGCATTAGATGTTAAATAGGATCCTTGGTAAATCCACTCTGCAGCACCCCAACTTGCAGTTATTTCGCAATCAAGATGTGTACTCTTCCTGCCAGTTCCAATTGAGAGCATCATAGTATCTTCTGCATGTAATTCAGAGTTATGGTAGCGAAACTCTGCGTAGGCTGATAGAGCTGGGTTATTTGCAAAAACACCACCATCTATAAAGCATCGATGTTCTTTCTGATCAACTGTTGAAATTTGAGCAGGTGGAAAATAAGTAATTGCAGAAGTAGCCCCTCTCAAGATATCTCTTACATAATAATTATGTCTTGAACTTGTTTGCGCTTTTTGTTGGCGAAAGAAGTAATTTTTCCCTCTTGAGAGGTCATATACTGGGATCAAAGTCGGCTTTAATAGATTTTTTAACTGACTGCTACCAAAGTACTTATTAAAGACAGACTCTAGCCCCTTAGGGTCATATTTAACATTCACTAGTCCAGATACTGATTTAATATCCTGAAATATAGAAGAATCAAAAATAATATGACCATTTTCAATATAAAGCTCAATAATTTCTTCAGCAGAATATTTTGGTCGATTATGACTATCTGGCGAAAGTAAGCCAGCAATAATTATAGCGCCTGTACTAGCACCCGAAAATAAGTCAAAATAGTCATGAATTCTTGAATTAGGATTATTAGTAAGTTGCTTAAGATGATTTTCCAAGTGAAACAAAACTACAGCAGGAATAATGCCTTTAATACCTCCTCCATCGATAGATAGGATGCGTGTCTTATTCATAATAATTTATAAGTTTTTTTTTAATAAAACTAGTACTACCTTACAAAATTAGATAATCTTTTATTCTAAGATGGCAAAGACAATAGCATTGGCAGATTTATCCTAGAGTATTTAATAGGAAGTATTAATAAAAGCCTATTCTTTATGTAATATATTACCAAACATGTCTTTAAACTTCCCATTTAATATGTTTGCTATATCGTAAGCCTGGAAGATGAGATAGAAAACAAATCCATAAAAGAATGAGAACTTAAACCAATCCTCTGTTATCTTAAGCTCTTGTGTATCAATACGCCACAAATCTACCAACAGGGTGGCCAATAGCAGTGTGGTTATGGCTATACCAATCTTAATATAGTTTGTTAATATTCTTTGTAAGGGTACAAGGACAAAAACCCCAAGGATTGCCATTAAAAGGATGCCCCCTTGCTTCTTCGGGGTAACGATTGATGTAGTATTTATATCCAACACGGAACTACCCAGCACTAATACCGTTGTTTCAATTTCAATATTTTGATTTTGGCTATCGATTATTTTTTTTGTAATCAGTGGTATTTCAAAGGTTATTGCATCCGCAGCTTTAATAGAGTTAATATTGATTGAGTATTCCTTATCAAACTCTTTGAATGCTATATCACCTTGTTTAATTTTTGATTTAATTTCAACTTTTCTATTTTCAGATGAGCCATAGGCAACTTTACTGTTGTTTTTAATATTTATATAAATTGAGTTCTGTTTATTTGGATAAATATTTTTAGGAAAACTATTTGTATCACAATTAGCAATAATCGGCATTGTAATATCTCTTTCAAGCACATCATAACGATAATTTGTACAGATACCTGGGAAGTCAATTTTGTAATTTATTTTTAAAATATCACCATCATTGGTTTCAGGAGATACCTTTACATCTTCTTTAAACTTATACGAAGCATTACCGCCAAATTCTGGCAAATCTCGTTGAATAGTTTTAGGTTCAAGATTATTTGAACTAATAGTTATCATAGCTCCTTTTGGAAATGGCATTTCTCCTATATTATTCAAAACTACTGAAAGTTGAATTTCTTCGCCTGGCGACAATATTCCGTCTGAAATATCTCCATCCTCGAGAATTGATAATTCTAGCTTTAAATCGTAAGATGACTTGAATTTTGTTGTTTGATTGTTTGTCTTTAAGACATACTCAATGGCTCCAGGATTTCCGTCTTTACCATTCTTTCCAGAATTGCCAGATTTACCAGGTTTTCCCTCTTTGCCATTCTTTCCAGAATTTCCATCTCCTCCTGTTTTTCCCCATCTGCCACCATTTGCGCCTATAGTGCCGCTACCACCTTTTCCTGCACCACCACCATTTGTTGCATTACCTCCATTTCCAGCTTTACCGCCATTTCCTGAAGTGCCAGAATTGCCTTGTTTGGCCTGTAGTTTAACTAATGAAAATAGTCTAGAATCATCTACAATTAATATGTTGTTTCCAGAGTTTCCACCATTGCCAGCATCACCACCAGCGCCACCACCTGAAGCGTCGCCACCATTTCCACTATTTCCACCATTTCCACCTTTTCCACCATCTCCACCGTTATTCTTTTTTTTGGCGACATGGTTTTGGGTTATTGCTCTTCCACCCGCACCTCCATCACCACCAGCGCCACCAGCGCCTCCATCACCACCAGCGCCACCATCACCACCAGCGCCACCAGCGCCACCAGAGGAGTCTATTAGCAACTCATCTTCTGGATTTAATTCAAAATTTTCATTGCGATTATTGGTATAAGTAATTTGATTATTTGTAAGAACTATTTTAGATTCAACGTCTAATCCATCAGTACCATCAGTGCCATAACCGCCATCTGTACCCCAGCTCTCTGCGTGGCTGCCATTAATGCCAGAATCACCACCTTTTCCAGACTTTCCATTTTTCCCTGACTGTCCACCCTTTTCTCCAGATGATCCACTTTGACCAGACTCGCCAGCTATACCCTCTTCTCCATTGGCACCATTCATTCCATTAGTGCCTGCATATATTATTTCTTTTGTGGCCATAATATTTCCTTAGTGTATTTTTATATGAAATAAAAAAATTAGATTTGTCTATTTAATTTTTTGTTTTATTTCTTTTAGTAATCTCTTATTTTCATCAACTATTCGCTGATTATCTTTGTTTGTACGCTGATTATCTTTTTGCATGTTTTTAATTTCTTTAATAATTTCAGACAGTTTTCGCTCGATTTCATCAATTCTGTTATCAGCTTTTTTTAGTAAATAAGCAGAACCAAGAAGAGCAGTTAATTTTTCACTTTCACCCATCATATACCTCTATAAATTATTGTATAGTTCAAATATACCCTTTTTTATTCACCCCCTATTAAATTTGTAGTATTATCAAGTTACTAATTAAATTGATGAGGAAAGATAATGAGTGGAAAAACTAATAAACTTGATGATACAAGAAGCCAAGGAGTTAAAATTCTCATAATCTTGGCTGTAGTTGGTGTAGTTGTATTTTTTGGGTTTGGCCCTTTATTTGAATATGTGGGTGGGGGAGTTGCAGGAAGAGTAGTTGGAGCTACTTTTGGCTCAATTTTTGCTATTTTAATGACTATGTTTCTTTTAAACAAGCAAACAGAAATTGAGCAAGAGAGTAAGAAAAGCGAAAGGGTGTTTGATGAAAAAGTTGTGTTATATAAAAATATCTTAAATCTTGCAAAAGATATGTTAGAAGATGGTCAAATTGACTCAAAAGAGTTTCAAGCACTGCCCTTTACAATGATTCAGATGCAAATGGTTGGAGGGGATGAGGCCATCAGAGTCTATACAAAATTCTTTGAAAAGATAAATGAAATATATGCAGCAGATGAAAATGATGAAGTCAAAATTCCTGAATCTCAATCGCAACAAGTTTTTTCTTTATTGAGTAGATTTTCCGTTCAATGCAGAGTTGATCTTGGAATTTCAGATACACCAGTAGATGAGTCTATTTTTGCAAGAACATTAAGTGCAGTTGAGCATTCAGGTGAGGCTGTTAAAGGAAAAAAAGATACTGCGAAGTATACTTTCAAGGGTAAAGCCTTTGCCAAAGGTAGATTAGTTCATGCAGTGATTAAAGATTATGTCATTCAAAATCCAAACACTCCCTTTGATGATCTTAAAAAAGCATTTCCAGATGAATGGCAAGCAGGTGGGGCTAAATCAGATAATCGAGCTGTTTTTGTTAGACTCAGTGATGCTGAAAAACTATTTAATGATAAAGGCCATAGAAGACACTTTTTCAAAGAAGGAGATACTATTCAATTGTCTGACGAAGTTATTGCAGTATCAAATCAGTGGGGAATAGGGAATATTGGTGATTTTGTAGAGGGTTCAAATGCTAATCATAATACGAACATTTCTAAATAAATTTTCATGACAAGTAATTCGTTTGACGATAAAACTATTGCTGAATTAAGGGCGTATGTTTATGCCTTATTTGATCCTTTAGAAGGAAGACCATTCTATATTGGTAAAGGAAGGGGCAATAGAGTTTTCCAGCATGTTGAAGGGGCAATAAATGAAGATAAAGAGAGTAATAAATACGAAACAATAAGAGAGATTCGTTCGAGAGATTCAAATAACAGAGTTAAGCATACAATTGTTCGTCATGGAATGAGTGACGAAGTTGCCTTTGAAGTTGAATCAGCGCTGATCGACCTTGCTAATAGGACTGGTGCAAATTTGACTAATGAGGTTACAGGCCATAATAGCATTGAAATTGGCATAATGGATTCAGACGAAATTATTCAAAAATACAACGCTCAGCCTTTAAATGAATTACTACATAGTGTTGTAATAATAAATATTAATAATAAATATAAAAAAATTAGAGATGAAGCACTTAAAGATAATACAAAATATTCTGGACAAGATCTAATTTATGAAGCGGTAAAAAAAGCCTGGGTAATGGGAAAAAGAAGAGATACTGTTGATTATGTTTTGTCAGAATATAAGGGAATTATCGTTGAAGTGTATGAAGTTATTGAAGTTATGAGTAATGAAGGTAATCTTGAGAAGTGGTATAAAGTCCCTGGATATAAAAACAGGTGGGGGTTTCATGGAAGGCGCGCCCTAAACGATGTTCGAGATAAATACCTTAACAAATCAATTGCACACCATAAAAAAAGAGGATCGGCTAATCCTATAAGGTATTCTTTGTAATTGAGAGCTATAACGAACTTAAATTTTGTTTTTTATTGAGGAGAATAGAATAATGGGATGTCAATACTGTAAGACAGGAAATAAGCTTAAATATAAATGCATAAACTGTGATGCAGTCTGGTGCAATAATGGCCAATGTTCTGGATCAGGTGGAAAGAAGCAGATTAGTAGGAACACTAATTGTGTCTGTCAAACCTGTCAAAAAAACGGTGGGATTAGAAAAATATAGTCTTTTTACTTTTATAATAAAATAATTGATTGGAAATTAAAATAAAAAAACATAGAGACTTAAGGAATTAAATAAGAAGTAAAAATGTGAATAATGGGATTTTAATGGGATTATTGAATTAAGATAATACTATATATCCTTTCACATAAGGGTTAAAGCAACCTTGTCATACGGACGTCCGCTCCGCCATCTTCTTAGTTGTAACCTTGTGGAATCAATCTTAATTGATCTCTCAGCTTTTTTAAATAAAGGGCTTTACTGTTGTATTGGTTTTTATTGGATTTTCTAATGCTGTCTATAGTTTAACTTGTAATGTGCGGAATACTTCAATTACGCACATTACAAAATTACTACACACATTTGCTCCGAACATTCTTATAATTTTACTTTTCACATTTTATAATAATTAATGGAAACGTATTATTTTCACTAATTTTCTTTTGGTATAAGGTA
>ENA-ORXF01002351-ORXF01002351.1-marine-metagenome-genome-assembly--contig:-NODE-2351-length-11350-cov-3.141134_pt1 | contig 11350 bp, 8 predicted proteins | sample MGYA00237864_ERZ511476 | MGnify/ENA primary metagenome ERZ511476 (study PRJEB26306, sample SAMN06343908) | marine metagenome | isolation source: coastal waters | place: Atlantic Ocean: West Antarctic... | reverse complement strand
GCTGGCCACCGACGAAGACGTCGTTGATGTCGGTTTCGCTGATCGTCTTGGCGGTGAGCTGCGACCCCGTGCCCATGCGCGCGGCGTTGTCGGCGATCGCGAGCGCCAGCTGGCTGATCCGCATCTTGGTGGTGATATAATTGGTGAGTTCGGTACCCGCGACGAACAGCAATAGCAGGATCGGCAGCGTATAGGCGAATTCGAGCAGCGCGAGACCGCGCGTATCGCGCCGGTACTGACGCATCATCCGACCGACGGTGCGGCGCGTCATGGACAGTTCCTGACCGTCGAGGACGCCGCGGCCTGATCGCTGTAGGGCTGGTTCTGGAGCACGGTGCTGGCGGTAATCGAGACGTTGCGCGGAATCGGGATGAACCCCGAGAGCGGGAGCAGGCGCGGATAGCTGACCGTCACCTGCATCAGCGTGCGATCCTTTGCGCCGCCCTGGCCCGCATTGCCGCCGTCGGCGTCCCAATTGTTGTTGCTGTTGGCATCGGTATAGGGCTCGCCCGCGTCGCAGCGGCCATTCTTGTTGGTGTCGGTCCAGTCCTCGGCGCGCGCGGCCTGCACGTCGGAGAAGGTGCGATAGGATTTGCGCGTGATCGTGATCGTGCTGTTCGCCGCGAGCGCGCGGACCTGCGCGCGGACGCGGTCGTCGATCGCGCCGAGATTGCCGGTGGCGGTCTCGATCCCCGCATCGCGTGCGGTCTTCTGGACGATTCCTTCCAGAGTCGCGCGCATGTAGAGCGAATGCGCGACGTCGAACGCGCCGACGAGAAACAGGCACAGGGTCGGCGCGACGATCGCAAATTCGATCACCGTCGCACCGCGCGCATCGGCGCGAACCGCACGCAGCAACCGAGCGGGCGTCACTGCGTCAGCCTCAGCTGCGAAATCTGGTTGGCGATCTGGGCGAATGTCTTTTGCAGCGTCGCCGAATCGCGTGCCTCGAAATAGCGGCTCGGGGTCGCACAGTCGGACAGCCGCTGTTCGGTCGTCGAATTCGACCCGTCGCCGAAGGAAATCACCCAGAGCGTGATATTCTTGTTCTTGATCGCGCTGCACAGCGCGGAAAAGCGCGCGTTGACCTGATCGTTGAGGTCGTTGGAATAGGGCACGCGATAGGGATCGGTCTGACGCCGGTCGAACCATGGCAGGCCATAGGCGGCATAGTCGTAATTCTGCGCGTTCGTGTCACCGTCGGTCATGAAGATGATGTTGCGCTGGATCTCGCCGCCGGTCGGGGTCTGCGCGTTTGACGCGGCGAAGATGCCCGTGGGCGAAATGAACCGCGCGCCCCACAACAGGCCGATGTCGTGATAGGTGTTGCCGCCGACCCGGAGCCCATCGACATAGTTTTCAAAGGCACTCGCACTGGGCCATTGCTGCATCAACGTGCCCTGCGACGGACAATCGTAGAGCGCGCTTTGCTGATAGTCGGTGGACGTGGTGGTGGCGTAGGTGGTCCACTGGCTCTGCGACAGGCCGACGACGACACCATTGCGCACCGTGTTTGGCGTAGTGCTGCGACGGGTCCACACCAGATCCGGCAAGGCCGGCCCCCAGCGCGTCGTGTCGTCGCCCGCGTTCGGGACGAGATCGATGTCGAGATCCTTCGCGCCGGCGGGGATCGGCGTGTAATTGGAGGCGCGGACGGTTTCGCGTTCCTCGATACACCCGTCCCAGTTGATCGTCGCCTGATTGCCGTAGCGGCCGACCGGCAGCGAGAAGCTGTCGCGCCAGCTGTTGCCGTTCTTCAGCCCGCTGACCGGCTGGCTCAGATAGTCATAGGTCCAGTTGCGGAAACTGCCGTTGCTGTAATAATTGGCCTTTCGGGTCTGGTACGACCAGCTGTCGGCGAGGAAGCTGGTGGGCAGCAGTTTGCCGACATTCACGTTGGTGGCATAAGGCACGAAGCCAAAACGCACCTGAACCTGCGCGCTGGTCCCGCCAGACGGCGTGCCGGTCGCGCAGTTTTCGCTCGTGTCGAGCCGGGCCACGGCCTCGTAGAAGCATTTGACGGACTTGCGGAGCGCCTCGATCTTCGTGTCGGTGTCGGTGATGACGGCCCTGCCGCTCATCGAACCGGTGGTGTCGAGCACGAACATGATGTCGGTGTTCGGCAAGCGCAGATCGACGTTGCACGTCACCGCGATCGAGACCGTCCGGGTGCCGAGGATCCGCATCAGCGTCGTTGGCAGCGCGGTCGAGATCGTCCCCGTCACGACGCCGGCATTTTCGGTGAAGCCGCGCTGGATCTGGCCGCTGCCATAGGAGCCGTTCTTGAAATTGGCGTCGAAGAACTTCTTGGCGACCGCGTCAGAGGCGGTGTTCCAGGCGCCGCCGCCCATCGCCTTGCGCCCGGCGAGCGCGCCCGCGTCGCAGGCGTGCTGCATCCGCGTCTTGGTCAGGTAGATGCGGCTCATGTCCATGCCGCCGCCGATCATCCCCGCGAGCGGCACCAGCGACGCCGCCATGATCGCCAGCGTGTTGGCGCGCGTGTCCTGACGAAGGCGGGTGAGGACAGAGTCGCCCGGAAGGCGGTGCGGCAGGGTCAAATCGGTTTCTCTCATGCGTTGGCACGCGTTGGCGGATGCATAGCGACAGAGCGTTAACAGGATGACAAAGCGCACGGCGTGGCCTCGAACCGCGTGCAAGGCGAGCTGATAACCAAATAGGATAAAAGACCTTGACATCGTCACGCTGTTTAGGTACATATCAGGAACGATGAGGAAGTGCGGGCGGTGATGATCCGCTGAGGGCGCACCGCATCGACACTCAAGCCGGGGGGCATGGATGGCGAAGCAGCGGGCATCGACGGCGGGCGATGTGCGAGCGAGCCAGCGCGGCGAGGACGCCGTCGTTGGCCAAGGTGGCTTTGACGATGACGGTGATGATTACGATGATGATCACGGCGACGGTCAGGCCGGCGGGGCGGCGCGTGTCGTGCCAGTCGGTGTTCCGACGCGACCGGTCGACGCGTTGGCGGTAATGCCGACCACGCGCAGACCGGGCGTGTTGGGGGTACTGAGCAACGAACAACGGATCGAACTGAAGGAGCGGTGGCGTGCCTGGGCGCATCGCGGACAGGTCGAGCCCCCCGGCAACTGGCGCGTCTGGATGATCAGGGCGGGGCGTGGTTTCGGCAAGACGCGCGCGGGCGCCGAATGGGTGAGCGAGATGGCGCGGCGCGACCGGCGGGCGCGGATCGCGCTGGTCGGTGCAACGGTCGACGAAGTGCGCCGCGTGATGATCGAGGGGCCGTCGGGGCTGATCGCGGTGGCGCGTAACGGCGAGACCGTGACGTTTCAGGCCTCGCGCGGGTTCGTCAGATTCAGTTCTGGCGCCTGCGCGGCGGTGTTTTCGGCGGCGGCGCCCGAAGGATTGCGCGGCCCCGAGCATGATATCGCCTGGTGCGACGAGCTCGGCAAATGGCCGGGCGATGGCGCAGCGTGGGACAATCTGATGATGGGCATGCGGCGGGGCAAGCGTCCGCGCACGCTGGTGACGACGACGCCCCGCCCGACGCGCCTGATGCGGCGGATCATGGCGCTGGCGGATCTGGTCGAGACGGTGGGGCGGACAAGCGATAACCCGCACCTGCCCGATGCCTATGTCGACGCAATGGCGGCGGACTATGCGGGCACGGTGCTGGGCAAGCAGGAATTCGACGGTGAGATGGTCGATGCGGTGACGGGGGCATTGTGGACGCGCGCGATGATCGAGCGGGCGCGCGTCGCGGTGGTGCCAGCAACCGATCGTGTCGTCGTGGGGGTCGATCCCCCGGCGGGCACGCTGTCGGGCGAAGGCGGCGATGCCTGCGGAATCGTCGCGGTGGCGCGGGGGCGCGATGGCTGCGCCTATGTGATCGAGGATGCGAGTGTCGCGGCGACGTCTCCCGAGGCCTGGGCGCGCGCGGTCGTGGCGTGCGCGGCACGGGTCGGGGCGGACCGGGTCGTCGCCGAGGCGAATCAGGGGGGCGCAATGGTCGGCAGCGTGTTGCGCGCGGCGGACGTCGGGTTGCCGCTGACGCTGGTCCATGCCGCCCGCGGCAAGGTGGCGCGCGCCGAGCCGGTTGCGCTGCTCTATGAAGCGGGGCGGGTGCGGCACGCGGCGGTGTTCGCCGACCTGGAAGACGAGTTGTGCGGGCTGGCGATCGGCGGCGGCTATGAAGGGCCGGGCCGGTCGCCCGACCGCGCCGACGCGTTGGTGTGGGCGGTGAGCGAGTTGATGCTGGGGAAACGAGCGCGGGCGGGGGTCCGGACGCTCGGCTGATTGTCAGGAGACAGGCGATGAAATTGTTCGGTCGGTCGACCGGGCGCGATGCGTCGCGTCCGGCATTGTCGCGTGGGGGATCGGTGGCGAGTGTCGGTGAATGGCCGCGCAGCTACGAGGCGCAGGTGCGCGAGGCCTATGCGGGCAATGCGGTGGCGCAGCGGGCGGTGAAGCTGGTCGCCGAGAGCGTCGCAGGCGCGCCGGTCAGTGCATCGGATCCGGCGCTGCTGGCGCTGGTCGAAGCCCGGTCGGGGGGGCAGGCGCTGCTCGAGACGCTGGCGGCGCAGTTGTTGCTGCATGGCAATGCCTATTGCCAGGTGCTGCGCGATGCGGCGGGGGGTGCGGCGGAGCTGTTCGCGCTGCGGCCCGAGCGGGTCACGGTCGAATGCGATGCGAGCGGGTGGCCCGCCGCCTATCGCTATGCGGTGGGCGCGCAGGTGACGCGGCTGGGCGTCGATCCGGTGCGGCCGCAGGTGATCCACCTGAAGAATTTCAGCCCCGTCGACGATCATTACGGGATAGGGGCGCTGGGGGCCGCGTCCGGCGCGGTCGCGATCCACAATGCAGCGGCACGATGGAACAAGGCGCTGCTCGACAATGCGGCGCGGCCGTCGGGCGCACTGGTGTACGACCCGGGCGATGGCGCGACGCTGTCGACCGAGCAGTTCGCGCGGTTGAAGGCCGAGATGGAGGCGGGCTTTGCGGGGGCGGGTAACGCCGGGCGGCCGATGCTGCTCGAGGGCGGGCTGAAGTGGCAGGCCTTGTCGCTGTCACCGGCCGAGATGGATTTCGTCGGGCTGAAGGCATCGGCGGCGCGCGAGATCGCGCTGGCGTTCGGGGTGCCGCCGATGCTGATCGGCCTGCCCGGCGATGCGACCTACGCCAATTACAAGGAGGCGAGCCGCGCGCTGTGGCGGCTGACGGTGTTGCCGCTCGCGGGGACGATTCTGACGGGGCTGGCGCAGGGGCTGGGTGGCTGGTTCGACGGCGCGGCGCTGAGCGTCGACCTGAACCAGGTCGTGGCGCTGTCGGAGGATCGCGAGCGACTGTGGCGGTCGGTGAGCGGCGCGACGTTCCTGACCGATGCCGAAAACGCACGATGGTGGGGATGGCGTCATGAGCGAAGTGCTGGCGCAGTTGATGGCGCAGGGGGCCGAACGCGGGGTCGACATGGTGACGCTGCGCGCGATCGCGGAGGAGGCAGGGGAGCTGGGCGCGACGCGTGCGCTCAATCGACTGGGCCTGTCCGACGAGCGGGCGCGGGGCGATGTCGCGGAGCTGCGCGAGCTGCTGGATGCGTGGCGCGATGCGAAGCGGTCGGTGTGGAAGGCGGCATGGGGGTGGCTGGTGCGCATCGCCGGGGCGCTGGTGCTGACCGGGATCGCGGTGAAGCTGGGGTTCGGGGAATGGATCAAGTGAGCGGCGGCGAACCGCTGCGCTTCGACGGTTATGCCGCGGTATTCGACCGTGTCGACCGGGCGGGCGACGTGATGCGCGCGGGCGCGTTTGCGGGGGTGGGCCAGCCCCGCGTTCGACGTGCTGCAACTGGAGGATTACGACTGGGTCGTGGCGGGTGACACCGCGTCGACCCGCGCCGGCGTGGCGGCGGCCACCGCGCGGTTGGGCTATCCCGAGGCGCGGCAGCATTATCTTTCTGGGTTCGTCCTGCGGCCCGAGCAGCGCGCCGAATGGGGCTTTATCGAGGCGGCGGCGCTGGCGGCCAGAACGCGCGGCGCGGCGGAGGCGGTGTTGTGGGCGCTGCCGCAGGTGATGCGCGACGGCTTTGTTCATTTCGATACCGAGGGAGAGGGCGAGATGCAGGCGTTCGACGATGTGCTGTTTCCGCTGGCGCTGGGGCGCGAGGCGGCGGTGACGCCGGAATTTTCGACGACGATCCTGACGAGCGCGGGGGGGCATGAAGAGCGCAACGCCGCGTGGGGACAGGCACGGACGACCTACGATGTCGGGCCGGGGGTGCGCAGTGAAGCCGATATCGCGATGCTGCTCGACTTTTATCGGGCGCGGTCGGGGCCCGCGCGTGGTTTTCGCCTGCGTGACCCGTTCGACAGCGCGGGGGTCGGTGAGCCGATCGGGACGGGCGACGGCGCGACCCGCCGCTATGCGCTGGTGCGCCGCTATGGCGACATGGTCAGGCACATCACCCGCCCGGTGGCCGGCAGCGTGACGATCGCGGTCGCCGGGGTCGCGACGCAGGCCTTCGCGGTCGAGCCGCTGGGCATGGTGGTGCTCGACACGGCACCCGCCGCGGGTGACGCGGTCACCGCGAGCTTTTCGTTCGATGTCCCGGTGCGTTTGGCCGAGGACCGGTTGAGCGTCACGCGGGCGACTTTCCTGGCGGGCGAGGCCGCGTCGGTGCCGCTGGTCGAGGTGCGCGAGTGAGCGCGGGAGCAGGGGCCATGGCGGCTGACGTCGTACGCACGATCGCCTTGTGCTGGCGGGTCGAGCGGCGTGACGGCGTGACGATCGGGCTGACCGCGCACGACCGCGATGTGACGATCGACGGGCTGGTCCATCGTGCCGCGCCGGGAATGACGCCGTCCGCCGTCGAGCGGAGCGACGGGCTGGAGGCGGACACGATGGATGTCGGCGGTGCGCTGACGAGCGCGGCGATTGCCGAGGTCGATCTCATCGCAGGGCGATGGGACGGCGCGCGGGTCGTGGTGATGGCGGTCGATTGGGAAAGCCGGACGACCGTCGCGGCGCTGTGCGAGGGCACGATCGGCGCTGTCGAGACCAGCGCGGCGGGGTTTACCGCCGAACTGGCGGGGATGACCGCGGCATTGCAACGGCCCGTTGTCGAGGAAACGTCGGCGGCGTGTCGGGCCAGGCTGGGCGATGAACGGTGCCGGGTGTCGATGCAGGGGCGGCGGCGGTTCGCGCGGGTGGTGGCGAGTGAGGCAGAGGTGATGACGCTGGATGCCGAGGAGCCGTCGGCCAACGGCTATGCCGGCGGCACCGTCCGCTGGTTCGGCGGGCGCAACAGCGGCTTGTCGAGCGCGGTGGCGGCGTCGGCTGGCGCGACGGTCACGCTGCGCATGCCGCCCGCTTTTCCGATCGTGCCGGGCGTGTTGGTCGACATCACCGAAGGGTGCGACAAGATGCTCGCGACCTGCGCGGACCGGTTCGGCAATGCGGCGAATTTTCGCGGCGAGCCGTTCCTGCCGGGGATCGACCTGCTGACGCGCTATCCCGGTGGGTGACGCGGATCCCGCGTGCGCGCTGGTCGGCACGCGGTTCCGGTTGCACGGGCGCTCGCCCGACCAGGGGCTCGATTGCGTCGGCGTCGTCGCGGTGACGCTGCGCGCCCAGGGGTATGGCGGCGCGATCCCCAGTGGCTATCCGCTTCGCGGCGGGCGGCCGAACCGGATCATGGCGTTGATGGACGCGACGTTGCGGCGCGTGGCGGTGCCGCGTGCAGGCGACGTGCTGTTATTTGCGGTGGGGGCAGGGCAGCTGCATCTAGCGATCAAGAGCGCGGGGGGGATCGTGCACGCCGATGCGGCGCTGCGACGGGTGGTCGAGCGGCCAGGCGCGCTGCCCTGGCCGTTGATCGGGGCGTGGCGCTTTGAAGAAGACGGGGAGGGATACAGGTATGGCGACGCTGATTCTCACGGCGGTGGGCAGTGCGGTGGGTGGCCCGGTCGGGGGGGCGATCGGCGCGCTGATCGGGCGGTCGGTCGATGCGCGGGTGTTCAAGACGGCGGCGCGCGAGGGGCCGCGGCTTAGCGACCTGGCGGTGCAGACATCGAGCTATGGCACCCAGATCCCCAAGCTGTTCGGGACGATCCGCGTGGCGGGGACGGTGATCTGGGCGACCGACCTGATCGAGACACGGGCGACATCGGGGGGCAGCAAGGGGCAGCCATCGACCGCGACCTATAGTTATTCGGCGAATTTTGCGGTGCTGCTGTCGGCGCGCGCGATCCAGGGCATCGGCCGCATCTGGGCAGAGGGCAAGCTGTTGCGGGGCGCGGCGGGCGACTGGAAAACCACGACGGACTTCCGGCTTCATCTGGGCGGTGAGGACCAGCCGGCCGATCCGCTGATCGCTTCCGCCGATCCCACGACACCGGCGTATCGCGGCTGTGCCTATGCGGTGTTCGAGGGGTTGCAGCTCGCCGACTTCGGCAACCGCATTCCGTCGCTGACGTTCGAGGTCATCGCCGATACCGGCAGCGTGTCCGCAGGAGCAATTGCCGAAACACTCGCGGCCGAGGTCGATGCGCGCGTCGGCCAGATGCTGGTCGGTTATGCGGCGTCGGGCGACAGTGTCGCGGGTGTGCTCGACAGCCTGGCGACATTGAGCGGGGGGTGGTGGTCGCCGAGCGGTCGTCGGATCCGGCTGCGCGATACTGCGGACGATGCGGTCACGCTGTCTGACGATGGCGTCGGACCTGGCGCGCGGCAGGTGCGGCGCATCGCGGCGATCGATAGCGTTCCAAGGACGCTGTCGGTCGCGCATCACGACCCGGCGCGTGATTATCAGATCGGGGTCCAGCAGGCGGTCCGGCCGGGCGCCGGGTCGCGCGCAGAACGGATCGAATTGCCCGCGGTCATGTCGGCGGACATCGCGCGTCATCTTGCCGACCGCGCGCTGGTGACCGCCGAGGCGATGCGGACGAAACGGTCGCTGAGCGTCGGGATGGCAGCGATCGGCCTGACGCCGGGCACGCCGGTGGTCATCGCGGGGGAGGCGGGGCTGTGGCGCGCGCAGTCGGTCGCGATCGATGGCTATGTCACCCGGGTCGTGCTGGTCCCGGTGCGGACCGCGCCGGTCGCGATGGCGACCACGAGCGGTCGTGTGCTTGCCGCGCCCGACCACCGGGTCGGCAAAACGCTGTTGTTTGCGGCAGAGCATCCGCCAATCGACGACGTTGCCCTGACGATGCCGCGGATCAGCGTGATGGCGACGGGGCTGGAGCCGGGGTGGCGCGGGGCGGCGCTGCTCTACAGCCTCGACGATGGCGACAGCTGGGCGAGCGCGGGCGCGCTTGCGCTGCCATCGATACTGGGGGGTGTCGAGGAACCACCTGGCGTCGGCGCGGTGACGCTGGAAGACCGATGCCATGCAGTGGTCGTTCTGCTCGCGCGCGACGACATGGCTCTGGAGGATGCCGATGCTGCGGGGTTGGCGCAGGGGCGCAATGTCGCGATCGTCGGTGAGGAAATGATCCAGTTCGGGCGTGCAGAGCCGCTGGGGCGGCGCCGCTGGCGACTCAGCGACCTGCGACGTGGCGTGCGCGGTACCGAATGGGCGATGACGCGACATCGCGAGGGTGAGGCATTCGCGTTGGTCGACCGGGATGCGGTGGTTGCCATCGACGTGCCCGTCGACGCGATCGGACGCACGATGCGCCTGATGGCGACCGGGGTGGGCGACATTGACGGTCCAGCGGCGGCGATCGCGACCGTCTCGGGAACATCGGTGTTGCCGCCGTCGCCGGTGCGGCTGGCGATGACCGTGGTGCGTGGCGAGCGCGTCGTGAGCTGGACGCGGCGCAGCCGGCTGGGCTGGACGTGGATCGAAGGTGTCGAGGCACCGCTCGCCGAGGAGCGTGAGCGCTACGCGGTGCTGGTTACCGACGCTGCGGGCGGCAGCGACTATCGCGAAACGACCGAGGCGTCGCTGGTGCTGGAGGCATTAGCCCGCGACGGCGAGCGGATCACCGTCCGGCAGATCGGCACCTATGGGGCCGGACAGGGCGCGACGATCACCAACGAAGGAGGCGGACAGTGAATGACATCACCGCGCGGCTTGGGCTGCCGCTGATCGTGCCGGGACAGGCCGGCAAGGATATCGTCCACAACGAAGCGCTGGCGCGGCTCTCGATCCTGGTCGAGGCCGCCGTCGAAACGATCGGGCTCACCGTCCCGCCCGCCGACCCTGTCCCCGGTCAGGCGTGGATCGTCGGCACGACGCCGACCGACGCCTGGGAGGGGCACGCCAATGCGATCGCTGGGTGGACCGAGGGCGGCTGGCGCATCACGACGCCGACCGAAGGGCATGCGTGCGTGGGTTATCGATACGGAAATGACCGCGAGATTCGCTGGCGGTGGCTGGACGGTGGGTCAGCTGCGCGCTGCGCGATTGATTATCGCCGACGTGCCATCGGTCGGACCGATCGAACCGGCCATTGAAAATCCGAGCGGTGGTAATAATATCGACGTTGAATCAAGGGCTTGTCTATCATCGGTGCTTGACGCTCTGCGCGAGCACGGCCTTATTGAACGCTGACAAAACATGTGTCGTTCCGGCAACACTGCCCTTTTTTGTGCGCTTGCGTGGAAACCAACCATCCGATAGTGAGTTTGCGCTGTCCGTAGTGACACTTATGAAAGGGGAATTCTATGCGGAAGATTGCCGTCGTTCTGGCACTCGCCTCCACCGCTCTGGCTTCGCCTGCCCTCGCCCGCGACAAGTCGTGGTACGTCGGCATCGAAGGCGGCGGGATGATCGTCGAAGATATCAATTACGATATCACCGGCACGCGCACCGGCACCGCCACCGTCAACCATGACTATGGTTATGACGTTGACGGCGTGATGGGTTACGACTTCGGTGGTTTCCGTCTGGAAACCGAAGTCGGCTATCGTCGCGCGACCGTCGACTCGTTCAGCTCGACCACGCTGACCAACACCGGCATCGGTGCGGGCACCGTTCCGGCTGGTAACTACGACTATGCCGGTGGCTCCACCTCGGCGCTCAGCTTCATGCTGAACGGCTTGCTGGACTTCGGTGCCGATGACGGCATCCAGGGCTTCGTCGGCGGCGGTGTCGGTGATCAGGTTCAGCTTGGCGAAGCCCGAGGCCGACAGGCGCGCCATCACGCGCGCCACGGCCTGATAGGGGGCGCGGCCGTCGGCGCGGATGAAGATGATGTCGAGCGGGCTCGGCGTATTCTTCATCCAGAAATTGGCGTCGCGCGGCGGGCCGCCCTCGGCCGGATAGGGCGTGAAGATCATCCCCTCGTTCTTGGGAATGTTGGTGCGGAACATCAGGCCCTTTTCCTGCTCGGCCGGCGTCCTGGCGACTTCCACCTTGAAGGCGTGCGCG
>ENA-ORXF01002350-ORXF01002350.1-marine-metagenome-genome-assembly--contig:-NODE-2350-length-11353-cov-3.239092_pt1 | contig 11353 bp, 6 predicted proteins | sample MGYA00237864_ERZ511476 | MGnify/ENA primary metagenome ERZ511476 (study PRJEB26306, sample SAMN06343908) | marine metagenome | isolation source: coastal waters | place: Atlantic Ocean: West Antarctic... | reverse complement strand
TATGATTTGATTTTTAGCTTGAATATATATTTTAAAATAATTATTTAAATCTTGAATTGTAATTGAAGGTAGTATTTCTTTAGTAAATCTTAATTGATCTTCTGTAGAGCTAATCATTTCATCATTTAAGAAATGTCTTTGATATTCATTTACATAGCTTTCTGAGCTACGTGTTTCTTCGTCAATTATATTTTGTTTTAAATATTGTAAATAATTTTTTTTAGCTAAATCTAATTCTGAATTAAGAAAACCAAACTTTTCAATTTGTTTAATGAATGTTAAAAAATCAATAATGCCCTCATTAATTTTTGCCTCATTTAAAGTTACAGAAACTATTTTATATTCATCTAAATCTGAAACTTGAGAGTTCCCTAATCCACTATTAAGAAAAGTTAATTCATTTTTTTCTAAAAGTTCATCAATACGTCTTTGATAAATATCACTTATTAAATCATAAATTCGATCATCTTTATAATTATCAAAATTGTTTAGTTTTTTAAAATCAGTTTTCTCCAAAAGATCAAATGATATTCTGTCCGTTTCTTCATCTTGGTATTTGAAAAACTGGTTTTCTTGAAAGTTAGGTACTTTGTAATTAGGTATTTCTACATCTTTATTTTCAAATGAAGAAAAGCTCTCTGTAATTATATTTTTAATTTCATTAACATCAACATCACCGATGACGAACAGTCCCATTAAGTTGGGCTGATACCATTTTTTGTAATAGCTTCTAGCATCGTCATATTCAAAGTTTCTAATAACCTCTATATCACCAATAGGTTTTCTCTCTAATAAACGTGAATTTTTATAAAGGTATGGTAACAACTTATCTAAATATCTTTTGCTAGCACCTAAATCTCTACGCCATTCTTCTTCAACAATCTTTCTTTCTCTCTCAAATGCCTCACCTTCTAAAGTTAAATTATTAGCAATATCTGCTAAAATCTTAATAGTTGTTGCAACATTTATCGGATCATCTGTTGGAATTTCATACTCATACACCGTCTTAAGATGCCCAGTAGTTGCGTTATAATGTGAGCCTAAATCAAGTCCAATTGAAGACATGAACTTATCAAGCGCATTTTTTGGGTAATTGGTTGAACCATTAAAAGCCATATGCTCTAATAAATGAGCAAGACCTAATTGGTTTTCGTCCTCCATTACCGAGCCTGCTTTTATAACTAATTTTATATAAGCTTTATCTTTAGGTTTTTCATTTTCACGAATGTAATAAGTAAAACCATTATCCAGTTTTCCATAAGTAATTGCTTTATCAATTGGAAATTGATTTTCAGCATTTAGATTTATGGTAAATAAAATAAAAAAAATTGATATTGAAAAAGACTTATATTTAAAAAACATTAATAGAATTATATATTGTTTAAAAGATTGAATGTAACATTTGTTATACCATTATGGTTTATCGCAAACTATAAATAGAATTAAATACCCAATAATATGGATTTAATCTAATAATCTTGAAATAATCAATTTTACTACTTAATTCTTCATCAAGTAATTTTAGTGTTTGAATAGGTTCGAGAACATATTTATTAATATTGATAATATTATTATCAATATCATTTATTAATTTATTAATAATTTTTTCATCCTGACCAGAACTTGATCCTAGACCTTTGTCTTTAATATTTTTAAATTCTTGAATATAGCCAATTTTATTTTGAGTAAATTTAATACCAAGCACTGTAATCCCATCTTTTCCAACAAAGTTTGCTGCTTTTTTAGATTTTGAGGCTCTTTTGATTAAATCTTTTAATGTTTCGTATCTTTTATATTTTTCAAAATTAATCTTTTTAATTATTTTTAAATCACTTCGATATTGTTTAAGATCGCTATCTAATAAGTATATCTTTTTATTTTTTCTAATTTCTGTTCTAAGATCTTTAATTTCTGGATTAGTTGTATTTTCTAAATCGTCAATGGCTATATCAACTAAGTCCTTTGTTTCAGATATTATTGTTTTGAAGTCTGAAGTTTTTGTAATTAGTTTATTTCTTTTTTTAGTTAATTCTTTAATTACACTTTTATACTCATCTAGTTTTTTATTGAATTTATCTATATAATCTTGCTTATTTTCTGAAATCCATTGTTTATTACCCTTAGTAATATTTTCTTTTAATTCATTGGCAATTCTAATTTCTTCTGCTTTTGCATCAGCATCAGCTTTTTCTTCTGCAGCTACACTTTTTAATCTACCTTCTTCGTTTATTATAAATTGCGCCTCTGCATAAATAAGCTCATATGTAAAAGTGGGCAGATAGATTTTTGCATCATCGTAGATTTTTCCTTGAATTGATGATTTTTTGTTTTTATATCCATTTTGTAGGGCTATTTGATCATATAATTTTGCCAAACTACTTGCCTTACCTACTTTAAATTTTTTGCTTTTATCACCTTCGGGTAACTCTTGAAGGCAATAATATTCTAATACTTCTTGAATCGAGGTAGTAGCTGGACCAATTACTTTTCCTCCATTACTTTTTAATTTATAATTTTTTAAAGTACTAAAATCCAAATACTCTTTAGCTGCTTTGAACTTTTTTGAATGATAATGTTTGATTATAAAAATATCTTTAGTATTTGCCGATTCAGATGATATGCCTTCTTCTTTTTTAGCTTTTTCCTCAAATTTTTTTTCTATTTCCTCTTCTGTTAGAGTTTCTGTCTTTTTATCTGCTTTTTTTTTGTCTATTTCTTTAGTTTTAACCTTTTTTGTACCCCGCTCTACTTCAGCTGTGCAGTAATCTGTTTGAAGTTTTTTTTTTTTTTTTTCATCATTTGATGGAAATTCAATTTTATCTTTTTTAAAATTATCATTTTTATGAAAAGCTAGAGTATTTGTTATGATCAGTATTACAGATAGCAAAGATGCTAATAATAATTTAGCAATTGATTTAAACATATTTATTTAAGTTTTAATTTTCCGCTAGTAACTTCATTAATTACTTGTTTTAAACCTTGGATAAATACAGGCTCTACTATGGATGAAGTTCTTAATATCTCCGCTAAACTATCATCACCTTCAACTGATTGTTGACTTTCTTTTAGCTTAAGTGCTCTCGATTGCCCATTTGTTAATTCTGAATTAATTTTACCCTCAATATCACCTTCAAGTTTTTTTGTTAAAGTCACTGGTATTTTTGAGTAAGCTTTTAGATATTTCAAAAATGTTTTTAACTGAGTAATATCTTTGACACGCCATTTTGAGCTAGGATCTAATTGAGAAACAACACCAACCTTATCTTTTCCAACTATAACATCTTCTCCTAATACTGTTTCATGTGATCTTTCTTTAATATTTAGATCAGTTGCACCTTCTTGATCAACCAGCAAACCATAAGAAACTTCATGTTTTGGTGCATCTGTAAATATAATACCAACTGAAGTAAATATTCCTCCAGTCATTTTTTCGATAATTTTTGACAGGCCTTCTTGATCTTCAATATCTTCAAAAACAATTTTATAAAGTGTGCTAGCTTTTCCACCCAAGCAAATTCTTAAAGCTTTAGATTGATCAGAACTTGTTTTAAAATCTCCATTTTCAATCAAATGATTAATAACTTGTGATACGTAATAAAGTATTCCAGATAATGCCAACTCTGTTAAGTCTGCTAATTCTTTACCTTTTTCTTTTCCATTAATAATATTAAATCTATTTTTAAAAGCTTCACCAAATTGAGGACTGTTAACCAGTAATTCAATTCCATTTGCAAGTTTTGTTTTATTACTCTTAATACTTTGTAAAGTTTGATAACTTTCTAATAGCAAGTCATCATTTCCACTAATATCTTTAATTAATGTTAAGTTATTTGTTAAATGATTTATCAAAACATCTTTACCAGCGAGTCTAAATGAATTCCTCCAAAGTAAATTTCTATCCTGCCAAATAGAAAGGTCAGATGTGCCACCTCCAATATCAATGGTTACTACGTTGTTAACCAATGGAACTTCCTGTCCTTTGGCAAAATATAAAGCACTTGAAATACTTTCCGTTAAAAAGCCTGTTTTTTCTTGAACTTTGAATTTTTCATCGCCAAGTCCTACAGTAACAGCTCTTCTCGTTATCCTCTTAAATGCTCTTAAATGATCAGCATTATAAGCTTCTGGATATGAAAAATTAAAGGTTAAGTTCTCTCTTTTAACCCCATTAGCTGCTGCTTCTACAGCTGCCTGCAATACAACTTGTGAAACAAAGTACTGAACTTTTGTTCTACTTTGCTCAGCCTCATCCCATTTTAAATTAAATTTAAGTGGTCTCTTGTCATCAGGTAAATCCTGAATTGCATACAAAACTTGATCAACATAATAAATAAAATTACTTCTAAAAGGTAAGTTCTCAACAGACGTCTCTTTAAAAGATCTTTCCCTTAAAATTGTCATAAATGGAACAGTAACCTCTCTACTTGGTACAAACTCTTTATGAGCCTGCATTACTTCTTCAATTTCTTCTTCATCAGTGCCAGGTTCATAAGGTAAATTAATTCTATTTCTAAAAGTTAATTCTTTAGGGTTTTCTTTATTTTCTTTAAAATAAACACATGAGTTCGTTGTACCAAAATCAATACCAATCGACCATTGATTGCTATTTTCTTGCACCTCATGTGGTTCTGGAAATAAGATTAATCCAACATCAACTCTTTTACTGTGTTCAGTATAAGCTTTACCACTAGATTGAGTTGCAACATTACATAGAATAGCTTCAGGTGATGATTTTAAAGACCTTAACTCAGTAACCGCTGTAGTGTGTTGTATTGGAACTTCTTCACCAATTACTTGGTGTGAGCTCATCATATTATCTATAAACTTAATTTTGTCATTAGCAGTTAAACTTTCTAATTTGTTTCTAATGTCTGTGACGGCAAAAATATTTTTAGGTAAAATATTTACTTGAGCATTTCCATCGTAGAAAAAGAAATATTGATCCCAGTTTTCAATTTTAATATCTGGCCAAACACCAAATCCTAACGGTACACCTCTATTCTTAACTACATCTTTAGGCTTGTAGATTTTTTCAAGTGTATAATTCATCGTATTACCAGTTTCGCTGACTAGCTCTAAATAAATAACAGCTTTATAATTGTCACCATCAGGTGAAACTATACAATTTGTAGATAAAGCTTTTGGGTCCATAAACATTAATAGTGAACTATTCACTGGGTATGCATATTGATTTCCATCACTTGAGTGTTCTTTTAGTTTTCTATTATCTCCAGCAAAAACAACTAATTTTTCTGTAAAAATTGTTTCTGGAGTTAAATATAAATACCCTTCATTTTCACACTCTGCTTTTAAAGTTCGAGCAAGGTTTTCATCTTGTCTTAAAGAGTTGAGTGAATAATTATTCCAAATTCTAATATCTGATAAATTTCTTCCTGATGCTTGGGCAACTTTAAAATCAGCGAATACAGCTCCATTAACATGTTCTGCAAATTCCGGTCTAACTGCTAAACCACAGTCAAATTTAGCATTTTGGTCTGTTGCCCCAATAAAGATTTCAGATAACTTATCGTAAACTGGTTGAGCTGGTAAATTTAAATTTACTTTTGTTGGGTTCCAGCTTGAAAATTCTGCTCCAAGTGATTTTGCTTCACAAGAACTTTTAAAATCCTGCAATCTACCCATTACAGCATTAAAAACTTCCATATTAGATGGGTTTAAGCCTTGAATACCACTAATTAAATTACCTAAGTAGTGAGATAACACAACATATTGTTCATTTCTCATATCTTTGGCATTACATGGATCTTTTAAAAAACCATCTTCATACCAAGGTAATTTTCTTATATTATCAATTGAAGTATAATCTCTTGCAGCAGCAACCATTGTGTAAGGATTTATTACTGCAATAGCTTTTTTATTAAAGTTTAAAACACCAATAGCATTCCAGTCTTGACCTTTAACCATCGTATCTTGAGGTTTCACATCAAATAAAATTTTGCCAATATGAGCATAGTTTGCATCTGGAGAAGTGCTACCAACTGTGTAAGGATTATTCTTTATATCTTCAATGTTTACAATATCGGATGATAGTTCATAGATATGCTTATAGTAAGGAGCTAAAGCTAAAAGAGCCAAAGTTCCTCGCCACTCATCAACTATTGATTTGCTGTTATCTAAAAGTCCATTTCTAACAATTAAAACTCTAGCCCATACATCGGGTACAGAATTTATATCGGCAGCAGAGACAACTTCTTCACCGCTCATTTTTAGACCTTTAGCTAATTTTTCTAAAAAAGAAGCATCTTCTGACTTCCATTCACCAGAGTTAGGTAAATTAGCTACTTGGTTTTCACTATTTAATGGAGGTAATACTTTTTTAACCATAATTATTGCTCACACGATCTAAAGAGAATATCCATAAAGACACCTAGTCCTTTTTGATCTTTTTCAATTCTTTGATAACAAATATTACTCATTACATTTAATAGTTTTAAATTTTTGTTATCGTTTATTAATGTATTAAATTGATTTTTTTCTGTTTCATTAAGCTTCTCTTTAATTTTAATTCTCTCTGAAGAATTTTTATCTTTAAATTCTGAGAAGAAATCAGAAGCCACTAAATCCATTTTTTGATCAGTATCAGCAATTGTTGAATATTGCATATCTGTTATCCATGTTAGAACATCTTGACAATATTCTTGCATTGATGAAATAATTTCTTGATTATGCTCATGACCAACTTCACAGGCTTTTGTGTCAGTATTGTAAGTGTTTTTATAAATTAATCTTTTAAACCAATTTTCATTTTGATACTTTTTAATTTTACTCCAACCTCCTGTTAATGCAGGGCCATACATCCAGTTGTAAGAAAAGGCAAATCTAATTAGTTTAGAAATATCTTTTTTTGAATTTAAATTATTGGATACATTTGGGATGTCACTCCAAAGTATATCGTTACTTTCATTTTTACCTATATGAAGTATTTCTTGTTTGTCACTAATTTGATTATCCTCACTAAAAAATCTTAAAGCTCCTAATGCAGCATAAAGTTCAGGAAATAGAGGAGGATTTTTCTGTAAATTGCCACCCATTTTAAAGTTTGGAAGTTTTGTTAATGGATCCCAACCTGTTACATAAACTTGATCAAAAATTGGCTCATGCTCAAATAATTTTGAATAATATTGTAAAGCACCTTTTGTTTGGTCTAGAAACTCTTCTGGTTTAGCAAACAATTCTCCTTCCATATTTTCTTCAGGTACCTCATAATTGAAATAAGGTAGCATTAATGCGCCTCCTAAGTGGAAATTTGAAGCTACATTTTTATCTTTTTGGATTTGTTTTATTCGTCTTGCAATGTTAGGAAATCCTGAGGCTCCTGTTCCACCAAAGATAGAACTAATAATAAACACTCTAACCTCTTCACCACCCCTTGCAGCATCAATTGCTTTATAGATTTGTGACCAAAAAATATCATCTTCATTTGCAGTGGTTGAAAGAATTGCAGCAGCACCAATGTTTGGTCTTGCTCTAAATCCTTCTGATAAATTTTGTTTCAATTCATCTGGATCATATAAACAATCCATCAAACCTTTAACTTCTGGTTTTAATAAATTATAGTTAATTAATTCTTCTAAAGTAGGATTTGCGCCTTTCATTGGCAACCAAACTGAATCTGCATTAGCAGTAATATTAGTTTTGAATAAATTACTTTTTTTTGTTAAATCATTACGAGATTCATTTCTCAGATTTGATCTTAAATTTATATATTTATTTAATAAGATTTTTGTTCTACTAACATTTCCATTTGCCTCATCTTGATCAACCATACCAGCCCATAAATTATTAGGTCCAAGACCTGCTGAACAACAATGCAGTAAATGCTCAAGACATTTTGCACCGGTACCACCAATTCCTATTATATAGTTTTTCATAATAACTCACTCACAGGTATTTTATTTCCAAATAAAATTGATGATCTTGCAAACCTTGCTGTCCCTAATAATATACCCAGGTAATAGACTAGGAAATAATAAATGAATGAAACGGCACTTATTATTATAACTCCATCATCAGACAAATAGTCAGCAGCATTAAATGCTGCAGATTTTGTAAACCAGAAAACGATACCCACAACTATTGCCATAAATATACCAGTAAAGATTATCCAGTAGATAAAATAGAATTTTGCTTTTCCTGGTGCATTAACATTTAAAAAATGTGATCCTATTGACCATAATAATGCAGCTACAACTGTAGTTGATAATAGTGCTGTAGTCATTTGAGCTAATAAATTATATAAACTAACTGCTAATTCTTCCCATGGCATACCACTTGATGTGATTTCTTCTTTTTGAACTAACTTATTGAAATACCACTGTAAAAGATCGCTTTCACCATCTGGACCAAAGGCATTTAAAGTTGTAAACCAAAAACTTACCCAACCCAATAAAGCTAAACCGATAGCTGAAAGTAGGACAGATCTAAGTATATGTTTCATATTCATTTTGTTAAATTAAAATTAACCGCAAAACTTGCTATTAATGTTTTTTTAAATGTATCACCAGAAACAGCATTAAGTATAGATACAAATTTTTCTAAATTAAGTGTTTTAAATGATACGGGGTTAGATTGTGTAAACTTATCAATATCGCTACTATTTACTGACCATTCTGAAAATTCCTTCTCAGAAGAATTTCCTGGTTTATCTGCAAAAACGTCTATTTTATAAAAATATCTAACTCCTCTAAATAGCTTTTTTAAAGGTTTTTCTGTGAATAAATCTATTACTAACTCATCATTATTTTGAGTAATTTCACTCAATGGACCAAAATTAGCTTCATTCCAGCCCTTAATATCTTTGCATTTAGTTTTGTTAGTAGTCCAAACTTTTTCAGATATGGAAAATTTAGATACTCCAGTTGAACCAGGAACCACAATCTGATTATTCTTAATCTTAAATTTCATTTTAGTTTGCTTGTTACCTGTAAATTTATAAACTGGTAAATAATCCTCTATATAACTAAAGTTAAAATTTTCTTCTCTAGCTAACTTTGTAGGCATATTATTTTCGTCAATTAATTTATTTTCATTAAGGTTTTGTAAAATTGGGCTACTTGTAATTAATGCATATTTAAAATTTTCTTTGTTAGAAGAAAAATGGTTTTCTTCGATATTATCTTTAATTCGATTAATGTTGTCTTGATTGCCAATAACCAAAATATAAAATGGTCTAGACTCTGCATCTAAGTATTCATTATATTCGCCACTTCGTAGAGGAATATTGTCTATTTTACCATTAAAAGAATTCATAACACCGATAATTCCAATTGATTTACCCTGTTTTAAAATTGAAGTTAATGGACCTCTGATTTGTTTACTCTCATTACCCACTAATTGTCTGTCTTGAAGTGAAAGATGTGTGATTACAATATGAGTAGCTTCTGGAATTTCTTCTGCAATTTTAAAGATTTCCTGAATTGTTGATGATTGGTTGTTACATGCAACAGATGATCCACTGCATTCATAAAACTTTTTAGTTTTAACTTTAGCAACATCTCTATCTTGCATTGGATTTATCTCTGTACCAAAGTTTTGGTAAATTGTATCAGATCCAATATTTTCAGCTATTTGCTGAATGTCGTCTACAATATTAACATATAAATTTTCTTGACCAGGTTGATCAATTGTAAATCCCTGCATTGTTGTACTTTGATCAAAAAAAACAAAAACTTCTCCTTTTTCTGATGAATCATTTTGATTATTATTAACGATAGATGATTTACTCATCTCAAAATCAGGACTACACTTTTCAGCACTTTGAACACCACTAATTGATAAGACTAATAATATAATTGAAATTTGAGTTAATACTTTTTTCATTATTTCTATTGTACTTTAATTAAGAAGGTTATTGTTTTCTTAGTTTGTCCTTTTTTATTACCAACTATTCTAACTTCAGTTCCAGCATCTTTAACTCTTATATTAAATGAAAATGTATCATCGTTATTTATCTGTCTTTCTTTTTCATTAACAATGATTTGATCTATTTTATTTGTATCTACAAAACCTTTAATTGTAATAAAGCCACTAGCTGGTACAGTTATTAATTTTTCTTTCTTTGTCCAATTAGGCTTGGTGATACTAATTAAATCAGCTTTTACTTCTTTTGGAGCTTTTTTTATTACTTCATTTTTTTTAGAGATAAATTCTTTTTGAATATATCCAGGGTTACACTTTTTACCGTTTTTAAGCAGAACAAATGACCATTTTTTTTGAGATGACGAATCTGAAACATAAAGTAAATCAGCTCCTGATTTAACATTTGCAACTTTATTAGATTTTGAGCTTGGTTTCGCAAATAATTTGGTACCTTTTTTACTCTTATGATTAAAAGAAATATCACTACAAAGTGCTGCATTTTCCAACGACTGTGTTAATTTATCATTTTCTTTAGTTATAGCATCAATAGTAGTGGTAGCTTCATCGAGTCCAGTTTCTAATTGTTGAATTTTAAATATTGCACATGCTTCCTGAAGTTTGCTTAATGTATGAAACACATTATTAGCTATCCAATCTTTTTGTTTTTGCCCACCATTTTTTTCTTCATCGGGAATACATACTACAGGATCAAAATTTGAACCTGGTGCATGTTTTTTTGATTTATGCGCCATAGCAGTTGAGCTACATAAAATAAAAATTAATAAAAACTTAATTAGATTAGACAATATTTTATTTTTCATAATATTTTATTCATTTAGTAAGTCTGTTACATGTTCTGCAGAAACAGCTATATTAAATTTACCTGCTGTATCTCCACTGGAATTTATTCCAATTAAATCACCATTTTTATTAAATAAAGGTCCACCAGAATTACCAAAATTGATTGCTGCACTGTGCACAATTAACTTGGTGTCTGTAGATAAATCTTCAGACCATGACCAACTCGTATCCCCAACTGTCCCAAGAAAATTAATCGTACCTTCTGCAGTATGACCTTCAAAAGAGGTTCTACCATCGTCATCTCCTGTGGGAGAACCAAAGGTCCTAACAAAACCACCTTGTTTAAGCTTATCAAATTTAATTATTCTTTTAACTGGTTTGTTAGGAAAAGAAAATTCTGCATCTTTTATTTTTTTTACAATACAAATATCATGTTCTTGTGCTTCCTTATAAACTGTAACTTTCGCAAAGTTTTTTTTATTTAATTCTTTTATTAAAATTGCAGTTTTATAATTCTTAGAAAGTTCTTTTGTTGCGTTTGTTACATGACAATTAGTTGCTATTAAATCTTTTTGAACAATTACTCCTGATCCAGACCCTCCACTTAATAATTCTCCATCACTAGCTTCATAAATAACCTGCACAACAACAGTTTTGTTTCTTAGTGAATCAA
>ENA-ORXF01002349-ORXF01002349.1-marine-metagenome-genome-assembly--contig:-NODE-2349-length-11357-cov-3.807890_pt1 | contig 11357 bp, 11 predicted proteins | sample MGYA00237864_ERZ511476 | MGnify/ENA primary metagenome ERZ511476 (study PRJEB26306, sample SAMN06343908) | marine metagenome | isolation source: coastal waters | place: Atlantic Ocean: West Antarctic... | reverse complement strand
CCAACCATGTTAACTTCTATGCTAAAGCGTCTAGACTTAACAATTTTTGAGCAAGCAGAAAAAACTGAAGCTGGAACTTTTGAGCCAGCCATTGTTGTGCTAGGACTTGCTGAGGGTATGGTTGGTTATGCCTTAGAAGATGGTCAGGTAACTGCTGAAATGCAAAGCGCTGTTGCTGCTGCTTCTGCAGATATTATTAGCGGCAGTATTGTTGTTAATGACTGGTCACAAGAATAATAAATAATAATATTGGCGAGATCTTAAAATTACCTTATAAAATTTTATGATCTCGCCTATTTTAGAATTATCCAAAATCAACAAATCTTTTGGTCATGTTCAGGCCAATAAAGATATTTCATTAAAAATTAAAAAAGGAACAATTCATGGCATTATAGGTGAAAATGGTGCTGGTAAATCTACTTTAATGAGTATTGTTTTTGGTTTGTATCAAGCAGACTCTGGCACCATTAGTATTAATGGCAATATAATAAAATTAAAATCACCACGAGATTCTATTGTGAGTGGAATAGGAATGGTTCATCAACATTTTATGTTGGTAGAAAACTTTACAGTTTTAGAAAATATAATTTTGGGTTTTGAGGGAGAGCTAATATTTGGGAAAAAATTAGAACAAGCAAAAATAAATTTAAAAAATTTATGCGAAACATATAAATTAAATATTAATTTAGACTCTACAGTTTCAGATCTATCTGTTGGTTTTCGTCAAAGAGTTGAAATTCTTAAATCATTATACCGAGGAGCTGAAGTTCTCATTTTAGATGAACCAACTGGTGTTTTAACTCCTCAGGAAGTTGATGAACTTTTTAAAATTTTACGATCACTTCAAAAAGAAGGAAAAACAATAGTTTTGATCACACATAAATTAAATGAAATTATGGATTTAACAAGTGAAGTTTCAGTAATGCGACAAGGCGAAATTGTTGGTCACAAAAAAACAGAATCTACCAATAAAGAAGAATTGGCTGAGATGATGGTTGGAAGAACAGTGCTACTTAGAATTAATAAAACTGAGACTAAAAAAGGAGACGTAGTATTCCGAGTTAATAATTTGGAAGTAAAAGATGATTTAGGAGTGCTGAGAGTTAAAAATGTTAACATTGAAATTCATGCAGGGGAGATTCTGGGCTTAGCTGGAGTAACAGGTAATGGACAAACAGAACTTCTAGAAGCTTTATCTGGAATAAGAAAAGTTGAGTCAGGAGAAATCCAATTATTTAATGAAACTGTTTCTGATCAAAACAACTATTTGAATCCAAGAGATTTAAAAGAAAAAGGCTTAGCTCATGTTCCTGAAGATAGACAAAGAATGGGCCTTATTAGTGATTTTAAGGCTTATGAAAATTTAATTTTTGGATATCATCATCAAGAACCTTTTTCAAAATCATCAATTTTAAAAGAAAAAGAAATATTATCTCACTCTCATAAAGCAATGAAGGAATATGATGTACGTCCTCGTTCACCAAATTTAATTACTTCTAATTTTTCAGGAGGCAATCAACAAAAAATAATTTTAAGTCGTGAGTTAAATGAAAACCCAAAAGTATTATTGGTAGGGCAACCAACTAGAGGTGTGGATATTGGAGCTATTGAATTTATTCATCAAAGACTCATTGATATGAGAAATAAAGGTGCGGCTATCCTTTTGGTTTCAGTAGAGTTGGAGGAGATTTTATCTCTGTCCGATAGAATAGCTGTAATGTTTGATGGTAAAATTGTTGGTGAGAAAGTCAATCAAGATGTTACAGATCGTGATATAGGATTATTGATGGCAGGAATTGTATAATGAGTAGTTCAGTTGATAAATCAAAAGTCCCTTGGTGGGTCTCTAATTTAATTGTACCTCTGGTAAATTTAACATTGGCTCTTTTGGTATCTGGTTTATTTATTTTTATTGCAGGAGAAAATCCTATTCAGGCTGTTAAACTTATAATGTATGGGTCCTTTGGATATATAGAAGGTATTGGTTATACTCTTTATTATACAACAAATTTTATTTTTACTGGTCTTGCGTTTGCAGTAGCTTTTCATTGTCGTCTTTTTAATATTGGTGGGGAAGGACAAGCATATATTGGTGGTCTTGGTGTATTCTTTGTTGCAGTAAATTTTACTTTTTTACCAGTTCCAATTGTGTGGTTATTGGCTATCGTAGGAGCTGCTTTGTTTGGTGGAGCTTGGGCTTTTATCCCAGCTTATCTCCAAGCTAAACGAGGAAGTCATGTTGTAATAACAACAATAATGTTTAATTTTATAGCTGCGTCCTTGATGGTTTTTTTGCTCGTTGACGTTATTCGTGATACTAATCAGATGGGTCCACATACTATAGCTGTTGCTAAAGAACTTTGGTTTCCAACTTTTAAAGACTTTGCACAATTATTTGGAATTAAAATTAGATATTCACCCCTCAACCTTTCTTTTCTTGTTGCTATTGCAGCATTGTTTTTTGTTTGGTTTTTAATCTGGAAAACAAAATGGGGCTATGAAATGCGAGCTGTAGGACACAACACTCAAGCTGCAATCTATGCAGGTATTTCTCCTTATAAAAATATTATAATTGCCATGTTAATTTCTGGAGCACTGGCAGGTATGTTAAGTTTAAATGAAATTCTTGGTGTTCATCACAAAATAATTGCAGGTTTTCCTGCTGGTTATGGTTTTACTGGAATAGCTGTTGCATTAATGGGAAGAAATCATCCAATAGGAATTCTTCCAGCAGCTTTTTTATTTGGTATTTTGTATCAAGGAGGTTCCGAAGTAACTTTTGATATGCCTAATATTACAAGGTATATGTTTGTAGCTGTACAAGGTGTGATTATTTTATTTAGTGGCGCTTTAGAGAATTTATTTAGACCCCAAATAGAAAGTTTTTTTGTTAAAGTTTTAAATAAAGAGAAGATAGTTTAATGGAATATTTCTCAGATTTTGCATCGCTTATCAACTCTACTCTTAGAATTTCAACACCCTTGGTTTTTGCTGCAATGGCTGGTTTATTTGCAGAACGATCTGGAGTAATTGATTTTAGTTTAGAGGGAAAGATGTTGACCGCAGCTTTTGTGGCAGCTACTGGCTCTTATTTTTTTGGTTCAGAGTGGATGGGATTGGTATTAGCTATAATGGCTTGTGTCAGCTTATCAATGTTGCATGGATTTGCTTCTGTGACCCATAAAGGAGACCAGGTTGTATCTTGTGTAGCAATTAATATTTTAATGATTGGGCTTACAACTGCATTGGCTGCAGCATGGTTTGGTCAAGCAGGCTTAACACCCACCCTAACTAATGATCAAAGGTTTTTAGAAATTACCCTTCCTTTTGCAGATGCCTTGAAGTCCGTTCCTCTAGTTGGTTTTATTTATAGCGACATACTGAGTGGACATTATATTTTTGTATACATGGCTTATTTATTAGTGCCAGTAGTTTATTGGATTGTATTTAAAACAAGTTTTGGGTTAAGACTTCGCGCAGTTGGAGAAAATCCAAGCGCAGTAGATACAGCGGGTATTAATGTTTTTGCCATGCGATACAAAGCATTGGCAATCAACGGAGTATTAATTGCGTTTGCAGGTGCTCATTTATCAACAGCTGTTAATGCTAATTTTTTTAGAGAAATGTCTGCAGGTCGAGGATATTTAGCTTTAGCCGCATTAATCTTTGGAAAATGGCATCCAAAAACAGCTGTACTAGCTTGTTTACTATTTGGTTTTACAGATGCACTTCAAATCAGATTGCAAGGAGTTGAGCTTCCTATGATAGGGACAATTCCAGTTCAATTAATTCAAGGAATACCATATGTTTTGACAGTAATTCTTCTTGCAGGTTTTGTTGGTAAAGCTTTTGCTCCAAGTGCAATTGGTCAACCTTATATTAAAGAAAGGTAAGTATGAAGTTTAGAGAATTTTCAAATTTGGGTTGGCAAGTTTCTGAAATTGGTCTTGGTTGTTGGGCAATAGGCGCAGATTGGGGTGATGTTTCAATAGAAGATGCCAGAGAAGTTTTAAAAACATCTTTAGATAAAGGTGTAAATTTTTATGATACAGCCGATGTATACGGGGATGGTAGAAGTGAACAATTAGTTAGTGAGCTTATTAAGTCAACTTCTGAAAGACTATATGTTGCCACTAAAGCGGGAAGAAGATTAAACCCCCATACTGCTGAGGGTTATAATTTAACAAATATTGAAAACTTTATAGATAGATCTCTTAAAAATTTAAAAGTTGAATGTATTGATCTTTTGCAGTTACATTGTCCTCCTACAGAAACTTATTCCAAAAAAGAAACATACGATATGCTTGATGAGATAGTGACAAAAGGTAAAATTGCAAACTATGGGATAAGTGTAGAAACAGTAGCTCAAGCGCAAGAAGCTATCAAGAATCCTAATATAAAAAGCATTCAAATAATTTTTAATATATTTAGACAAAAACCAAACGAAGCTTTTTTTAAAGAAGCCAAAGAAAAAAATGTTGCAGTGATAGTTAGGGTTCCATTAGCAAGTGGAATGCTTGCTGGAAAAATGAAAAAAGATTGGGTATTTCCTGAAAATGATCACCGTAATTATAATATTAAGGGAGCAGCTTTCGATGTAGGTGAAACCTTTTCAGGTGTAAATTTTGAAAAAGGATTAGAGGCTGTTGAAAGATTAAAAAATCTTTTACCAACTGGTTATAGCTTAACAGATTTGGCGCTAAAATGGATACTAATGCACAAAGAGGTTACAGTTGTAATACCTGGCGCTAAAAATAAAGCTCAGGTTGAAAATAATCTTATGGCATCAGATAAAAATGATATTTCTGAAATAATTACAAATATAAACCAAGTATATGATGAGTTAATTAGACCTGATGTTGAAGGTCGCTGGTAAAAAACTATTAAATATCACACTAGCATTTGTTTTTTTCTAAGTTTATTATAAGGCTAAATTTAAAAAAAGAAAATTATGATAGTTAAATTAACTCAAGATTTAAAAAATGGTTTTGCACCATGGAAAGCTATGCTTCATGAAAATGGTGACAAGCTTAAAAAGCATGGAATAACCTGTATTTTTGCAGGTACAGAAAAAGATAATGATAATAAATTAATAGTCATTATGAATTTCGCTAGCCAAGAAGGCATGATGAGTTTTAAGAATGATGAAGAGCTAACTCAAAAAAGAATAGCAGCAGGAGCCATGGTAGAAACTACTGTAATGACACCTATGACAGGTGAAGCAGTTATTAATTTTGCAGGTTAAGTTAGAAAGGAAACACAATGTCTATATTAGAAAAGTATGAAAAAGTTTTTTTAGAAAAAGATGAAGCTGGCATGAAGGAAATTCTTCATGATGATTTTAAATTTACAATGCATGCATCAGGAAACGTATTATCAAAATCAGATGTAATAGGCTGGGCAATGGGTGATGATATTAATGAGGAAAAAGTAAGAATTCTATATGAGAATGATGAAATAGGAGTTCGTCATAATTTTGTTACTTTTAAAGATGGTAATACACAAGCTGTTATGGCCGTATATATGTTTAAGGATGGTAAGATTGTTTCCATGGAAACAGGTGCTACCAATATGCCTAAATAAATTAATTTTTGATAAATAATAATAAGGTGGAGTCTGACTCTGCTTTTTTTTATCTAAATTATTTTAGTTTCTCCGTGCTGCATTGTAATAAATTCATCATTAGATAAATTGTTTTCAGATGAGAGAGATTTTAAAAGTTTTGGAGGTTCGTCCATAGGCTCATCCGTTAGCTGAAAAGTTCCCCAATGCATCGCTACTGATTTTTTTGATTGTATATCTTTATGAATTTGAATAGCTTCTTCAACATTACAATGATGATCTTTCATAAACCATCTAGGTGCATAGGCGCCAATTGGAAGAAGTGATAAATCCATATAACCAAACTTTTTTTGAATACTTAAAAAATCCTTTGAATAACCAGTATCTCCACAAAAAAATGTTTTATAATCTGATTTTTCAAACACCCATCCACACCATAATGTTTTATTTGTGTTGAATGATCTGTTGCTCCAATGTTGCACAGGAACAGAATGAATTACTAGTTTTTTAAATTTAACATTATCCCACCAACCTAATTCTTTAACATTAGTAGCGCCGAACCCTTCTATTAATTCTTTTAATTTAAGTGGAACAAGAATTAATGGTTGGTTATTTTTTTGTTGTTTAATTATTTGTTGAAGAGTTTTTTTATCAAGGTGATCATAGTGATTATGCGAGATCACAATAATATCAATAACAGGCAAATCTTTTATCTCAAGACCTGGGGGCGTTGTTCTGCTTGGTCCTGCAAAGCTAACGGGTGAGGCTCTTTTTGTTAAATGAGGATCGGTAAGAATATTAACACCATCTATTTGTAATAAGAAAGAAGCATGCCCAATCCATGTTAATGTTTTTTTTGTTTTATTATCTTTTAAAAATTGTGGATCATTTTTAGCTAGGGGGAAAGATATAGGATCTTGTTTTGTTGATTCCTTTCTCCATTTCCATAAATCTTTAAAAGAGCCTGTATGACCAATAAAGTTATTATAAAAAACACCATCTTTAACCACTGATTTACTAAGCATTTCTTTTGCAAATAATTTATTCGACATAGCTAGGATACCAATTGTAGTAATTAATAATTTTTTTAAAAAACTTCTTCTGATCATAGGTTGCATAAATAATTATGGGGCTAATACTATGCCTTATAATTTAAAATTTATTCTTAGTTAATTAGCTATCTATTTTTTTTTAGCAATACCTTTATCAATCATTTGTTGGAACATACCCCCAATACAATCCTCCAAGGGAGAATATTTTATACCAAGTTTATTTATTGATTTACTATTATTTGCTAACCAAGAATGACCCATGTTATTACTTATCATTTTTCGAGATATAGATTTGTCAATAATTGGACCAATTAGCCATATCAACCATTTTGGTGCTGCCTTTTTGGGTAAGAGCCATTTATCGCCAAATTTATTTCTAATGATATTTGCTAAATCAACCATTGATAAAGTTTTATTGCTCAAGATATGGCGTCCACTAGCATCCTCAAGATAAGCTGCATTAAAATGAGCCTCTGCTACATCTTTAACATCTACCATTCCAATTTCAAAAGGAGGGGCACCACTTTTCATTGTTCCATCAGCCATCTGTCCAATCATACCGTGTGTTCCAGATGTGGATGTTGCAGATAGTGTTGGGCCCATCACAAATGATGGATTTATCACAACTAATTTCCATTTTTCTTGTTTCTCGTTCATTTCCCAGGCTAGTTTTTCTGCAACACTTTTAGAGTAACCATAGGGATTATTATTAACTGTAGAGGTTGTATTCCACATATCCTCCGTTATCGTTTTATCAGGATATTTAGCTATCTCTATTGTATCTCCAACTATTGCCACACAAGAGCTTGTTAATACAACGCGTTTAACAGATTCTGTTTTATTTACTGAATCCAAAACATTGCGAGTTCCTTTGAGAGCGGGATCAACAAATCCACTCTGACTATCTGTAACCTTAAAGTTAAAAGGTGAAGCTGTATGAAAAACTACAGTACATCCTTCCATTGCCTTTAAATAACTACCTTCTTCTAGAAGGTCAGCCTTAAAGAAATTTATTTTACCAGAAGTTTTATTTTCTAAATTTTTAAGATGCGCTATTTTGCTTGCATCTTCTGGATTTCTTACAGCTGCATGTACTGTTATTCCACTATCTAATAATTTTTTAACTAACCAACTGGCTACAAACCCAGTTGCCCCAGTTACCATTACAGTTTCATTTTTATTAATATTTAAATTCATTTATTTTCCTTAATTTCTTTCCTAATAAGTATAGATATGATAAAAGTCAACAACTGTTGACAAAATATTTGTGTTAATGAAGAGTTATGAATAAGTCTGAAAAAACAAAATCTAAAATATTAAAGGAGGCTAAAAAATTATTTTGGAACTATGGTTATTCAAATGTTTCTGTTCGTCAAATTGCTAAAGCTGCAAAAGTAGATGCTGCTCTTATTCCTCGCTATTATTTAAGTAAGCTTAATTTATTTAAGACCACTATAGGTTCATTTGATTGGGTTCATGATTTTGATATAAATGATGATAATATTATTGATGTATACGTTGGTTGGTTATTAGCAAGTATGGACATAAAAGATGAAACAACTGTTGTAAAAATGTTAATAATGAATTCATCTGATCCTGTTGTGGGAAATTTAGTTAAAGATATTAATATAAAGAAAATGCGCAATCCTATTTTAAAAAAATTAAAAAAAGTTAGTCCTCTTCAATACGACCTTATGATTTCTGCTTTTATTGGAATTTCTCAAACTAGAAAAACTTTAAAAATGCCTTCTCTAGTTTCACTAAAAAAAGCAGAGTATGAGAAAGTTTTAAAACATATCTTTAAAGCGGCTACTTCTTTTAAACATAAATAAATATTTTGTGGTAAGTTTAAATAGTAATTAACAAAGGATTCATAATGCCAGTAATACGAGTAGAGATGTTTAAGAGAACGTTAGAACAAAAACGTGAATTGGTTAAAGAACTAACTGATAGTTTTGTTAAAACTTGTGGGGGAAATAAAGAAGCAATAAAAATATTAATTACAGAAGTAGAAAAAGAAGATTGGGCTTCTGGAGGAGTGTTAACTTCAGATAAAGAAAAAGAATAAATTAAATTACGACCAAAGTTAATTGGTCGTAATTTTTGTCACAGTTTTTTGTTAGTTAATATCGAAACGATCAGCATTCATAACTTTATTCCATGCATTAATGAAATCAGTTACAAATTTACCGTGATTATCAGATTGAGCATAGACTTCTGCTAAAGCTCGAAGTTGAGAGTTAGAGCCAAAAACAAGATCAGTTCTTGATGCCCTTCTTACCTTTTCACCTGTTTTGCGATTAGTTGCTTGATAAGAATTACTTCCTGTTGCTTCCCATTTTACTTCCATATCAACAAGCTTCACAAAGAAATCATTTGTTAATTTACCTGGAGTATCAGTGAAGATACCGCGATCATCTGAACTAATTCCTAGCGCGCGCATACCGCCGACTAATACTGTCATCTCTGGAGCTGAGAGACCAAGCAAGTGTGCTTTATCTAACATTAATTCTTCTGGAGTAACGGTAAAGTTTTTCTTTAGGTAATTTCTAAAACCATCTGCTTCTGGTTCTAAAACTGCAAATGATTCTACATCAGTATGTTCTTGTGTTGCATCACCTCGGCCAGGTGTAAATGGAACAGATGATCCTGATGCTTTTTCTATTCCAACATTACCTGCTAGAACAATTACATCAGCAACAGATGCCCCTGTTTCAGAAGCGATACTTTCTAAGGTGCTTAATACTTTTGAAAGTTGCTCTGGCTTATTTGCTTCCCAGTTTTTTTGAGGTTCAAGTCGAATACGTGCACCATTAGCGCCACCACGCATATCTGTTCCACGATATGTTGAAGCACTTGCCCATGCAGTCTCGATCATCTCTTGAATAGATAGTCCGCTACCTACAATTTTTGTTTTAACAGCATTAACATCATAATCAGATTTTCCTGCTGGAACTGGATCTTGCCAAATTAATTCTTCCTTAGGAACCTCTGGTCCCATGTAGCGCGTCTTTGGTCCCATATCACGGTGCAGTAATTTAAACCATGCACGAGCAAAAGCATCTTGAAATTCATCTGGATTTTTATGAAAACGTTCAGAGATTTTTCTGTACTCTGGATCTTCACGCATTGCCATATCAGCAGTTGTCATCATGGTAGGTACTTTTTTAGAAGAGTCTTCAGCATCAGGTGCGAGATCCTCATCTTTAGGATTTACTGCATGCCAAATATTTGCACCAGCTGGACTTTTTGTAAGCTCCCATTCATATCCTAATAATAAATCAAAATATCCATTATCCCATTTTGTAGGATTAGCTGTCCATGCTCCTTCAATACCGCTTGTGATTGTATCACTACCTTTGCCAGATGCATATGTGCTTATCCAACCAAAACCCATTTGCTCCATTGGAGCTCCTTCAGGCTCAGGACCAACAAGACTGGCATCACCAGCTCCGTGTCCTTTACCAAAAGTATGCCCACCAGCTGTAAGAGCAACAGTTTCTTCATCATTCATTGCCATACGACCAAAAGTTTCACGAATATCTCTTGCGCTTCCAAGTGGATCTGGATTTCCATCTGGGCCTTCTGGGTTAACATATATTAATCCCATTTGAACGGCAGCTAGAGGATTTTCTAATTCACGGTCACCCGTATATCTTTTGTTAGTAAGCCATTCTTTTTCTATACCCCAATAAATATCTTCTTCTGGAGCCCAAATATCAGCACGACCACCACTGTAGCCAAAAGTTTTTCCACCCATTGATTCAATAGCAACATTTCCTGCTAATATTAATAAGTCTGCCCAACTTATTTTATTTCCATATTTTTGTTTTATTGGCCATAAAAGTCTTCGAGCTTTGTCTAAATTTCCATTATCAGGCCAACTGTTTAGAGGAGCAAAACGTTGTGCACCAGTTCCACCACCACCTCGACCATCACCTGTTCTATAAGTGCCAGCAGCGTGCCATGTCATACGAATGAAGAAAGGACCATAGTGACCATAATCTGCAGGCCACCAATCTTGAGAGTTTGTCATTAAATTGTTGAGATCTTTTTTAAGGGAAGTGTAATCAATCTTTTTAAATTCATTTTGATAGTTAAAATTTTCATCCATAGGATTGGATTTTTTATCATGTTGATGAAGGATACTTATATTTAATTGATTTGGCCACCACTCTCTATTTGATGTACCACTTGCATTATTGCTTGTTTGAGCACCATGCATAACTGGGCATTTGCTGGCATCGGTCATATTGCTTCCTCCATTATAAAATTTTATGTCACTTTTAAATATAGTGCATTTTATAAATTAATTTTTATTTATTTAAAAGAAACTTTTTTTAATTCATGCAATTTATAATGAATCTTTATTAATAAATTACTATCCCCAACCTTATTGGTAAAAATATTTTAAGTTGAAATACCAACCATTGATTAATTGTATTTTAATAATTATACTAAATAAATTGTGATAAATTCTGAAAAATTATTAAACTATGTAAAAGAAGGACGCTCCCTAAAAATACAGGGAAAAAGAAAGGAGGCTATTTTAACATTCAAAAAAGCTTTAAAAATTAAAAATAATGATCATGAAATATATAATAATATTGGTGTTATTTATTCAGAACTTAATAATTTTGAAAAAGCCATATTAAGTTATCGCCAAGCAGTAAAATTTAATCCTAAATACTCAATTGCTTATAATAATTTAGGAAATGCCTTACAGTTTTTAGGAGAAATAGA
>ENA-ORXF01002348-ORXF01002348.1-marine-metagenome-genome-assembly--contig:-NODE-2348-length-11361-cov-4.988479_pt1 | contig 11361 bp, 18 predicted proteins | sample MGYA00237864_ERZ511476 | MGnify/ENA primary metagenome ERZ511476 (study PRJEB26306, sample SAMN06343908) | marine metagenome | isolation source: coastal waters | place: Atlantic Ocean: West Antarctic... | reverse complement strand
GGATTCGTCACCGAGAGACTGGCTAGTCGTGACGCTTGTGAGGTTGCAGGTGTAGCACTACCGTTCAAGGATGAGCAGGGCAACCTGACCACCCAAAACACTAAGCCGCCATTGATCACCACTATTGAGCGTACAGGCAAGGCGTATGGGGCACTCTTACTTGATGAGATACTCCAAGCTAACAATGATATGCAAAAGGTGTTAGGTGATACGCTTGATCCAATGGAGCATTCAATTGGTGGATGGCCCCTGCCTAAAGGGTGGATTGTCATAGGTACAGGCAACCGCACTAAAGATAAGTCTGGCGCTAATCGCTTACTTGCTCACTTGCTTGATCGGGTACTAATGTTTGAGCTGGAGTTCAGCATTACAGCATGGAGTAAGTGGGCGTATGCGAACGGTGTTCATCCCCTGATCATTGAATGCGCGGTTGCACATAATTCAATTGATAAACCGTTTTTTGCTGACTCTGTGCCTGCCACTGATGAGCAATACTGCTCACCTAGATCAGCAGTGAGAGCCTCTGACCATCTGACCGCATTCCTTAAGATCAATGGTCAGGATGCCTACCTAAACCGCACCATAAAGTCATTGCTTTCCGCTAACATCGGCAGTGGCGCGACTGAATTGCTTTGCACCTATGCGGATATCCGCGACCAAGTGCCAACTGAGGCAGACATTCAGCGCAATCCTGAGACTGCGATTGTCCCTGATGGGACTGGGCATCAAATGATTGCAGGGCATAATGCGATTGCCTCAGCAATTGATGGCAATAGTGTTAGCCAAGCATTCAGATACATCTTGCGATTGCGTACTGACTTGCAAGTGTCAATGAATGTCAGGTTGCTAATAATCTCAGGCAATAATGGGTGGGTATCTAACGAGCCGCTCGTTAAGGAATTCTTAGTTAAATACCATGATCTAATTACTTTGGGAGTATCCTAATATGAGCAAGTTAAGAGCAAGACAGTTATTCACCAATGACCACCCTGAGCAGGCTAATTCTAAGCCGTATGTTAAGGCCTTGATTATTTTGCAGGCCAAGGCCCAAGTTTACTATTCGATCCTTGCTAACACTGATGTGATCTGGACTGATGCCATAGCAACTGGCGCTACTGATGGTGTTTATGTATATCTCAACAAGGATTTTTTCAGAGGCCTTGCAAGCGATTCTCAGCGTGCATTCTTACTCGCGCATGAAGTGTCGCATATTGTTTTGCGTCACCCTCAGAGGGGCAAGGCATTCATGGATCGAGGGTATTTTAGACAGATCGGCTCAGAGCAGATCGGCTATGACGCTGGGCTATTCAATCAAGCGGCTGATTATGTGATCAATGCTGACTTAGTTAAGCATGATCTGGAATTTATTCCTGATGGCTTGTTAGATGCTGACATTGATCGGAATCAGCTAGTTGATGATGTCTATATGAAACTAGTTAAGTCTCAATACGAGCAACCTAAGCAAAAACCAACTAAGGAAAATAACGATGACAGTGATGATGATAACAAGGATGGTGCTGAGGGTAATTCTAAGGGTGATAATTCGAGTACTACTAGTGGTAACAGATCATCTAATGACACTAATGATCAAGATCAAAACGAGACAGATCAAGACCATACTGATGAAGATAGTGATCAGGGTGGTGACTCTGACATGTCTAATGATCCAATGGAGGACTCAACTACTGAGGGCATCGACACTCATCTAGTGCCACAGTATGACGGCTCAGAGGACGAGCAAGAGGCCGCTCAGAGGGAAGATACTGACCGCATAGCTGATGCTGTGGATCAAGCTATTGATCAAGTACAGGCTAGTCGTGATCGCGGTGAGCATAATCAACCTGAGATAGCTGATGGTTTGATGGGTGCATCAAGACGTAATGGCGGCACCGCCTCAACAACTGACTGGAGGGCTGAGTTAGCTGATCGCGTAACAAGGGTATCAGCAGGGCAGGAATCAACATGGTCTCGCATCAATCGTAGACGATACATCAACACTGGCGTGATATCGCCTAGTCGTATCGGATCGTTCAATCGCATGGTAAAAACTATGGATACAAGCTATTCAGTACAGCAGTATAGCGATAGGGTAGACGCATTCATGACTGAGGCGGCATCCCTCATGGATACCTTGGCACCCAGTTCGGGCAGTATGCTAATCCAATGCGGTCATTATGTCACTCAGGTCGATGAGGTTATGTCTGGCGATGAATTGCTTGATATTAACATTGTCGAGGGCGGTGGTACCTACATGGCATCAAGTGTTGAGTGGCTTGAAGAGAACGGTATCGAGCATGACATTCACTTGATCTTTACTGATGGTGAGATGGGGGCTGATGATTACCGCATCTGTGCTGAGTCTGGAGCGATCCTTGTGTTAGTGGTAATGCCTGATCACTACTACCGCAGGAATCTTATTGATTCAGGCATCGACTACATACTGGCTAACGATGATCCGTTAGCCGCTTAACCTATCGCTGTGTTTTGTGCGCCTGTAGTGCCAACAGAACACAGCAATAGGCCATTACTATTAACTTGTTAAGGAAAAGAATCATGGATAAATATTTTAAAACGCTAGACGCAACGCGCCATTTATTTGGAATCAATTGCGTATCAAAGGGTCAAAGATACCTCGACACTGCCGACTTAAACAAGGCAATGAAAGCCGCATTAAGGCGGCATCATGACGTTGGTGCTGAGGCTAGTTATATAATCAATACTTACTTAAACGAGGATGAATTATGAACATCAATGAAGTAATAGATGAGTGCGACACCAAACGACTAAACAAAGAAGGTGTAGGGTTATCTGATGCCTTAGTCCAAATCGTTGAATTTGCTTACACAGAAGGCGTAAAACATAACATTGGTGCTGAGGCAAATTATATTATTAAACTTTATAAAGAGAGGCAACAAAATGGATGATAGTAAATTGTACGAGAATAAAGGCCTTAACGTAACATTTAAGGCGCATGGGGGCTTGCGTGAAATGCTAGATTACGCCCATAAAGAATACGGTGTTAACAAGTCGGAGCAGGCTCAATACTTAATGGAGACATTAATTGCAAACGAGTTAACTGGAGAAAATCAGATGGATGATTATCTACGGATGATCAAGGGCTTAATTATCAGGAAGCTAAGAACCAAACAGAGTGAACTTGAGTTTCAAATAAGCCTGAGAGAGGAGGCGATCCAGTCAATTAACATCGAACTTGGTGATGCTGATTGTCAAATAAACAATGACGAAAGGCTTCTTCGCCTTAAGCAAGTCCTTGAAATAATTCCTGTCAGCAAGTCCTCTTGGTGGGCAGGCGTTAAAAATGGTAGGTATCCGGCATCTGTTAAATATGGTCGATCTACATTTTGGCTCAATAGCGATATTCAGGCATTAATCAACCACATTGATGATAATAAGTTAGGAGAGTTAAAATGAAGAGCGTTAAGCTTAGAGGCCGAAAGGTTGTTGCTAGTTGTAAATACTGTGGCAGTGATAACGTCCAGTTAGATCGGTCACCAGTATGGCAAGATGGAGAGTGGATGATTCCAAACATTGTGACTTACTCGAATTCGATCCTGCAATATGACGGTAACAATTCAGTAAAAACACAGTATGGCCGAGCATCTTGTTTAGCCTGCAAAGGAGACACTTCCGTTGATTTTAAGTTGTTAACAGAAGCAACGCCTTCGATGGAAAACCGTTTTACTTACCATGTTGAGGTGATGGAGCGAATCTCAAACGATAAAGATGATGGTTATGATTGCGTGTTTTTTAAGCGAGAATTTGATTCAATGAGGGAAGTTGAGCAAAGTCTAGGCGATCAGATGGTCAATAGGCATTGTGAGGTTAAGATTAAAAAAGTAATCAAAGAAGAGTATTTATTATAAGTTACCAAAGACGCAAGGAGTCTATTATGGAAATAGCATACCAAGTGATCATGGGCGTATTATTAACGTCCTTTATGGCGGCAACAATAATGCATATGTTTTATACAATTAAAGACGGAGGGTCAAATGAATCAAGAAATAAGATCGACAGATATAATATGGGCGAGCAATCAGTATCTTTTAATTCCATTTCCAGACTGGGGAAATGATTTTGAAGAGTGGGACGCAGATAAAGTTATCACCCACATTGATAACAACAAGGTAGGAGTTTTGGAAGATGCTGACAACAGGGAGATAGCCCGACTCATATTGCAGACGGCTGTTAACTTTAGGGAGTCAGTGAGAATTGAGGCCAGAGATATACTTCAAAAACTATCCGATGTTCTTAATGCAGTTTAACCCTTTTGCCCCATCCTTCTTAATCGAGGGATGGGGCTTTTTTAGTTTAGTTCGTTAATCGCTTTTTCTGTTTGGTAGTATTCTTTTTCAGCTTTTTCTAGCTGATGATTCTCGTCCTCAGTCCATGAGGATTCCGAGTTTTTCCCAAAAATTTTATCCCACGCTTCATCAAACCTGACCTTATCTGTAGGTCTTTGTTTTGAACCTTTACTCATTATATTTAACCTGTTAATAATTACAAAAAATCCAAAGCTCTTCGGAAAGTCTTGAGCTTTTCCTTATCGGTTATATTTAAGTCGTCAACAATAATGTCAAAGACAATCTTTTCCGCCTCAATTCCAAAATTATTCTTTATTTTACGCATAGTCCTAGAGAATATTAAAAGGCCATTGGTGTACTTGTCACCCGATCCACCACCAAACGAACCCATCATTGAGGGCGTTTTAACAAAAATATTAGCCTGAGTAGCTTGTTTTAGAATCCATTCGGCTGTGGAGTGTTGCTGTAAATCTATTTTTTTAGACAACAATAACCGATCTATATATAACTGATCGGTCACCTTAACCCTAAGAAATGCGCCATCTCCCTGCTCTAAAGCAGTTCTATGGCGTTGGTGTAATTCCCTAGTGCCTGTCTCGTTTACCTGTATATCAGAAATCCCAGTCATCGCCTGTTTCATGCCAGTCATTAGGTCGCCCCTTGCCCATAGTAGGTTCAAAATCTCCATAGGAAATATCTGAATATCTCCCTGTCGGTATGTCATAGTCCAAGTTAATAGTACCAGTGGTTCCTACCCATTTGAAGCGACACTTCCAACAATGAATTTCAACATTCTTGTCCTTGTCTAGATGCACAGTGATGCCCAAGTCAGCCTTAGCAAAGAAAGCGGCTGATCCTGAGATGTTCATTCCTTTGGGTACTGGCGTTGATCCGTCTTGATTAGTCATCATCTTGGCAGGGTGAGCGATAAACCAAATGTGTACGTCATGCGCTCTGGCAAAGGTAACAAGGCGAGTTAACATTTCATTGATACCTTGATGCTCGTTACTTACCTCACTGCTCTGTTGAATGTAATTGTAAGGATCAATAACTAATCCGCGAACACCTAGCCGCATGACTGCCTGCTTTGCTCTATCTAAAATGCTGTCGATGGTAGCTGACTCACCCCCACGCTGTTCAAGGAACAAGAAATGCTCAGACACCCATTTCAAGGCATCGGTTTTTTCCTCTCCACTCATGCGATCAGTCTTCCCCTGAAAGAATGGTTTACCTACATACTTTTCACTTAACTTTGCAATGTGCAATGGTGGTGGGTTTTCAAAACTTGCAATGGCAAACTTCCAACCCTCCCTGCTTGCCAAGTTAACCATAAGCTGATCAATAAATTCAGATTTACCAGAACCCGGGATGCCTGTCACTATACTTAACTGGCCCTGAACAACGGTAAACAACCCGTCAACACTTGCAAGCCCTGTAGATGCACCGCCAACAATACCTTCTTTATAAAGATGCTCAATGTCATTGGTGTAATCATCTGCTGAGTAAACACCTTCAAGCGGAACAGGTTTGGCGTTATCAATTAGCTTTCTAAGATACTCTGTGCCGTGATGCTTCAGTACATCGTTACAATCCTTGCACCCCTCTGGGTATTCAATCGTCCAACACTTAGCCCTTCCTATGCGTCTAGCAAGTTCCTCACTAAGCGCAAGCCCTGCTTCATCGAAGTCAGTTGCAAGAATGATTCTATCGGCTTTCTCTAGCTTGGCTCTGGCCGTCCAGACATAGGCAAACTTATTATCCTCCTCTGGGTTTACCTTTCGGTTGCTTACCTTTTGTGGCGCACCGTTGGGAACACTGACAACATTCTGTATCCCTGCTGAGGCGCAAGCTAATAGGTCGCTTTCCCCTTCAACAAAGATAATATCCTTTGCGTCATCTTTTACCTGATCAATACCCCAAAGGGTTCTTGCCGCACCATCTTGAGTAAAATGCTTACCCTGAATTGACCTCCACTTAACTGCTTCACGATCACCATAAACAAATCCAATTGCATCCATCTCACCAGAACCGTTGAAATATTTTCTCCCAGATACTACTGGATAACTTGTTACAGATAAGGGGTCGATTGACCTGCTGAGTAAATAATTATTAATAAGTTCTTGGTCTGATGTGCTTGGCACTGATATAGCCCTCACTTTTTGCGGTTGGACTTGCTTTGTTATGGATGGCCTGTTGTATCTTCCTGATAGGCCGCAATGGTGACATTGGTATAAACAATCCGAACCATCTATGGTTACGCTTAGAGTTTTTACGTTTTTCTTTTTTCGCTCATCTGAGCATTCTGGGCATTGAACCCGACAATCATCGTGGATATTTGAGAAAAAATACCCAAGGTCTAGATCATTCATATTTGCACTCCACTGAAATATGTGATTATAATATCTTCCGTTAGGAAGATTCCTGTTTGAAACATAATCCTAATACTTAGGAATATTCCTGTTACTTGGAATATTCCTAGCAGAATTAGTCATCCTTAAATCCTTCTTTTATCTCATCTATAATATCGTTTATCATCCTTTGTTTTCTTACGCCCCCAACTCTTAACGCCTCAATAACATCCTCTCTTATTTTTATGTGATTCAATCCAACGTGTCCACAAACAATCTCATGTTCGCTTGAAATAAAATAATTGGCCGCATCAAAACTTACTTCCTTACTGCTGTCGTAAGTGTCTTTCAATGCTTGCACGATCATCCTGCGACATAACAATAATAGTTGATCTTGGCGATTCTCTATCGAGCGCCCAAAAGAGGTGCTTTTCTTTGACTTGTCTATCGTTTCCATAAATCTTTCCTTGCATACAGTCTAAAATTACAGATTCATCGAGATCAGGTCTTCTTGAGGCGTAGTAAATCTTAATTACTACGGCCAGATCACCCTCTAATAATTCGGGAAGTGTCTGGCATTGTTGATCAAAAAGTTTAACATAATCTCTAGCCTTTTTGCTCTTTATAAAAGCAGGCCTTCCCCGAATGGTTACAAGTTGTCTTGAGTTAGCTTTACTAGCAGGCTCACCATGTATTACAAAATTAACTGTTGTCATATTACTTTTCCCGTTGTAAGATGTCTACCACTATATACTATTTACTTAACTTTACCAACTATAGGAACACTACTGTGAGCAAAATAGGTAGCTACTTAATCGAAGCAGAAGAGAACGGAGAACTTAGATATGACGAAAGAAATCAGCGATACGTTAAACCCAAAGACTTTGGTTTTGGAGGACAACATTCCTCTGCCGAAAGACCGAAGAGGGATAGGCGAAAAACTTCCCTCAGAGATGAAAGAGTTGATGAGTAGTATGAAGATAGGTCAAAGCTTTTTTATAGAGACTACTGTTGAAGATCAGAAGTCTAAGATCGGGGCTGTTAGGGCATCAATCTCTAGATACATGAACTCGGTCAATACCCCTATAGCAGGGAATTGGTTGTTTTCTGTTAGGCAAGAGAACGAACCATTCCGTGTTGGCATAAGAGTTTTTAGGATGGAAGATAGGGTCGATTCATGAAGATAACTAATAACTTTAATCTACCAGACGTTGTTGTCTCTGCGTTAACGCAGGATGATTACACTAAGGGTAAATCTAACAGGTCTGTTACACAGCTTATTGATTCACCACAGGTGGCTGTACTTGCAAGAGAGAATGCTGATGACATCGAGCAAGATGCCGTTGACTTTCTTTGGTCTAGATTTGGAACCTCAGTGCATACCATGTTTGAGAGAGCCGCTGAGTCTGCGGAAAAGGTTATTAGTGAGCAAAGAATGTTTGCTGAGGTTCTGGGTTGGACTATCTCTGGTGCTGTTGACTTGCAGGAGTTGGTTACTGGTGGGCGTATTGTTAGTGACTACAAGGTGACTTCCGTATGGTCAGTTATCTTTGCCAAGCAAGAGTGGCATAACCAACTTAATTGTTACGCTTGGTTGATTAGAAAGTCTCAGAATACTGCTGTTAAGCAGTTAAGGGTAATAGCAATCATACGGGACTGGCAACGCAGACGAGCAAGTGAAGACTCTACCTACCCTCAATCACCGATAAAGATTATTGAGATTCCTTTGTGGACTGACGAGGAACAGGATAGTTATGTCGAGGAAAGAGTCAGACTTCATCAAGAGGCTGAGTTCAAACGACTGACTGGCGATGAGATAGAGCAGTGTACGCAGGCAGAGACATGGAAAAAGGATGACAGTTATGCTGTTATAAAAAAGGGGAGAAAGAGAGCCGTAAGAGTTTTAGGTTCTCAGCAAGAAGCTGATGACTTCATAGCAGATATATCTGTTGAAGCTGAGAAGCATCATGTTGATGTTAGAAAGGGTGAGGCAACCAGATGTATTCAGAACTGGTGTCGAGTCAGTAAGTGGTGTCCTCAATTTGCAAGGGAGAAGTTCGCATGATGGGCAGTGATAAAGAAACATATTTGAAGATGGTAGCAATATGGTCTATTACCAACATACCAGATTTAAAAGTGTCGTTAATCGGGGATAGCTTTAAGGTAACGTGCAAGTTTGGATTTATTGTAAACATGGATGCAAAGTTATTTTATCAAATAGAACCTCTAGAAGTTGTTCAGTTAATAGAGAAATCGTTCACTAAACAATTTGGGGTAGATGGTTCAAAGTACAGAAACACATTTCGAGGATTTAAAAAGAATCCATTTTCAAGTCAAAACTAGGAGTGCGACATGCCAAAGAAAGAACAATACCCAGAGATAACGTATGGGGCTATCTGGAAAAACCTGTCTGAAGTTGATTGCTCAAAGAACGCTAAGAGCAAGAACGGACTGACTTACCTTGCTTGGAACGAAGCTTGGGCTTTACTCATGGAAAATTATCCAGAGTCTACCTTTGCGTACCTTGATAACGAGGTGTATGCGGATGGATCAGTATCAGTTGTCTGTCAGGTTGAGATACATGGTCTTACTAGGCGAATGTGGTTGCCTGTTATGAACTATGCAAATAAGACGATACCCAACCCTTCATCTAGGGATATTTCCGATAACAAGATGCGTTGTTTGGTCAAGACCATTGGACTTTTCGGTTTGGGATTCCATATATATCGTGGACAAACTCAGCCTGAAGATATGTTTGAGGATGACTCCTCACAACAAGTTAAGGCTAACAGTACAACAGGTACACAAAACACAGCAGTAGGTCATAAAAAGACCAACAAGAAGTCAGTTAATGTAACAGGCAAGGTAGCAGAAGGGGTCAAGAAGGAAGCCCAAGATAAGTCTGATGCAGAGTTTTATCTGTCATGGACTGATGATGATGCCCAAGTATGGGTTGATAAGATGTTTGAGGTGGCTGAGAAGTTTGCGGAATCACCTAATGGCGCAAGAAGCCAGTGGCAAGCGAACAAGAAAACGATTGATCACTTAACCACTAATCACCCCAAGGCGTATGCCTCACTGAAAGAAAAATTCACTAATCTTAGCAATAAGCTAAAAACCCAAGAAGGAAATAACGATGAATAAGCAATATCCGAAAGGCGAAGGCGCAATGTTTGCAAACCAAAAGCAAAACGAAAAGCAACCAGATTGGAGGGGTAATATAGAGGTCACCTCTGCTCAGTTGCGAGAGTTGCTTGATATGGCAAAAGCTAACCAAGCTAACCCTGTCCCTGATTTTAAATTAAAAATGCAAGTAGCGTCATGGAACAGAATTGCCAAGAACACTGGGGCAGAGTATATGTATCTTAGCACTGAGGTTTATAATCCTGAAGTTGCTCCTGCACCTACTCCCCCTCCGGCTCCTGCACCAGAGCAGTTTGATGAAGATATCCCTTTCTAATGAAGTTTGAACTGAAAGAGAACAGCGGAGTGGTAGAGATTCTTCTACCGCTTTGCAATCTTTTCCCCGAAAGAAGCTTGGAGTTAATGAACCTGTGCCTTAAGTCAAAACGAGGCGTTCATGTTGAGGTTAAGTCAGTCGGGAAGTCTAGAACATCTATGCAAGAAAGGTATTACAGGAAGTGGTGCGGTGAGTTCGCTAAGTTTGTGGGCATGACGCATGACGAAATGCACGAAGAATTATTGTGTCGGGCGTTTGGAAGCGAGAGTGTTGGGACATCTATGGGTGAAGTAAGAAGACCGCTTAAAAGAAGCTCTGAGGTTGGAGTTGTAGAATATTCCTCTCTTATTGAGATGTTAATATTTACAGCGGCTGAACTAGATTTTCACGTTCCCCCTGCGGAAAGGATGATAGTAAATGTTAATGATTCAGAATGAGGACAAGGAAGCGTGGTGCAGGCTTGGGGAAACTCAGGAGATAGACTTTGTTGCGAATCGAAAGTTTAGAGGTACTGCCTTAAAGATTAACCCAAAAAAAGAAACGGACAAGTATTCACACGATTTCAGGCTTAATGTGGGTGGAGATTTAAAAACCATTACAACGGAATGGGTTTATTCTGAACGAATGTTTGGCATACCACACCCCTACGCAATCTCAATCAACGAGAAAGACCTAACCCGATACATGAAGCTCTATCCGAATATTCTGTTGATACTGGATATTCAGTTTGAAACGATTCAAGTGGTTAAGTGGGTTGATGTTAAGCGTCTTGCGAGTCTTGCTGAAAAAGGCATAGCAAAAAGGCATGAGTATAAAAGCCGCGTTGACGACAAGAAGGGTAATGCAAAAGTCAGCTATGTATACGACATGCGCTGGTTTTCTGACTTTACTCCTGCGGTCTCGTCTTATGGTTTACAAGTTTAAATAAGTGAGGTAGAGTAAAAGTTAGGCGAGTAAAAGATTCGGTGAGTGGTGGCATCGAGTTGTTCCTCTTCTCCCCTAGAGAAGTACATAAAGAAAGAGATTATGAAGCTCCGTTCGCCTACTTGTAAGATTCATGCGGACAATTTTCTCAACCACCACTGTTAGTAGTTAAAGCATCAACTGCAAGATAACCCATAAGGTGCGGCTATCTTTAACTTTACTCCTTACTCTTAACTTGTTATCTATAAAGAGTATCAAACACGGGCAGGTCTGCCTTCTTCTTTAGGATTGACGTTGCCCTTAAGAA
>ENA-ORXF01002346-ORXF01002346.1-marine-metagenome-genome-assembly--contig:-NODE-2346-length-11367-cov-4.507795_pt1 | contig 11367 bp, 13 predicted proteins | sample MGYA00237864_ERZ511476 | MGnify/ENA primary metagenome ERZ511476 (study PRJEB26306, sample SAMN06343908) | marine metagenome | isolation source: coastal waters | place: Atlantic Ocean: West Antarctic... | reverse complement strand
CGTAGTTTGAAGCAATGGGTATTTTGCGAGTAGATCCCGCATAGTTACGCCCGCCAACTAGGTTGACTGGCTTTAGCCCGTAAGGGGCTGATATAGTAGGATAAGCCATATTTAGGACTCCATTAAAAGATTAAAATTAATTCCCTTTTCCAAAGGTAACCTTCGATTTTCTATCGTTAAAAATAGGCATTCTAGGGTCGCTTTCTCGCATGAGGTTGTTGTCCACTGATCTTATTTGGTTATCCGTTTGCTGCTGATAATAACTGCTGCGTTCATCTACCATCTCAATCGGAGCTTTGCATAACATTAAACCACCAATAACAACATTATCTGCAAATCTTTCATTTTCTACAGTTACCATTGTAATTTCAGGATGATCTGAAGCTTTTGCTGGCTCCCAACCTTCACGTAATTTTGAGGAAACGTTTGTGGCGTCGACTTGTCCTTGATTACTTGTTCGAATCCAACGAAACGCATATCCAGGCTGTGGGGTCGGTGAAGGTAGTACTTCAGGTCGGCTCCAAGCTCGTTTACGTGTTGTTGTTTCACGATTAGTTAATTCACGGTCTATGCGATTTTCAGCCATTTTCTTTCCTCATTTCTATTGCAACCTGTTTGGCGTATTGTTCTGGAGTTAGTCCAAGTCTTTTTGCTACAGACACTTGTGTTTGCGTTAATGTCACTTTTCGAGGTGACGTGCTCCGCGTAGCGGGTGCAACCACGTTTGCCCTGCGTTTAGGCTTCTCTACTTCCAGTTGTGCAACATCCTCAAATTCTTCTGGGAATAGTTGCTGCATACGAGTGTTTATTGCCTCGTAGTATTCGTCGCTTTGAAGGTTTACACCTTGTCTGGCGAGTTTATTATGTAACCCTAGCGCGAGACTTGTCATCTCATCGTCAGTACCGAACCACGGATTGGCTTTCGCCCACTTTGTCGCTCGCTCGTCAGCAACTGGTCGTGCTGGGGTAGATTGAGTATCTGCTACGTTACTTACAGGAGTTTCTACTTCCTGTAAAGTCGGTAACTTAAAATTGTTTAACTTATCAGTTTTAATCTTAGCAGATGTTAAGTTTTCTTGTGCAGCGAGTACAGCATCTGCGTCACCAGACTCATACGCGCTTTTGTATGCGGTTTTAGCTGTTGCAAGCTCAGACTTTGCTCCCCTCTTAGCTTGCTCTAGCAGAGCTGTTTGATTCTTGTTAACACTGCCTTTTAGTTTTTTATTTTCATCCACAAGTGATTGAGCCAAAGTTTCAAGCTCTTGCTTTTCTCTGAAAGCTGCTTCTTTAGCACGTCTCTCGTCGTGGTAACCTTTACTGAAATGTTGCATGCGTTTACGAACTTTTTCAGAATAGTTTTCAAGTTCTTCATCAGTTACATCCTCTGGGGGTTCAGATACCTTGCGGTTTCTATCAGCTTTAGGTGTATCATTTACAACTTCAATTTCTATTTCTTTATCAACGGGTTCAGGTTTTACCTTTTCCTTTTTACCGCTGTCTAAATCAATCTCAATTGCGGATGATCCTTCAATCTCAATTTCTGGTTTACTAACATCTTCCTGTTCATCAGGAAAACTATACTCAACTTTTTCAAATGCCATTTTCTATTCCTTATGCTCGTGATACGCCACGGGGGTCGTTAACTACGGCTTCTATTGAATCATCGTTCATCAAACGGTACTCAACACCACCGACTTTAAATCTCGTGCCTGTGTTTGCACGAAACATTACATAGTCACCTACTTTACACCAAGGGGTGTTACCAAAACGTTCCACATCAGAATAAGCCTGATCTCCCATATCTAGAACAAGTCCAATAATAGACATAATATGTTCTTGATGTATTATAGTGGTTGTTTTTAGTACCTTGGTATCTGTGAAGGTTTCTTCTATTTCAGGCATTGCTATAAGTACGCGATACCCTACAGGACGTGGTAATTGAGCTTCAAGCTCTAACTCTTCTGCTTCATTCACGTCAAGTTCTGCTGCTTCATTCATCGTCATCATCTTCCATATAATTGCGCGAGAGGTCTTCTATATGTGATAGGCTGGACTCAAGACCCCGTATAAGTCCAGTTACTTCCTTGTATTGGGCAAAGTCTTTTGCTCCACCACTCCCAAGAAATTCTAGTGCAGAGGCTTTTTCAACCCCGATGTTATCTCTAAGCACGTCAAAGACGGTTTTTGCCATTATTTACTCCCAGTTTTGTTAGGTTGCATTGTTTTAAACAACTCTAAGTCCAACCTATTATCTGCTTCCTGTTTACTAGCTGCCATCTTAACGCCATCTTTCTCGGCATCCATCATAAGCTCTTGCTCGTCTAGTTCTAGTTTCTTAGCATCTCGCATAGCATCTGCTTGATCTTTCTTAGATTTGCGATCTACTTCAGACTGTTTAATCTGCACTTCTGCTTGTTTTAGTTGGAACAGAGGATCTTGTTGTTGTTTCTGCGCTTTTTCTTGTGCCGCTTGTTGTTGATGCGCTTGTGTTAGATCTTTAGCGGCAGTAGCAACAAGTCTTGCAAGGTTAACTTCAATCTCTTCAGGTAACTGTGCGTTTGGCGCAGGTAGTTCAACACCGAGACGTTCTTCGATATCTTTACGGTACTTATACCCAAGGTGTTCTGCGATATGTGCTTGAAGAGAAGCCATTATCTGCTTGGCCTGTGGGTTCTGTCCAATCATCTGTGCAACCATCGGATCTTGCATAAACGCCATATGTGTTGCAATGTGAGCGTCTTGATCTTGGTACATAAATGCTTTCATCGGTTTACCCATTAACGCTGCCATATTCTCGCTGATAGGATCTACGGGTTTCATGTCGTCTTTTGTTGGAACAAGTTTATCTGCATTCTTGACTCCTAACACGTCTATCATCTGCCTGTGCAACTGCGGTAAGTCATATATCTGCGGTGCTTGTTGTGACATCTGTAGCACGGCTTGGTATTGTACCACTCTTTGCGCCATAGTAGAGCTATTAGGGTCACTGACAGGAATAACATCTATTAACATGTAATCAGATTGCCGTGCGCTTACTTCTCCTCTAGCGGGCTGGTACGCATACTCAGTAGGAGCGTATTCTGCCATTAACATCTTTAAGAGTTTAAACTCTTGTTTCATAGCGTAGTGGACACGCGCCTGTACTGCGGCCATAGGTTTAAGCGTACGCTCTAGAAGTGCAAGGGTGGTTCCAACTGGAGCATTAGCTGACATATCTGAGATGTTCATGTCACTGATAGCGCCGAGTCTACGGCCTTCTTGTGTTATCTTGTCTAGGAGTGCGAGTAGTGTCTGGCTGGGCTCCTTATAAGGAAGTGGCATAATGTTATCACGTATGCTGCCCGATGGTACGTCTACATCTTTAAACTCACCTGGGGTGATAGGGGCATCGTCACCCTTGATACGCAATCCACGCGATTTCAACCCGCCAGGGAGGTTTGCGAGTGTACCAGCGTCTACTAATTGACGTATCAAGGATGTTCCCGCCTTGGCATAACCACCTATAATGTGGATTAGTCCAAGCCCGTAAAACCCAAATCCAGGAACATATACATAGTGCACAAAATGTTGACGCTTTAACATTAGCGCGTCATCTTGGCTCCAATTTCTGCGTATTGCTAGTATCTCGTTAGAACCTCGCTCCAACGTTACAACGTATGGTTTAGCTATATCATCCTCATCGGAGTCGCCAACACCTTCAATTACAAGGTCAGCGTGTATCTCATAAACAGTAAAACGGTCATCATCAGTGAGTGAATACCCACCTTCTTCTGCTTTGCGTTCTTCTATATCAGAGTGATACGGCTGTGGATCTCCAAGGTCTACTTCTCTGTAGAACCCGTTAGCCTGTAGTTTCTTTAAGTCGTTCTTTGTCTTACGCATAACGTGAGTAACACGCTCTGCAGTCTCTATATGTGATGCTCCGTAAGGCACGATAACATCTTCTGCTGGGATATACACCGCCATCTGGCGTCCCATATTAGGATCATAGTATACTTTCTTAAACGCTGAACCCGCTAACCCAAGACTGTAGAGCATTCTCTCATGCTCTGGGCGATACTCAACCATATTCTCGGTAAGCTCATAGTTCATGTCCGCCTTAACACGTTCAGCGGCTTCTTCTTTTTCTTTAGTTTCTTCACCTAAAATCTTAGTTTTTACTGGCCCAGCGGAGGGAAACGTCTCACTCATTGTTTCTGCTTGGAACCGTATAGCAGCTTCTGCTAATACCGTAGAATACACCCCACACGCGCCCTCCCAAGGCTCTGTGCGTTCTTCATACTTAAAGCCAAGTACATCTAACCCTTTAACAAAGGTGTCCGCCCATTCTTTGCGGCTGTCCATGTCAGACTCAACCATGCCACATATGTCCTTGGCAAGGGAGTTAAGGTCACTATCTTCTAATACTTCTGCTAAATTCTCGTCAAACTCACCGCTCATAGCGCCTTCTGCGTCAGGCATTAGCGTTATTTCCATACTTCCATCGTCTAGTGTAACACTCTCAGGGTTTACAATCTCAATCTCTAGTTCCCCTTCACCAACTTCCTCGTCGACCCCCTTTGGGGCGGAGTATAGTCCTTTTTCAATAGCCATCAGTAAAATCCACTTCCTTTGCGTTTAAAGTACCGAACCTCGTCAGGCTCGTCATTTGGTAGTCTTATAAATCCGCCCTGTCTAAACCGCATTAGGGCCATTACAGTAGAGTCAACAAGGTCATCATGGCTCATAAATGGAAATCCTGCAATCTCTTCTATTACTTCTTCTGCCCAACGTGTCTCTGGAACCCAACATAACCCCGACGCTACAATATCAGTTACGGAGTTTAAACGTGCCAACTTGTCACCTGAGCCCCTGTGGGGTGTGTACTCTTGCACGGGTAGTCCCATACGTCTCATTTCTTGGTAAAGCGCAGTGCCCGCACTCTTTTTCTCCACAATGAACGCGTCTGGCTCCCATTCAGAGTACTCCTCCATAGCCATATCTTTTAACTCTGGGAACTCCATACGCTTTTTTATACTATTTAGCAAAATAATATTGTAGTTATCTACTTCTTCGTTTAAAAACACGCCCCACGTCGTCAATGCGGTGAAGTCTGCACGGTTGTGCGTTTCTGCTGCAGCGTCGAGAGACATGATAATATATTCACAAGACGGCGGGCTTTCTTTGTCCCATCGTTTCCACCACTCTCGCTTAACCAGGGCGGCTTCTTCAGCGGTGGGTTCTTGTTGATACTGTGCGTTCCACTGGAATACAGGCATAGATGCTTTTGTTCTAAGCAGTGCTTCAAGGTCAAAAAACTCAGGCCAAAGCGGTTTTTGGGTAGATTTCTTGGTTTTCTCGTCCACTACATCTAGTATTGCGGGGAACTCAACCACCTCATATTGATCTGATCGCTCGTTCTGCCCCATATCTCTTACAACACGTCCTGTCAGGTCATCCATATGCCAACGTGTTTGTATTATGGCAACTCGACCTCCAGGCATAAGCCGAGTACGCGCTCCAAACGTGAACCATTCATAGGCTTTTTCGAACACTTCAAAATTTCCGTTAATGACATCTTGTTCAGAATGGGGGTCATCGATGAGCAAGAGGTCAGCACCCCGACCAGCAATAGAAGAACCAATACCGCACGCATAATACTCACCTCCAGAGTTAGTGTTCCAACGACCTGCTGATTTAGAGTCAGAAGCGAGCCTAACTGTAGGAAATATGGACGAATACTCGTCTGTAGCGATCAAGTTACGTACTTTACGGCCAAAATCTACCGCTAAGTCCGTGGTATGGGACACCATCATAACCTTTTTGTTCGGATTCCTTCCTAAAAACCATGCAGGGAAATATATGGACACAAGTTGAGACTTACCATGACGTGGTGGTATGTTAACGCATATACGGTCTTTCTCTCCCCTTTCTATGCCCATAAGCATATTTGCTAATAGTCTGTGATGCTTCCCAACTATGTAGTCGGACTGCATTCTTTTACAAAATTCAATTAAATCGTCGTAAGCAAGGCTATTTTCCTTACGTACGCTCAACTCATCGACCATACGGTCAATTTCTGCCACCTCATCGGTGCTGTAATGGTCTAAATTGTCCAACATTACTTGGATTTCTTCTTCGGTGAAGGCTAAAGCGACTTCACTCATCATCAAACTCCTCATCAGAGTCATTAATTCCTAATTCTTCGTTCACATCTACAGGCTCACCATCAATAATCACCGCATTTTCTATCTCTTCAGGCGGGTTTACCAATTTTGCTAGCTTACTGCGTAGTTTTTCCTTGATATCGTCAGTAGACTGGTGCGTTATTGTCACTTCAGACTTCTCGGCAAACAATGCTACGTCCGAAATCTTCCCTAAAAGCTCCAATGCACGTATGCGTACACGCGGATCAGGGTTCTCTGTCTCCAGTAGTAGCTTATTTGTCACAAGGTGACGTATTTGTACCGAACTTTCTACAACAGAGCGGCCAAACTCCTGTAAAATACTGTCTGTAAGTATCAAAGACGCGGGTGTAAGTACCGCTACTCTCTTAGGAGTTACCTTTTTAGAAGTCTTTACGGGGTTATTTGCGTATGCGACTGCAAGTTTGGCTGCGACATCCTTGTCTTCCTTGCTAGGTTCTACCTCTAAACCATGCTTGCCAAGTTCTTTTGCGGTGTTAGCTGCTGACTCCATACGATCCTTAAGATCAACAGAGGGCGTAATCTTATTTATTTGTACACCTAGTTCAGGTTCTACCACTAAAGTCATTCTTTTCATATCGCAGGTTATTAGCCGATAAACATGTTATAGTATAAAAAAAATTTTTGTAAAGGATTTTGAAATTTCTATGGGGGGTCTTCTTGTATAGAGGGGGTGTGGGGTCGCCGAACTCAAAATTTTGGTAATTATTCGCGTGGAATAGTAATACTACAGGCGCGTATGGTACCAAAGGTAAAAAGGGGTCATGGGGGTAGGGTATGCCCACCAGAAACCAGTTTTCACCATGTCAATTCTAGCCACTGGCTAACGTTTTTATTGGCGTCATCTATTGGGAAACACGTGTATACATGTTATACATAGTCATCGACAAGGGAAACCTTGGTACGATTTAACGTTAGCCACTGGCTAACACATTATGAGGAATATATATTATGCCTAACAATACAAACGTAGTACTATGCGAGCGTACACTTCACTTGGTTAAAGAAGATAGCAAGGCTAACAAGGCCAGCCAGAAACGTTCATCAACATTGATTGAGCAATTGATAAAGATCGGTTGGACTAACGAGAAAGATCTAGGTAAAGATGATAGACTTGCTATACGAGCGGCATTTGCAGAAAGGTTTACACCAGAAGCGATCAAGCTTGTTAACAAAGAGAAGGCAACAGGTCACGACACCGCGCCCGATCACAATGGCTGTCACTTTACATCTGGTGGCAAGCCTAAAAACCAAGCGCATTGGAAAGGTCAAATTACTTCTGGTCTTAACAAGTTAGCCATAGCGATTGAAAATCGTAAGGTAAAGAAAGCTTCAAGTAATGGTGCTAATACACCTCGTGACATCTTTACACGTGTAGCAGATGAGATCGCCAAGCTTAAGACAGCGGTTAAGAAAGCAATTGATAAAGAAGAAGATGAAGTAATACAGATCAGTATGCAAGCCATGCTCGAAAATCTTAGAGCAATCAAGTAAATCTTAATTCCCTAGGCGGTAATAATGCCGCCTAGGTTAACTTGTTATAGTGAGGTAAACAAAATGGCTGTAAAGAAAACATTAACATTTAAAATAGAAGTTTCTATTTCTGGTTTTGACGAATACCCAGTAGATCAAACTAAGGAATTGTTTGAATTAAAGAATGTACTAGATAATTCAATTGAACTATCTGATTATAAATATTTAATTGGCATATCTAAATATGTTGAAGAGTATGATTAGGGAGCTTAATTGCTCCCTTTTTTTTGTCTCTGAAAAAAGAAACCAGTGTTTAGTATAGCGTTGCGTGTTAACACGTTAGCCAGTGGCTAGCCAATTGACACCAGTTTTTATTATAGCGTTGCGTGCAATGTAACCTGTTAAGTTATTGATATCATTGCATTGTTACAAAATATGGGGGTAATGTAACCAAATGTTACCTTTTTTCCAGAGAAAAGTTACATTATGCTCTCGTGGTAAATAGTGGTAGCCAGTGGCTAGCGGTTGTAAGCAATGGGTGTAAAAAGGTCTATATATATATATATTCTTATAATGTTACTTTCTAAAAAACTGTACGATCTTGTTGGCTTGACCCCCTTCTCGCTACTCCTTTGTAACCTTTTCTAATCGTGTCTCTCAGCCCCTTCATAATTCTCACCTGAAAGTAACATTGTAACATTCCAATCTTTTCAATAACTTGCAGACCACACACAGGTAACATTAGGGAACATTACAGCACATTGCACCAAACCCCACCATTTAACACCAGATACGTTCGAACAATAAGTAACCACATCGTTTGACATTTCCTGATAGTTGTGTTATACTGTAAGTATGATCAAGCAAAGTAATTATACAATATGACGCAACACACGACAACACGTCATACAACCTCTAGCCACTGGCTAGCAACAAACGGAGAAACCAATGGAATGTACAAAATGTAGCAATCAATTCTCAGTAGATCGAGCGATGTTAGGTTATTCAACATGTCTCGATTGCGGAGATCAAGACGCGACCCAAGCCCGACTCGGTTGGACTATCGTACCCTTACCTAAACAAGGTTACACGCGTATCACCAATATCGAAGAACTAAAGCACCTTAACCAAAAATCATTAGCCACTGGCTAGAGGAGGAAAACAAGATGAGTAAGAAAGAATTATTAGATAGTTTTCTAAAAAGCGTGAGCAAGAAATATGTATTAGACCACATAAGCCGAAAGTTAGGTTTGATGCACGTAGACGCGGCGGCTAGTGATAACATAACACTTGCCATAAAGATAAACGAAGTAGTGGCTTTACTAGAATTATACAGAGGAGAAACAAAATGACGTTTGAAATGTTAATCACATTATACGCAGGGTTCCTAATATGCTACGTTCCCTACGTACTAACCAAGGTGATCAGAATGAGACGCGAACATGACCGCCTACGTAGAGAATTTATAATCAAAAGCAACGTTAGGGATTCCCTAACACAACGAGGAGAAACAAGATGAGTGAAGTAGAAGTAGGAGCAATTGAAGATGGAATACACGCCGCATGGGCTATCGGAAAACGAGCAGGGTTTGAGAACAATGAGTTGTTCCAGATGCACGAAGTCGTACACCTTATGCAACAAGCATATGAGTTAGGTTATTTCTTGTATCCTGATCAGCATGACCTGAGTAGTAGCCAGTGGAACAAGACCATGACCGAACAAATAGTGGAGTTACTTACGGAAGCATTTAACAGTCAAATGGAGGAAACAAAATGAACTTTGAAACAAACACAGCCCCGACCCTTGCGTCGTCAGCACTACTAGTTGACTTACGCATATCACAAGCAACACTTAGGAAGAAGGACAAGCGTGCCTCACAGGAAGTTGTTAACACAAACAATGCCAAGAGCGGTGTTGCAGATGTCTATAAGTCTCTTCTTGGTGACAGCGATATCTTTCAGGCTATCGGCAGACACGTGGGTACTGCACGTAATTTGCACGTGAGTATGACAACACCTTGGAGTGATGGTGGTCAACGCCTGATACCCACCAAGCGATACTTCGACTACACCAAAACAATGTCCGACATGCAGAGTGAGTTCTTTAATCTATGTGAGAAGTTCTTTGTTGAGTATGAGTTCCAAGTAGAACAAGCCAAGATCAAGCTTGGTGATCTATTCAACAAGAGTGACTATCCTACCTTGGAGGAACTAAAGCTTAAGTTCGCGTGGAATGTATACACGTTTCCATGTCCAGATGCAGGTGACATACGTGTCGATCTACCTGCCGAAGCACTCAAGCAAGTTCAAGAAGATTGCGAAGCGAGCTACAATAGCATGATAACTAAGTCTATGAATGACGTGTGGACACGTATACATGAAGCACTCTCAAAGATGTCCAGGACTATCGACTTCGGTGACAATGAGAAGAAAAGTGTATTCCGTGACACACTTGTGTCCAACGTAACTAGTATAGTTGATATGCTCGACGACTTCAATCTCGACAACAACCCTGAGAAGGAGAGGATACGTCAACAACTAGAGTACACGTTCCAAGGTGTTACACCTGATGCACTACGTGAGGACGCACACTTCCGCGCTCAAACCAAGAAGAACGTGGACGACATTCTTAAATCATTACCATCAATTGGTATTTAACCTAGCCACTGGCTAACAACAATGGAGAAACAAAATGAATAACTCAGCGAAACAAATGTATGCACAAAGTCTTGACGAGTGTGCGGAAAGTATCTTGGCGATCGGTCACTTACGTACCATCCTTATGCAAGGTGATATCGGCAACGGTAAAACATCGATGCTTACGACACTAACAGAGCGGTTATCAAACCATACACCCTGTTACTTTGATGCTACTACTAAGGATCTCGGTGACATGAGCATACCAAACATATCGAGGATGAACGAACAAGGCTATGTGAGTATGGTTCCTAACGAAGAACTCGGTGCACACTTGAACAAACCTATCATACTAATGATTGACGAGTTCGGTAAGGCTAACCCTGCGGTAAAACTTGCACTGCTACGCGTGATGCAAGAACGTACAGTAGGTAGCATTAAATTGCACCCCGACAGTATCGTATTTGCAACCACCAACAAAGGATCTGAAGGTGTAGGTGATTTGTTACAAGCACACGCGTGTAATCGTATTATCCTTGTACAAGTACGTAAGACTAGCGCCCTTGAGTGGATCGATTGGGGTATCAACAACGGTATACATACGTCAGTGTTGGGGTTTGTCAAAGACTTCCCCTCAGTGCTACAACCGTTCGAAGAAGTAAAAGACCCAACTGAGAACTCATACATCTTTCACCCACAACTACAACGAGTGTCTTTTACCACACCTCGATCATTACATGCCGCATCGGACATACTACATGCACGCAAGAATCTAAGTGATCACACCGTAACAGCTCTACTCATGGGTACTGTCGGTGAACGAGCCGCGATGGATATGATGGCCTTTGTTAAACTGGCAGATCAACTACCATCCCTCGATAGTATCAAGAACGATCCAAAGAACGCGAAAGTTCCAGATAGTGCGAGTGCTACGTGTATGGTTGTGTACAGGTCGCTGGCTTCAATGGAGAAAGACTGGGTCAACGCGTGGATGGACTACATGCCAAGGCTAAACAAAGAAGCCCAAGGTATGTTCGTCAATGGTGCGAGGAACCCGAAGTACAGCAAGATCG
>ENA-ORXF01002345-ORXF01002345.1-marine-metagenome-genome-assembly--contig:-NODE-2345-length-11370-cov-7.560259_pt1 | contig 11370 bp, 32 predicted proteins | sample MGYA00237864_ERZ511476 | MGnify/ENA primary metagenome ERZ511476 (study PRJEB26306, sample SAMN06343908) | marine metagenome | isolation source: coastal waters | place: Atlantic Ocean: West Antarctic... | reverse complement strand
TATAGATAATACCACAACAGCAGTTTTATTTAAACTTTAGGAGCTATAATGAAACATATATTAGTATGCGGAGCAGGCGGGTTTATAGGTAGTCATCTTGTATCTAGACTCAAAAGTATGCCTAGCCAAGATATTTACGTTGTAGGTGTAGATATTAAACAACCTGAGTATATAGATGACGCTGATGAATTTCATATCTTAGATCTTACCAATCAACACGCTGTTGATGACTTTTTTCTGCGTAATGCTTTTGATGAAGTATATCAACTAGCTGCTGATATGGGCGGAGCTGACTATATTTTCACAGGTGATAATGATCTAGAAATTATGACTCGATCTATGCAGATCAATCTTAATGTAATAGACGCTGTTAGAGCCTATAATGTTCCCAAAATTTTCTATAGTTCTTCTGCTTGTGTATATTCAGAAGATAAACAAGTTGACCGTAATAATATTGATTGTAGGGAAGCTGCTGCTTACCCTGCTAATCCAGATTCTGAGTATGGTTGGGAAAAACTATTTGCTGAAAGATTGTATATGAATCTTCATAAACATACTAATACTCAAGTTCGTATTGCTCGTTTCCATAATATATTTGGGCCAAGTAGTGAATATGACAGTGGTAGGGAAAAAGCACCAGCCGCACTATGTAGAAAAGTATCTAAATGTGCTAATGGAGGCTCTATTGATGTATATGGTACAGGTGAGCAAGTGCGTTCATTTTTATACATAACTGATTGTTTAGATGCTATAGAAGATCTAATGCTTAGTGGCTACTCTGCACCAATTAATATTGGTAGCGATTTTACTATATCTATCAATGACTTAGCTAAAAAGATCATTGCAATCTCAGGTAAGTCGATCACTATAAATAATATTGATGTACCCCAAACGGGAGTTATAGCTCGTACCTCTAACAATGAGTTATTTGATAGAATGGTAGGCACTGCAAAAAAAGTATCATTACCATACGGTCTTTCAGAACTTTACTTATGGATAGACTCTCAAATATGATAACAGTTGAGCATGAGTTTGACCACACACTTGTCACTATTCTAGATAATAGTGGTGAGTGTGATGATTTAGAACTTGTTGTAGACGAAGATTCTGTGTATATAGTGCAGGAAAATAATATGCTTTTAATAACACCTTTCATGTTAAAAGAATTAATTGCTTCCTACGATATGAAAGAGGGTTCTTATATTACTTATGGGTTAGAATAGTAACTGATTAAACTCTTGCCTTGCTGAGTCCTTGTTTTTTCTGTTATTATAAATAATAGTAAAAAAGAGGGTCACATGACAACCGCTAGAAATATCATTAAGAAACGTCTTAAAAAACACGGTAACACTCTGCTAGGTGTTGGCGTGTATTCTGCTGTTATAGACCAAGGTAGTAAGCAGAACAAAGTTATCAAGATTGGTAACACACTTACTGATCCTTGGCTAGATTACTATCAAAATGCTATTGCCTGCTCTAATAATCCTCATTTTCCTACTGTTTATTCCTTTCATCACGATCAAAGTAATGAATATTATGTAGCAGTAGTAGAGAAGCTACTACCTGAGCATCCAGAGGGAAATGCTACAAATAGCAATCTAAGCTGTTTACAAGAGATATTTCGTATTCATGCAGGCTCAAAGTCTGATTATGAAACATTCAAAGATGAAATCTGGGCAAATGCAGATACCTTCAATGGTTGTTTTTATACAGATGTTGAACAGCTTTGGAGTGCTGTATCTGCTGTCAAGGAAATTAGAGATGATACTTGGAATTACGAAACTGAAGAGTATGAGTATGCTGTTGATATGCACGCAGGAAATCTAATGTTTCGTCAAGATGGTACACTTGTATTAAATGATCCGTTATCGGATACAGAAATTGAATTTGAAGATGATCTTGCTCAGTGGGCAGAGGAAAATATGGGAGTAAACACATGACTACAAAATTACAGGCAAAATTACATGAGTTAATGAAACCTATTGACAGCCAGATTATGATGTGCGATGATAAAAACGATGTTTTATTATTTGCATGTGCAATGGTCACAAGAGCTTCTCGTATATTAGATGAGCAAATAGGTATCGAGGGCAGAAAACAAATTATGAAAGACTACTATGAGTAATAATTATTCTACTACTAAAGATCTGGGTAAAGCAGTCAGTATAATAATGTTTATGATATTAGGAGTACCAATGCTTATGGTAATGAGCTTTGAGGAATATCCTAAATATTGTAAAATGTCAATACTTGTACCCTGTATAGGGGTTTTAATTGATGAAAACTGAAATGATTACTGATGTTCGACCTAGATTTTGGGATAGAACTAAACGTAAATATCAGATAACTTATCCAGATGGAACAACAGACATATGGGACAAGATTACAATTTCAGAATGTCTAACAAAGTATAACAATTTGAGTCCATACGATAATGGATTGCAACTATTAGAGATATTAGAAGATGAAAAAGATTAAGAATAAAGTAGCAGCATATAGGGTACATGAGTATATCAGACTCTTTGATTTTCATAAACCTTTGCTATCACAGATGCCAGTTATTATACTGATTGCAATGATATTTGGCATGATGTTTATAGCTATACCTGTAATATATTCAGAGAGCGGTCATTAAAATGACTTCAAGAGGATTTAATCAATGAGCATTAAAGATTATATTAAAAGTTTTGCTGATTTCCCTGTTGAGGGTATTGACTTTAAAGATATGGCTGGATTATGTGCAGAACCAGAAGGTTTTCAACTAGCGAATGATTTTTTCTATAGTGCTGCTGTAGCTCATATAGGAGATGTAAAATTAATAGGTATTGATGCTCGTGGCTTTCCCTTTGCAGCAGTATTAGCTGATAGATTAGAAGCACCATTAATTCTTGCTAGAAAAGCAGGAAAACTACCTGGCCTGTGTTATTCTGTAGAATATGATTTTGAATATGGTAGTGCAAATGTAGAGATACAAGCTAGTTCGATTACTAAAGGTGATAATGTCATTATTATTGATGACCTCATGGCTACAGGCGGCACTATGAACGCTACAATAAATTTAGTTCAAAATATGGGTGGTAATGTATTAAAGTGTTTATGTTTGATTGATCTACCTAAATTAGGTGGAAGTAATAGTTTAGAAGAAAGAAATATATCTTTTGAATCAGCAGTAGAATATTACTAAGTGTTACTTACTATAGTTGGTTTTTGCACTTGTTTTTGGTTTGCAATACTATGTACTTTCTGGTGGGCTAAGAACGAAGATAAGAAACTTCATCCTGAGAAATATTTGAATTGGGTAAAATAATGAATGACCTATTTAGTAACAGAAGAATGTATTAAGTGTAAACACATGGACTGCGTAGAAGTATGTCCTGTAGATTGCTTTTATGAGGGCGAGAACTTTTTAGTTATTAAACCTGATGAGTGTATAGACTGTGGAGTATGTGAACCAGAATGTCCAGTTGATGCTATTTGTGCTGATGAGTCGATAACTGATGAAAAAGAATTAGGCTATTGGCTTACTCTAAACACTAAATATAGTGAGATATGGCCTAATATAGTAGAGATAGGTACTAAACCTGCTGATCACGCAGAGTGGGAAGGTGTACCAAATAAAAGAGAATTGTTAAGTCCAAATCCAGGTGAGGGAAGTTAGAGTAATGAGTAAAGATGTTAGAGAGTCTGCCCAAACACAAGCTGAAATAGGCTTTGACGGGTTTATGTACTGGATGAAAAAAGGTACTATAGTTTCTGTATTACTTCTTGCTATTGTAGTAGTTGGTTGTAATTCTGGAGTAGAAAAAGGAAGTTATCCTGCTTACAATGGTGAACAGTATAACCCAAGTAATATGAGTATAAATAAATGAATTAATAGGAGAGAATATGAAAAAACTACTACTAGCTATTAGTGTGTTTGCTATTGCATCCTGTACAGCAAGTATATCTATAAAAGCACAAGAATTTAATGGAGATCCAGGAGCACAACCTTTACAGGAAGCTAATCCTCTATCTCCCAATAAAAATAAACTACCATCACATATATACCCACCTACACTACAACGTAGCGAGATGGGTTGTTCTATGATAGATGGGTTTAGTATGGTTAAAAATCAGTATGGAGAAAAACCACTATTTACTGGTACAGGTCTTCAACTTATTGTACCTCCAAATACGATGGGATCATCTGTAAAATCTATAAAACGTCCTATGACTTTATACGTTAATCAAGAAACAGGAACTTGGACTTTAGTTTCATTTTGGACTGATACTTATGCCTGTTTGGTAGCTAATGGCCGAGATTTTACTCCTGGTGGTCGTAACCTATCAGATAAAGATAAGTTATAGTAGTTTAACAATCTGATTCAAGTTCGAACTTGATTGATGGTTATTTTTCTTCTATATTATATAAAGAAGATAAAAACAAGGAGTTATCAATGACTGACGGATTTACATTTTGGATGAAAAGCGTTAATGTACAGTGTAATCGTGCTTTTGGTATGGATACAGATTTCCTACCTGACGCTAATTGGCGTCCATATTATGATGACGATATGACTCCTAAACAGGCTATTGACGAAGCTGTGATGGATGCTTGGGATGATATGTTGGATATGCAAGAGATCTGGGAAGATCATTGTTCACGGGAGGCTGTGTAATGCACTATAACTTAGATATTACGGCTGTTGATGGAGAAGTATTTAGCGGCTCATTTAAGAGCATTTACCCTATGGCTGAGAAGATTGTACGTCATCTTGGTTCTAATTTCGATATAGGGTCTGGGTACTCAGTATCTCAAGACGGTGTTTGTACTGCTATGATTTCTGGTTGTTCTTGGACTGATATTAGTGATGTCATTCGTGACATAAAAAGTCAAGAAGAGTCACATAATGCCAGAGCAAGCTATGAGTACTGGGGTCGTGCTATTGGAGATATTAACGTAGATGGCGAACCAGCTTTCTAAGGAGTACTATACTCTCCTTAGCTCAGATGGATAGAGCAAGTAACTTCTAATTACTAGGTCGGGCGTTCGAGTCGCTCAGGGGAGGCCAATTACCATGTATCCTGCTTGCGTAGGTTTAAGTAAAGCAGGTGATTATGGCAAAGTATCTGGGGTTTGGTCAGATAACAAAAGAAGATCTACAAGATGGTACTATTCATATATCCCGTTTCACTGGTTGAAATACGACGAACACGGGGTATATTTACTTAAAATTACACTCCTGTAGCTCAGTGGTAGAGCGCAGCGCTCATAACGCTTTGGTCCTTGGTTCGAACCCAAGTGGGAGTACCAATCATTATTTAACTCAAACAAAGGACAATATCTATGAATTTAGTTGCTATCGTAATTTTGGGACTCTTCGGTAATGATAATGCGGAGTTCTTTAAAGCCTCTGAAGCTAATGCTGCTGCAGGGCTTACTTGGGAATATACAGGAACACAATCTGTACCCGAAGGACATGTAGCTCTACCTACTGTTAATCCAGATACAGGTAAAGAGACTGTAATGTTTGTACGCAAATGACTCTATTTTATGTAGGTTTATTCGTAATTGCACAATTACTAATGACTGAGCCAGGACCACCTATGGGTGTGATTCCTGTGATTTCTACTGATGGCATGTAAGAAACATGGATACAAAGGCAACAAGCCCTGTCGGGCTTGTGCAAATGAGGGATCTAACTTCTTATGGTGGTTATTTCTGTTCTTGTTAGTTCTCTCATTTTTTGGGTAAGGAGCCTCGATTATGGAATTTGTTTGGCATATACTCTTAACAGTTTGTTCTGGTCCAATCTGTTTAGAACAAGATGTACAAAGATTTGATACTAAAGCAAAGTGTGAAACAGAGCTTGTAGAATATGTAGATATGCCTGCTGATGGACATTGGGATACGGTTGTTTATACCTGTAAGCCTATAAATTCGGTAGATCTATGATAGAATTAACATCTGAAATAGCTAACTTTATGAGTACCATAAAGAGAACAAAGAAACATAGTCATCTAGACTATATAACTCCCTTAGTCGATAAATATGGAATTACAGCAAAACAAGCTGAACAATTACGACATGACTATGTAGTAAGTATATTTAAAACATTTCCCTATGGAGATCCTGATAATGATTAGATGGTATGACCCAGTAGCCTGTATTGTATGGACAGGATGGATTTGGACTAATTTAATGTTTTTGGTTAGTCCCTATGCAACTTACGGAGTAGGCTTTGTGTCTGCTTATTTTGTTTACTTAGGGTTTTCAACTTGGACAGGGAGGTACTGCGAATGGAGGCTTTATCAAGAAGGCTAGAGTTCGACAAAAAAGGACAAATTGTATTTTGTTTTGGTGATAAATGGTCACTAAGCGTGATTAATGGAGGCTATGGGGCAGAAGAAGGTAAGTTTGAAATCGCACCTATGGTTGGTGATGATATTGAATTTGTTGATGGAGTTAGCACTGAGTTTGATAATGTGCGTGGATGGCTGACTGAACAAGAAGTATTCTTCTACGTTGATAAAATGTCGGAGATTACAGGTTATCCAGCTAAACATAACGATTCTTCCTTGCCATATTGGTAAATTTTATGCTATTATAAAGAATAACAAGACGGTGAGTCCTACGGGTAAATATCCGCTTGTTAAAACCTGTTGCGGGTCATGACTGCCAGCAGGTCGGTAGATCTCTCAGTACCGACGTAAAGCTGAGACGCAAGTTGCGTGCGAAAATGAAGCTGTTACCGAAGGTGACGCTAAGCAACTAAGGGAGGGGACTCTGCAGAAGTACCCTCCCCCAGAATTTCCCACTCGTCAGAGTGTGCAAAGGAGAGGCCATGCTATTATGTTTGGTTATTTCGGGTCAGCTATGGATAGGCGATTCACAACGTCTATTCCCAACACAAGGAGATTACTACTTTCATAAGTTTCAAGACTCTATTACTATTTATAGTGTAGGAGGAATCAGACGAGGATCAGTAGCAATTCCTAAAGAAATGAATGGTGAGACTATAGCTGAAGTCTTTATTAACTGTTCAAAGGATACTGAATAAGGAATATATTTTGAATACAGACGGAATACAAAGTGCTTTAATAGCGTTGGGTTTAACAACTTTTATTATTGTATCAATTATAGGATAACAACTTAAAAAGACTTCTTTGCTATTGCTCAGAAGTCTTTTTTATGTTAAATTGTTTTATAGATAAAAAATGGAGCAGTAAGATGAAAGCACATATTGGGCCTTGGGTTAATGAAGGTGCGCGTGATATTAATGTAGAACTTGCTGACTATGATAGTTGGAATGTTGATTATACACTTGCTGTAATCGCTGCTCCACTGCTTTGTCAACTTCGGGCAACAAGTCATTCGTATGGACGTGTAGATCCTGCAGATGTTCCTAACGATGTGCCCTCTTCTGAGGATGGTACAATAGAGTCTTGGCACTGGGTTATGGATGAAATGATTTGGGTGTTTACTTCTATGGCGTCAAATGACGATGCTGATATTACTGAACGTCACAAAAACGCACTTAGATTGTTTGGCAAGTATTACTTTAGCTTGTGGGATTAGGAGGTATGATGGATAAATTACATTTTAACATAGGAGACAGAGTAATGTCTCGATGGGGAGAAGCAAAAATTGTTCGTATGGATATCACGTCGTTTGGCGAACCTAAGTATGGAGATAGCGTTTCTAATGTGCCTCTTGATTATAATGGCCCCTGGATAGCAGATCTGGATAATGGTCATTGGGCATACGGTTCACAAATAAGTTTACTTGAAGGACACAATGAGTATGGATAATAGAATGGAAGTTCGTATTATTGAATTAGAATACGAAAACAAACAAAATATCGAAACCATTAGTTTACTTACTAAACGTATTGATAAACTGGAGGCTCGTCCTATTATGTATCAAAGACAAGATTATACAGGAAATCCTACAGGTATGGTATATATTCACGGTCAGAATAAGATACACAACACATGAGTTCGCAAGAATTAGAACTGTGCGGAGATAGACTCGATTCGGTTCGAGATCTATTAGAATTACTACCTAATGAAATAGGTAGTTGGAAATATGCGTACTGGTACAAAGTGTACACGTATTTAGATGAGAAATTAGAGGCAGCAGAGAATGAAATGTAAAAACTGCATAGGGTATCCAACAGTAGAAAAGCTACCTGACGATGCTTATGGAGTTGTATGCGGTGGATGCCGCAGTTTTTACTGGGTTATACCCAGTGAAGATTACAAACACGTTATAGTACAAGGATATGTTAATGAATTTATTCGTTAAAGAAGATTTTATCAGCCATGCAGGAAACCCCCTTAGTTGGAAGATAGAATGTGATGCACTAACCGATGATGATTGGGCATGTATTGCTCACATGATCGTAGAACAAGAAACACGACCTTTTTCTAAAGTTGTAGGTATTCCTAACGGTGGAAAAAAGTTAGAACAAGCACTTCAACCGTACATCAATGAAGATATGTATAGAAACTCTATAGGTGTTTGGACATCTCATAGGCTACTTATTGTAGACGATGTATGGACAACTGGTACAAGTTTTAAAGAGTTTAAAGAAATTGAGTTAGTTAAACAAGACATTAATATGTTAGGCTGGATTGGTTGGGTAGCTTTCGCTAGAAATCCTATCCCTGATGATTCAATAGTTAATGCACTACTAAGAATGGGAATATAATGGCTTTAGATATGGAAGAAATCGTTGGAGACTCACAATTTCACAAATCGGTAATGTACTCGTATAATGACAGAACACATTCGTTTATGTTCTATACTCCATCAGGAGATGGTAAGCAGATTGTACCCATTGGTATGTTCTCTCCTATCATAGAAGAAGATATTCCCTATGACCCTGCTGCATTAATGGAAATGATAGCTGATTTTATGAGTCGTGAAAAGCATACTTTTGACATTGAAACTATTTAAGACTATGGATCATAGTTCCTTCTGGAACTGATGCAGGAACACAATAAGAAGTTGCTTGATCTTGGAGACGCCAATGTCCCCATCTTTTTGCAACTTCTTGTGCTGTAGCATTACACTGCGTAATAGAATCAAAATACATCTTCTCTTCTACTAATTGTCTATCGTTACCTATACCGATGTACAGTACGAGCATAAAAACTTGTATCATATGACACCTCCAAATATTAATTATAGCATCTAACGCTTGCTTGTCAAGCGACTTTACACTTGCATAATGCTTATCAATTCTCTATATTCATCTTATGGATACAAAAACAAACAAAGACGCAGACCCCTGCGACGATTGCACCCACTGGGTAGGAAGAATATAATGATGACTATCGAGACTTATGGAGAACTGTGCGACAATTCAAACTTTGAAGTTGTATGCGAGGACGAAGATAATGATGCTGTTTGGGTCAACGGAAATCCTCATAGCGAAGATTTTACCTTCAAAACGTGGGATGAGGTCAAAATCGAACTGAGCAAATATTTCGAGGACATTGTAGAAATTTCAGCGGTATAGGAGAGAATAATGGGATTCGACTGGATGGGAAATGATGGCGACACTTATCGCTCACTCAAAGGAATCGCCAACAAAGGCGGTTACTTTGGGTCTGTAAATCAAGCTAATTTCTGGATGCGTTGTGCTCAAGAATCTGGTGTCCATGCTGGTCCTGGTTTCTCATGGGGTGACAGCGTTGAACTAGAGCCAGGCGAGTTCTTTTTCTTTTGTGAAGGTTCTATCAGTGCTAACTATGCCACACAGGCAGGTGTTCAACGAGGTTGGGGCCGTAAGACTCGTTACAAAACTTGGGGATTTGTTGTAGATGCGGCCGGTGTAAACCTTATTTATCAACTGTACCGTAGCTATAACGATAAAGATGGTGGTAGTGGTCCTAACGCTGCTCGTACCGAAGTGATTTGGCGTCGTGACAATGAACAAGTTGAAGCAACTATTGCTGCATTTGAAGCACTCCGTGCAGAGCGTGCAGCCAAGATTGCAGAAGCTAAAGCTCAATCTAAATATGTAGGTGAAATTGGTGAGCGCATAGATATTGAGGGCGTAGCTAGACTCGTATCCTCACGTCCTGGTCGTTGGGGTACTACTAATCTCTACATCATCAAAACAACAGATGGAAATACACTAAAATACTCTGGCAGCAACCATTATGGTGAAAAAGCCAAGATTACAGGTCGTTTTACGGTAAAGCAACACACTGAATACAATGGAGAGTTGCAAACTGTTATCAATAGACCACATAAAGTCGAAAGTGAGATATTGGATGACGGAGCATGATAACTTTATATTTAATTTGGAGCGTAAGCAGATACGTGTTAAAGAGGCGATAAAAGAATACAAGAAGCAGTGGCTTAGCGATACAGATAGTCCACCACTAAAGAGAGGCCAGAAACACACATCTGAGTCAACATTGAAAGCTAAACTACTAGCTAAAAAGTAACTTTTTACTTGCATGAACGTATCATTTAGTGTTATTGTTAGTTAATGAAATGAAAAGAGGACATAATGTTTCAAGATGACGTTTTACATGGTAACTGTTTCGATTGGTTGCCTGAAATTCCCAATAATTCAGTAGATTTAGTTCTTACTGACCTTCCGTATGGAATCACCGCCTGCAAGTGGGATACCCCGATTGACCTTACAGAGATGTGGAAACAACTCAACCGTGTTTGCAAAGAGCGTGCTGCAATGGTGTTCACCGCTGCACAGCCTTTCACTGCAGCCTTGATCATGAGCAATCCTCGTAATTTTAAGTATGAGTGGATTTGGGAAAAACCTCAAGGTACTAACCCGCTCAATGCAAAAATTATGCCTCTCAAAAACCATGAAAATGTTTGTGTATTTTATCGTAAAGCTCCTAGCTACAATGCTCAGATGACTCAAGGCACTCCCTACTCTGGATTTTCTTCTGATTCTGCCACTATTGGTGAAGTGTATGGGTCACGCAAATCAAAGCATCGTGATAACCCAGAAGGCACTCGCTACCCAAAAACTGTGCAACCTTTTGCTCAAGAACGCACTGGCTTGCATCCTACCCAAAAACCTGCTGCAATGATGCAATACTTTATCCGCACCTACTCTAATTCAGGTGAACTAGTATTAGATATTACTGCAGGATCTTCAACCACAGCTGTCGCTGCCATCCGAGAAAACCGCCACTTTATTATGATAGAAGAGGACCAATCCTACTATGAAGTTTCATGTACCAGAATCGACAAAGAACTCAATTATTGAATCTCTGCCTTGGATAGACTATCTAAACAATCCATTTGGGAAAACTGCTTGGGCTCCTTATCTTGCCTTACACCCAAAACGCAAAGGTGCAGCTGGTGAGCAGTATGTAGAAGAAGTGTTAAAAGATTTAGGA
>ENA-ORXF01002343-ORXF01002343.1-marine-metagenome-genome-assembly--contig:-NODE-2343-length-11377-cov-5.023894_pt1 | contig 11377 bp, 14 predicted proteins | sample MGYA00237864_ERZ511476 | MGnify/ENA primary metagenome ERZ511476 (study PRJEB26306, sample SAMN06343908) | marine metagenome | isolation source: coastal waters | place: Atlantic Ocean: West Antarctic... | reverse complement strand
ATCTCCAAGCTTTCTTATCAACCCGTCTATAAACCCTTCTTCTAGGGGCTTTTCCCCCATATTGGAAAATTCTGATTCATCCTTGCCAAAATCGGGGTCTTCAGGGTCCATGTCGAGTGTGTCGTCAGCTGGTCCGTCCATGTTATCAGAAAAGATTGAGTCTGGAGAATCCAAGGACTCTCCGTAAGTATCTACATCTAGTTTTTCAAAATCCTTGAACTTTTTTTCTAAGTCATCAAAAAAACCCATATCTTAAACTCCTACAGCAGCGTAGTCTACTCGTAGGTAACCATCTGGTCCTCTAGAGACAGCTTCTGGCATAATATCTTGTACTTCATCTGCTATGACACCGTACTCAGGCTGGTTGTTGACAATCTTCTTAGCTTCAGCTGTCCACTTCCAAGTATACAGCTTGATACCATTGTCCAGCTGGCCTACTTGTTTAATGTTGGTTTTAAGACGTTTATCGCTAAGACCCGCTATTTTCGCCCCTGTAGCCGCTGCTCCTGCTATTTGTTGGAACGGACTTGCACCTCCTGAGAAAGCCTGAGACTGAAAGCCAGAACTCTGATTCTGGAACGTAGTAGAAGTACCTAGACCAGCCAAACCGCCTAACAGGTTAGCCAAGTTGATAGTCTGTTCTCGCTGAGCCTCTTGAGGTTGCTGAGTCAACCTAGCTTGGTCTGCTAAGCGAGCCGCTTGTTTCTCTTCTACAGACCTTCCTATAGCTTCTTGCAAAGAAGGATCAGTTAGCTGAGTTTGAAGTTGATTCTGGAACAAGCCAGGAACACGGGTCTCTGCCCCTATCCTACGTTGCTCAGCCCTGCCTAGAGAGTCGGCTAATTGTTTTTGTATAGTCTCGTTTCTAATTTGTTCTTGTCTGCCTTGCAACTCTGCCAAAGCTGTGCTACCCATGCCAAACTGACCAGCTTGAATAGCTTGAGTCTGAGCTAATTGCTTATCGCGCTCTGTAAGTTGCCTAGCTTGGTCAGCTATGACACCTTGCTCAGCTAAGAATATACTATCTTGTTGAGGGTCAGCTATACCTCTCTGGAAGTTTGCTTGGGCAAGCTGACCAATTTGAGGAGCAATTCCGGCAGCTGTTTGCCCTACTCCTTGAAAACCTTGCCTAGCTGCTAGAGTCTGAGCAGAGTCTTCTGGTATTAGCGATTGATTAAACAAAACAGGATCAGCTGTAAACTGTTCTTGTACTCTGGGCAACAGCTGTTCAATAAACGGAATTACAGGAGCAAAAGGTTTTACTTCTCCTGAACCGCTAGCTTGTGACTGTTGAGGAAGCTGTACTACAGTTGGAGGAGGACTACTGCCCATTTTATAAAGCCTTTCTTAAAATAATACTTTTAAACTCGTAACCCATTTTACCCATTACCTTTTCCCAACCTTTACGGCCCGTCATTTCAAAAAACTCATATCCTAAATCTCTATAATACTCTTCTACTTCTGGTAACCTGTTTTCAAAATGAAACTCACCGCTGATACACTCTGCTATAATACCTGTAGATTGTGGAAAAGAAGCAAAGCCTATTACAAAACATCCTTTGATATTTTCGTCCTTGTCACAGGAGACCCATAGATCACTTGTTCCCTTTGTAACTCGCTTAACAACATCAGTAGCATTGAAAATATCAGAACATTTGCTGTGTAAGATAGATTTTTCAAAGTAAGGAAAACACTCAGATAACGTCTTAAATAAGGAAGGGCTTCTATAGTTTATAAATCTATAACTTAACCCATGCTGAAGAGGCATTTCGAAAATATATTCCTTCTCCGGCTCCGGGGTTCCAGTTAGTGCCATCAGCATATCTTATATCACCCTGTTGTGGTTTAGCAGGTTCTGTGTTAGAAACATCTAAATGACCATCTCTTACTACTTCTAAAACTGCTGCAATTTCTAAAAACATATTATCTATAAACTTAGGAATGTCTTCTATGTCAGCAGGACAAAGAGAAGGATCAAACCTTAAAAATTCTACAGTCATCGATCAGACACTACTTCTGATTCTATAGAAAATCCAGACATTTCAAACTGGTCATCAGAATCGCTTTCTATTTTAACAGCTAGATACCTTCCTCGTTTTCTAACATCTACTTTATAATCTACACCTATTTCAAACGCTACAGGGTCGCTGTACGACACTCCTTGAAATGGTGTAAACTCAGTCCCCACACTTATATTAACAGTTCCTGTTCCTTCTATTTGAGGATATAATCTGTTAATAGCTTTTACAGCATCTGTCCTGCCTGAGTGTAATCCCACACGTTCTAGTTTAGTTAAAAAAGAAACACCGTTAAAAGTAGTTCCTGAGTCAGCTAAGTATAATTTTGTATCGTTAGTGCCACACATTAACAAAGAGTCTACAGTAGGGTTATAAGGGTCTAATGACCAAACTCCTGTAATAGTGCTCCACGTTTTTCCTGACAAAGATGCCCATGTGTTTGCCAATTGTGGATTAACTACTCCTTTAGCTATATAGTTTACATTTGGCAGATCACGTATAGTCCAAGTGTTTTCTTTATAGTTCCAGATTAAAGCTCTATTAGGAAAACCATTAAGAGCGCCTGTCTGAGCGTAGCATATCCATACTTCAGTTTGAATTTGGTTGTGTGCTAAAAATGTTTTATGAAAGTTACTGTTATCTACGTCTTTAAACAACAAAGTTTTTACCCTGTCGTCTATAACGCTTTTTAAAGAATTTCCGTTATGTCTAACTACGTCATTAGTAGTCATCATAACATGCGTACCGTCTCCCAGGTCTACTACAGCGTCTCTGGCAAACAGACCAGTGTCTTTAAATTTCTCTCTAACGTTAAAAGTAAAATTACCTCCTACAAAGTTTAGCGCAAACACACTATCTTCTTTATAAATAATTAATTCGTTGCCCAGCGGCAAAGCGTTTAGAATATGTCCGCTAGTGCCTGACAAGGATGTTTCAGATGATTCAGAAGCTGTGCTAGCAGTGTTCCAAGTGTTTGTACCGTTGCTAGATGCACCAGCTGGTATGGCATCGCTCCACCTGAGTGTAAAAGGCTTAGCAGCACCATTATCTGTTAGATTAAGAGCTACTAAATGGTTCTTAAAAGGAACAATAGCTTTGCATCGAAGAGCGCTAGGCCAGTTTGGCAAGTCTGTAAACACGCTGCCAGCTTGTGTCAGGCTTTGGGGAACGTCTAAATTATTAGTAAGTACTAACACACCTCCTAGATTACCACCATGCCAGTTTTCTTTAGTATTGTTTAGAGTGGTATACGCTCCGCTTGAGCGTGTAACAGTAGCGTGTGTAGATACAGTAATTTTAAAGAGACCCGTTAAACCACCGTATATCCAAAGAAGATTACTTCCTTGCCGAAAATCAGAAGCCCAGAAAGGAGCGGCTATGGGAGTACCTAGTACTTGCGTATGTCCTGAGATTTTACCAGCTTTTCCATCTACAAACCTAGCGTTTAATACGTCGCTAAACAACTGCGGAGGCATGTTGTAAGGGGATAAATCCCTGTTTAAAGAAAATCCTGTCTGACCAGCAACTATATTAACCAGTTGTTTAGGCATTAGCCTGTGCCTGTTTCAGTTTTTTCTACCCAGACAGTAGGGTTAGATTCCTGCAAAGCTATTATAATACCGTTTTCTAGAAAAAGATTGGCTGCGTCTTCTTGAACAAGATTAAAGTTTTGAAATACCCAATTAGTAAGAGCCATCAGGCACCTCTACGAACTAATGAACCAGGATCACCTTGTACACTCATAGTCATCACAGTACCTCCGTATCTAGCGGCTTCTTCTGATTCCTGTACGTCGGATAAAGCTTTCTGGAAGATAGTACCAAAACGATTAGTTTGATCTGAATCATTAAGAAAAATAGCGCCTTCTAAACAAGCACCAAACAAGTACAAATCTGGAAACTCTTCTAGAATATTATTAGACGTAGCAGTGTCTGATAAAGCATTAAGTTTTGCAAAGTAATTTATATTAATAGTATACTCACCGTCAGGAGTAGGAGAGAGTTTTATAGTTTTACCTAAGTTAGTATAAGCTCTCGGAAATCCAGAAGCGTTGTGTCCGTATTCTCTAGAAACAGATTCTGGAGATAGGTATGACAGTACATAGCTGGAAGACCCACTGACTTTAGTAATATTACGAAGCTCAATTAAATCAATAGGGACATCGTAGAACGGAATATTGGCTGTAGTAGTAGTTTCCGCACGATTCATATTAGCGCGTGCTCGTAGGTCTCTGTTTAACCTATTTTCTGTCAAGGTTATAAAATCAGGAATAACCGATGTAAGATCATCCCTGTTAAGATAATTAGCTACGCTGGCTTTAAGCTCTGCAAAAGTAGAAAGACTCATCAGATGGTACTTTCATTAGTCCTAAGAAATCTGTTTTCTGGATCATTAAGAAGCCTCTTTATACTAGGCCAGTGATCTTTGTTCATGATATCAATGCCTAGCTCTTGCTTCCACTTTTCAATAACTATCAAAGGAATGCTGGCAACTTTCCGCATACCCAATTCATTTGTTTCAGCACCGCCATGGATATAATCTCTATTGTATTCTTTTTTGTTTAGTTCCAGAAGAGGATTAATATCTTGTACTGAGTGGTGTACAATCTTATCCTCCACATGGTCGTAGGTGGTGTTTCGCTTAATAGGGGAATCAGTCATCTTTTTACTTTCTTAGTGGGGAGAGCTATTAAGCCCTCCCCGTGTTAAGAACAGTTTAGCTTAGGTCGTAAACAGCACCCAGGGCTTTCTCGTTGTCTACCTGCAAGGTAAACTCAGTAATAATAGCCCGCTGCTCGCCGTCTGACGTGGAAGCAACTTCCCGCTGGAAGAAGGGACGCAAGTAAGCGACCTTGTAGTAATCAGGATCAAGAAGCCACACATCCCTAGCGCGTTGGAAGCGGTTAGGAACAACAGCCATTTCACCAAAGTCACTGACATACACATCCATGCCACCAATGATGCGTTGATCAGCTGTGTCAGTAAAGTTACTAACACCACTGCCTCCACCTACGCCTACAAAGCTAGAGAACGTTTGCTTTTGAGCAGGTGACATCATAAGGTACTTAATATCAGCACCCGCATTATAGCTACTAAGAATAACAGCTTTTAGAAGCGTTTCGGAAAAAGCGCGCACATTGCCCGCTCCCGCATCGACACGAGCAGCACCGTTACCAGCACCTGATCCACCAGTACCCGCACTGACGTTGGAAGATACCCACGTAGTAAGAGAACCAAGTTTACGAACCGTAGTATCAGCAGCCATAGCAGTTTTAGCGGTATTCGCGCCTACCATAGCTGTTTCCATGTCTCGCTTTAGCTCTTTAGAGCGCTTTGACATTTGATACGCTAGTTCTTCTTTACGCCCTGCTTTAGAAACAGCGTCAAGAGTACCCGATACCAGGGTAGTCTTCAAACTGATTTGGCAGATGTTACCAATGCGCGTAGTAGCAGATGGCTCAGCAGCGGTAAGCGTCGAACCTTCTTCGTTAAAGTTAGTGGCGCTAGCGGCTGCAAGAGCATCCGTCTGCCATTCGTGATTGACAGCAATAGCGTCTCCTCGTCCACCCATGGACATGAAAGGCGTGTCCGTTGGGCTAATATCGTAGATTACATTCTCAAGGTCTTCCCGAAGACCCTTAGCGGAGAATGTAACATATACTCCGGCTGGTTGTGCCATAGTTTGTAACTCCTAAAAGATTAAGTGATTAAATCCAGAAAAACATTAGCGGCATCGCGTGGATGACCTGTTTTCAGCAATCTATCTCGTTTAATTTGGGTTGATTTTTTAGACCGTTGGCCTTTAGTTTGAGTAGTTCCCGCTTTAACGAGTTTAGGAGCAGTTTTAACTTTCTTAATACCTTTCGAAGCTTGGTCTTGTAGCATTGCTTTATGCAAAACTAGGACCACTCTGTGATCGGTAATGCTATTAATTTCTTGCTCTGGAAAGCCTAAGCTTAAAGCGTATCCTCTAACACTGTCTCGTAGGTTAGAATTTGGATTGGCATATTCTGGTAAAGCCTTTGAAAGCATCTCTGCTTCTACTTGTACTTTATCTTGTAACGCCTGTGTCATTTCTGATTGAGTCTGTTGCTGTACTCTTGCACGCTCGTTACTCAACTGGGAAATGTTGTCTTTAGCTTCCTGATACTCTAAACGCTTTTCCATGTATTCCATGGGGTCAGAATCTTTGAGTTCTTTCCAGTCTACTTTTTCAAAACGCTGTAACTCTAGGTTTTGATTAGAAGACATATGTTCTAGAACCTGCGCGTATTGTTGACGCTCGTTCTGAACAGATTGCAAATTAGCTTCGTAAGCTTTCCTCTGCTCCGCTAGAGATTGTGATTTACGGGTGTAATCGGATTGCCGCTGGTAGCCGTCTCGTAGCTCGTCTAGCGTGACCTCGTACTCTGAACCGTCTACTTTAACGGTGTAAGCGTTCTTGGTTGCTGTCTGAGGTTCCTCGTCGTCTACTTCGTATTCTGCATCGTCGTACTCTTCAGTAGCCTCTACCTCTTCTGTTTCTTCCTCGTTATAGGAAGCATCTTCCGAGACTTCAAACTCTTCTGAGTCAGTAGATACAGGTTCTTCGATTGTTTGTTCCGGATTAGTGGTCTCCTCACTTCCAAACATGACATCGAACATATTAAGCTGTGGCTCTGTGACTTCCCCTTGGGGATTGGTCTGTGCCTCACTCATAGTATATTACCTTTCGTTATTGGTAAGTTGCTACGCCAGTGTTATCTGATGTATTGTTTTCTATTTTATCGTTGTGGATAAAAGCCTGTAGGTCTTCCTCTATGGAACGCAAGGCATTAAGTTTCATCCAACATAATTCTCTTTCTTCTACTGTGTCTGCTATCTGCCACTTAGTTACTAAGTCTTTATTCAACCCTTCTATCATCTCTTTAAATACAGGATTTTGTAAAATAACAGCAGCTTGACTTGCTTTTTCTCTAGAAGCTAGCACTGACACACTTGGCATCCGCAGTCCATTTTATGTCTATTTCCTAGTTTCTTTTTCTTAGGTTTCTTAGGCTTTTGATTATAAGGTTCATCATAAGGCATTTAAATCACCATTTTTTACAGGACCAATAACGAGCGGTCATTTTACTAGGGGGGCTAGTATCACAACGATGCCTAGCTCTAAAACTTTTACGACGTTTCGGTTGTTCTTTTTTAATAGTCATGTTAGGATCACCAAACCTAACAAGTTTAATGTTACTCCCTTGTTTAGCTAAGACAGCAAACTTTTTGTTCTTACCAGGTGTCCTTTTCGGTTTGTTATAGCCAGAGAATTTCTCACCTCTGTAATCTATAGCCATTCTATGTTTTTATAATATAATTAAGGGGTTTCAATTTTAACTGTTGGGAAGAGCCTGAAGCTGCAAAACTAAACACCTGGCCAATTCCTAGTTCAAAAGAAGAACCTACGCCTACAGGGGACCACGTTCGTAAATCAGGAACATTAAAATTACTACCAGTACCTCCGTAAGTAGTTCCTATAATGCCAAACAATACCGAAAACGTGGAGGTAGACTTGGAAGCTCCGTCGCACAATAGCCAGTCAGGGACACCGCTGATAGTTTGAGTAGTAGGTATAGTATTAGATGCGTAAAACATCACACTACCCGTCTCAAAACCTAGTTTGTTAAGCTGACCAGCTGTAGCACTAGCAGCAGTAGCTCCTAAATTTGGAAATTGACTTTTTAGAACAGATTTGATTAGTCTAAGATGACTATCACCTTCTGAAACAGGATCACCAGTAGCCGGGTTTGAGGAACTTAACTGGTTTATAAAGCTAGCAGATTCTACAGTCATTGACTTGTCCTTCTGTTATTTTAACACTATTATAGCTATTTGTCAAGCTATAGAGAATTTTCTTTAGCTAATACAGGCGTACCAACTGCTATAACATACCCAATTACTTCATCGCTATTAGGCATAGAAACACCAAGAATGCTTGTTTCTTTTTTATTATGGTCTACATAGCTTCCTAAAATTTTCCTTACTTTAAACCCCAGAGCAGGTCTTAGACTTACACAATCTTTACCCATGGTTTTCATAAGAATTTTATGACGGAGCGTATGACGGTTTTTAGAATCTGCTAAAGCAACTTCCATTATGTCTTCTTCTGTTCTACAGATATAAAAAGCAGCTACTTTGTCTCCTGTAGACCAACTTGTTTCAAAGTTCTGAGCCGCAGCGCAAGCAGGTAGGATACTAAGGACAATCCCTAAAGATAAATATTTTAGAAAATTCATAATTTAGCTGACTTCTTCTTTAGGATTTTCAGGCCAATTGTGAAATTCGGCAGTAGTAACCCCTGCGTCAAACTGAGCAGATGTTATAACAGTCATTGCTTCTAGTTCTTCCAAGGTTGTTTTAGAGTCTATAGCAGTTTCTAGAGCAACAGCTTTGTCCCGTAGATCAGCACGCCATTTAGCTATCTTAACAGGAGCATTCCTAGCAGTCTCTGTTTTTCGAGTAACTACCCAGTCTGTCTGAGACAAAGTATCCTGTAAAACCTTATTGATATGGGTTTTCATAGATACTTTTACGTCACTTACTTTATTAGCTACCTGAGAGTAAGAAACCACTACTTTATCTGCTTGTACAGCTGGCGCAGACTCTGTAGATGTATAAAACATATTGTCTATGTAACTACCCGATTTTTCAACAGGTACAATTCCTAGAGAAGTGCGTTGCCCAACTGTCCACGATGTAAAAATCTGTTTAGGGTATACTACATTGTCAATGGTAAGCTCTTTAGGACGGCTTATCATTTCTACTAGTTGTTCACCCATAATCCTTGCCCACATGTTCTTAGTTCCTTTGTTAAATTACCGTGCGTAAATCGGAGGTAGCGTCCCGTTCCCGCCTATGTCTGCCATACAAATGAATCCATACACTGTGCCAGCATTAATGGTGCTGTCGCTTGTTCTTAGTTTAAAGCCATCAGCAAGGATATCTATTGCTGGGTTAACCCCTAGCGAAGTATTCATGGCTTCCTCGGCTATGCGATTATCTGTAAAAACAACGCCGCCGTTAGTCCCACCTGCGCTTGTTGCGCCGTTAAATTTATACCTTGCAGTGTCAATTATTGGTCTTCCTGCATTAGAGCTTGTAAGTGTTGTATTCCAAATCCAAACAAATTTAGGTCTGAAGCCTACGCTGACGTAAGCCCCGTCTGTTGAACTATTGCCTGAATAGACACCAGATTTAAACACACCAGGAGTGTTCCTGAAACAGTACGCCATATGTGTCTCAGAACTTTTATTAGTAGCAGAAGCAGTGCCTATTTGTACTAAATCATTTCCACTTGCTTCAATAGCACCCGTGGTTCCTCCAGCACTAGTCGCGATGCGATAATGCGGGAAAGTGTTATTTTTTGATATGGCTATTGCGTCATTGTGAATCTCCCAATCACTATTTGTTGCTGCACCGCTTCGTCGTTTTATTATAATAGTATTAGGTGCTGCGCCTAGACCATGTGCAAAAGTGGCATTGAGTAATCCGTTTCCCGTGTATTGGACAATAGAAAAATGCTTTGTGTCTGCTACAAGTCCAGTTGTTGTTAGGGTTGGAGAGCCAGTGGTAATTGATCCTGCTGATGTTGCACTGGTTCCGAGTAGCCACTGCCACAAAATATAGCTTTCACCAGAGGTATTTACCTCATTCATGGTGCCAATCGTGACAGAGCGCATACCAAATGTTTTTACGGCTTGCGCCTCGGATGTAAGGATATCAGAGCCACCGCTGCCGTGTGCAGTTGCAGCAGTCCCACTGTCATTCTGCGTTGTACTCAAATAACCGCCTGTTCCAATAACGCGGTCCATCCAAATATTGTCATCGGCAGCGTCTCTATTTTTAATAAATGCCAGTGCGGTAAAGTTTGAACCACTCTCTCCAGAGCCAATTGTTTGTGCTGATCCGGAGCCTTCGTAAACGACAGCGTTGAAGTGATCAGCACCTTGAAACTCTGGAGCAGGTGTGTTTAAAGAATTTAGAGCTAAAGCAGCGGCGGGTCTATTTGTTACGCCTGTCCATTCATCCTCATCAAAAAGATATTGGTTAGTAGATGCGCTGCCTGTTGATTGGTAAATGAAAATAGTTTCATCTGTTGGTAGAGATGTAAAAGGTGCTGCTCCTGTTTTAGACGATCCACTCGTAGGATTACCAGAATTTAACCAAGTAATTGTACTGCTGCTGATAGTACCAAAATACATCGCCGTGTTATCAGAATCAAAACAGACAGCTATTTTACCAACTGATGTGGCACTCCCAACGTAAGAGACTAAGCTAGAACCGTTGAATGCCCTACCTGAACCGTCACCTGCCAACCAAACCCAAGTATCAGTCCTAGAGTGTGGGCTTCCTCCTGTACTGCCTACAGCAGATTGCACACATACCCCTGGATAAATTCCGTTAGCCCCAGAAGTCCAATCCATTTCCCAATAGTAAAGACCTGTGCTGGGCAGTGTTAGTGTTGCCGTTACGCCGTTGTCAGAAGCAAGTACAAGTTTAGTATTACCTTCCGAAAGTGTCCCAGTCGCTGTCCCTGCCTGTGCCAGTGGGTTAAAAATTGGGTAAACCAGACTAGGAGTGTTACTACTTTGATTAGCCGCTGCCATACTAGTAGGGCTAAAGTCATTTCCCAGAGAGCTAATATCATTTCCCAGATCAGATGAATTTGCAAAGTCTAGGCAGAAACTATTACCCCCTGCTGTACTTGCCAGTGCAGCTACGTCACTATTTTTCTTAGGAGCAAATTGTGATCCGTTTGTACCAAAGGTAAAAGAATCTAAAAAGTCGGTTACGGCTACGTTTCCAGATTGGATTGATTTTCCTACAAGCATAGTCGTCTGTGCTTGATAGCCTTTATAAAAAAGACCAGTACCCGCGTTGCTACCCACTACGTGTAATGCTGCATTGCCCCAGCTACTCAAAGCTGCGGTAAATCCTTGGTCAAGGTCGGTAGCTGCAACGGTTACAGCAACGCCATTTACAAAAAGATTTACCTGCGCAGGACCAACAGATTGTCCTTGGTCAATACTAAGAAGAATATGATACCATCCAATATCTCGGAATACTCGTGTTGTGCTATAAATAATTGTTTTGACGTTGCTTGTTTCAATCGAAATATCTATTGTGTCATCTGGTTGAAAATGGAGTCGGTTTTGCCGAGAAGTACCTCCTGTACCACCTTGGGCCATAAAGATGTCTTGAGTAGTGCCAAATGAATTTCTCTGGACCCACGTAGATATGACGATCTTTGTCTGCGCTGATCCGCCGGAAAAAGTCTTACTTAAATTATCCGCCGCTCCATCCAACCATACAGAATTAGGAATTACAGTAGTG
>ENA-ORXF01002341-ORXF01002341.1-marine-metagenome-genome-assembly--contig:-NODE-2341-length-11388-cov-7.311732_pt1 | contig 11388 bp, 9 predicted proteins | sample MGYA00237864_ERZ511476 | MGnify/ENA primary metagenome ERZ511476 (study PRJEB26306, sample SAMN06343908) | marine metagenome | isolation source: coastal waters | place: Atlantic Ocean: West Antarctic... | reverse complement strand
TATAGTCATGTCTGTCTCGATATTATCTAAAGCAAACTCTTCTCTATATAATTGAGCACCACAGTTTTCACAATACCATTCTAATGCGTCTAGCATATCTTCAGAACGTGGATATTCAATTACCAAACCAACAGTATTTTCTTTTCTTTGTGGCGAATGTGGCACTTTTGATGGTAATAAATAAATATCTCCTTCGTTAATTTCAACGTCAATCATTTTGCCTTTAGCATCAATAATTTTCAAAATCATGTCCCCTTCTACCTGATAGAAAAACTCTGGAGTTTCATTATAATGATAATCTTTTCTATTATTTGGACCACCAACAACCATCACAATATATTCGCCATTGTCCCAAACTTGTTTGTTACCCACAGGTGGTTTTAGTAAATGACGATGTTCATCAATCCACTTTTTAAAATTTAAAGGTTGTACTAAATTGCTCATATTAGTTCTGTTTTTAGACTTTTAGAAACAAGAGTCAAGACTGATTAAAGGTAGTTAAAATTGTCTTAGTTCTAAAAATATTGATTCTATGTGCTTGTTTGTATTATAATGATTTCGTTCTTCCACCATCAACAGGAACATTAATTCCGTTGATATAACTCGCTCTTTCACTTGTTAAAAACACAATTGCTGCAGCTACTTCTTCTGGTTCTGCAAAACGTTTTGCGGGAGATGCATTTTTCATAGCCTCTGCAACAGTATCAAATGATTTTCCTGTCTTTGTGGCTTTGTTGCCTATAATTTCTTTTAAACGCCCAGTTCCTGTTGCTCCTGGCAACACATTATTTACTGTAATTCCGAATGCTCCCAACTCGTTTGCCAAGGTTTTAGACCAACTTGCAACAGCTCCACGAATGGTGTTAGAAACACCTAAACCTTCTAAAGGCTGCTTTACAGAGGTTGAAATAACATTCACAACTCTACCATAACATTCTGTTTTCATAAACGGAACTAGCGCTTGAACTAGAACATGATTGCATTTTAAATGTTGTGTAAAAGCACTTTCGAATTCTTCAATTTTAGCATTAAAAATTGGACCTCCAGCAGGACCTCCTGTGTTATTTACTAAAATATGAAATTTCAAATCTGAGCTTTCTAGAACCGATTTTAATTCATTTGGCTTCGAAAAATCTGCAATCAAATAATTGTGCTGTTGCTTGTTATTTGGTAATTCAGCCAAAACAGCTTTTAATTTCTCTTCATTTCTAGCTATTAAAGTAACATTAGCTCCTTCCTCTGCTAATAAAATTGCAGTTGCTTTTCCTATTCCCTGCGTGCTTCCGCACACTAAGGCATTTTTATTTTTTAAATTTAATTCCATGTAAAAGTAGATTTAAGAATTAGAAGACAAGATTTAAGACTACAATGTCTTTTCCTGAATCTTTTCCTCTTTGTTCTTATTTTATTGTTTTCATTTGTTTCTTTAATATTCGCTACTTTAGTCGTACTGAATGCATATATTTTTTGACTCAGTAAAAAATCGCAATGCTTCAAAACCACCTTCTCTGCCAACTCCAGAGTCTTTTTGACCACCAAAAGGCGTTCTCAAATCTCGCAACATCCACGTATTTACCCAAACAATTCCTGTCTGTAACTGTTTAGAAAACTGCATGGTTCTGTTCAAGTTATTTGTCCATAAGGTAGATGATAATCCGTATTTTACATCATTTGCTAAATGCAACGCTTCTTCATCTGTTTTAAAAGGCATAATTGTTACCACAGGACCAAAAATTTCTTCTTGATTCAAACTACATTTATTATCTGCAACTTCAATAATTGTTGGTTGTAAATAATATCCATTTTCAAAACCCTTAACGGTTATGCGGGCACCTCCAAACAAAACAGTTCCTCCTTCTTGTTCTGCAACATCTATATAACTTTTTACTTTTTTTAAGTGCTCTTTAGAAACCAAAGCGCCAATATTCGTACTTTCTGCTGATGGATTTCCAATTTTTAATTCTGATACTTTTTTAATAAAATCATGCTTGAACTTTTCATATATTTTTTCTTCTACAAAAATTCTACTTCCACACAAACAAATCTGACCTTGATTTGCAAACGAAGAACGCACTGTAGTTGCTAACATCTTTTCATAATTGCAGTCTGCAAAAATAATATTCGGATTCTTTCCTCCTAATTCTAATGACAACTTCTTAAACATTGGTGCGGCAACTCGTGCAATGTGAGCTCCTGTCTTTGTTCCACCAGTAAAAGAGATTGCTTTGATATTTGGGTGTTCTACAATAGCCTGTCCTGTTGAAGTTCCCAAACCATGTACGATATTTAAAACGCCTTTTGGCAAACCTGCTTCTGTACAAATTTCACCTAATAAGTAAGCGGTCATTGGTGTAATTTCACTTGGTTTTGCAACGACACAATTTCCTGCTGCAATTGCCGGTGCAATTTTCCAAGTAAATAAATACAACGGTAAGTTCCAAGGAGAAATACAGCCCACAACACCAATAGGCTGGCGCAATGTGAAATTCATGGCATTTAAACCGATGCTTTCATGTGCTTCCGATGCGAACTGTGTAATGGCATTTGCGAAAAACTGAAAGTTACTTGCAGCCCTTGGAATATCTACCTGTTTTGCCAAACTTACTGGCTTTCCGTTATCTTTTGATTCTGCTGCCGCTAAAACGTCCAGTTTTTCTAAAATTAAATCTGCTATTTTAGAGATGATTTTACTCCTGGCTTCTATAGTTGAATTTGACCAACTTGGAAATGCTTTTGCTGCAGCTTCATATGCTTTTTCTACATCTTCTTTTGTTGAATTTGGTATCTGCCCATACACTGCTCCAATTGCTGGATTGTAATTATCGATATACTGCTCTTCAATTGGATTTACAAATTGACCGTTGATGTAGTTTTTTATATTCATTTATTATCTATAAAAAACCTTACAAGTTTTTAAGGCTTGTAAGGTCTGAAAATTATCTTTTCTTAAACGCAGTTACCTTAATTTCCACCACCAAGTCGGGATGTGGTAATTGATGCACAGCAACGGTAGTTCTTGTAGGTCCTGTTTCTTTTTCGAAAAAGGTTCCGTATGCTTTATTATAACCGGCAAAATCATTCATGTTTACTAAGAATACAGAAACATCTACTACGTCTTTTAAGCTTGCGCCCACCGTTTGCAAATTGGCATCTATATTTTTTAAAACCTCAGTAGTTTGGGTTTCTATATTTAAAAATTTTGTTCCCATCTCGTCAATAATATCGACCCCTGCAATGGAATTATCTGATCTTCGAGAACTTGTTCCTGACACAAATATAAAATCTCCCACAACTTTTACGTGCGGATAAGCGCCTCTTGGTGTTACTTTTTTTTCTGACATAGTACCTTTTTATAATCCAACTATTTTCTCTTCTTCTAAAATAATATTTGTTTCTACAATTACTTTATCTAAAATGACTCTCAATTCATCTGTTGTCATTTCTAGATTAGTGTGAATGGTGTTATCTGCAAGCATATTTAACAATGCCTTGTCTTGTGCTCTACCTCTATTCATCGCTTCATTATAACCAATATGTTCATTAAAAGTCACTAGAGAGTATTTAGAAAAATACTCGGTTGGGAATGCTTTTTCCAAATCCATTTCTATCTTTCTTTTCTCCTTAAAAAGCGGATTTGCAACATGGTTTTTCATTTCATGAAAATTATCAATCGCTAAATCTGCAATGGCATCTGTGTCTTTTTTTCTTGTTTTTTGATACACCTTAAAAACCGACTCCCAATCTCCTAAACCTTGATTCAGAACTTCATCTAACACAAAAACGTCTTCAAAAGAAGCGTTCATCCCTTGTCCGTAAAACGGCACAATTGCATGAGAAGAATCACCGATTAACAAGGTTTTATTTAGATAACTCCAAGGAGAACATTTTACAGTTCCCAAAGGCCCCGTTGGATTGTTTAAAAACTCCTCTTTTATATTCGGAATTAAAGCCAAAGCATCTGGAAATTCTTTCTCGAAAAACTCCGTAATTTTTTCTTCAGTTGTTAAATTCTCAAAATTAAACTCACCTTCGTCATAACTTAAAAATAACGTTACCGTAAAACTGCCGTCCATATTTGGCAATGCAATTAACATAAAATCACCACGAGGCCAAATATGCAAATGTTGGTTACTTATTTTGTGCTTTCCTGAAGCATCTGCTGGAATCTCCAACTCCTTATATCCGTGATTTAAATATTCTTGAGAATAACTAAACAAGAATTTTCGCTCAGAAACATAGCTTTTTCTTAAAGAAGAACCTGCACCATCGGCACCAAAAATAACATCAGCATGTACTGAAAAAGTTTCCTTGGTTTTATATCCTTTAAAGTGAGCGGTAGTATTTTCTATGTCTATATGTTCACATTTTATATTAAAATGCATAGTTACATTTTCATGTTCTTCTGCAGCATCTAATAAAATCGCATTTAAATTTCCTCTAGAAATTGAGTTTATAAATTCATTTTCTCTTCCTGAATACTTGGAAGAAAATGTATCTCCTTTTTCATCATGCATTAATCGTCCAGACATCGGAATACAGATTTCTCTCGCTTTTTCCTCCATTCCGCATAAACGCAGTGCTTTTAAACCTCTGTCTGACAATGCTAAATTTATAGACCTCCCTGCAGAAATATCTGTAGTTCTTAAGTCTGGTCTGCTCTCGTATACCTCAACTTTATATCCTCTTTGTGCAAGTCTTAATGCTAATAAACTTCCGCATAAACCTGCTCCTACAATTACTGTTTTATTTTTTTTGTCCATTTATAGTAAATCTTTTAAAATTGAAACCATTCGATACACATCTTCAAACGAAGTATACATTGGCACAGGTGCACAACGTATTACATCTGGTTCTCTCCAGTCTGTAATAATATTATTTTCTGTTAGTTTTTTATGTAAACTTTTATCGGCATTTTTTAACTGAATAGATAACTGACAACCTCTTTCTTTTGGATTTTTAGGAGTGATGATTTTTATATCATTCGAATCTATAGTATTGATTAAAAACTCAAAATAAGCAGTTAGTTTTTCTGATTTTTCTCTTAAGGCGTCCATACCCACCTCATCAAATAAATCTAAAGAAGCTTTAATCGCTGCCATCGATAATATTGGTGGATTACTCAATTGCCAACCTTCTGCTCCTTCCATCACATCAAAAGGCTGCCGCATGTTAAAACGAGTCTCTTTATTGTGATTCCACCAACCTGCAAAACGCGGTAAATCTTTATTTTTTGAGTGCTTTTCGTGTACAAATAATCCTGCCAAACTTCCTGGTCCAGAATTTAAATATTTATACGTACACCAAGCGGCAAAATCAACATTAGAGTCGTGTAAATTTGGCTGAACATTGCCTGCACCATGCGCAAAATCAATACCAACAATACAGTTTTTAGAATGTCCGATTTCTGCAATTCTTTTCAAATCTAAAAACTGACCTGTATAATAGTTTACACCTCCAATAAGAAGCAATGCAATTTCATCGCCTTGAGTATCTACGATTTCTTTTAAATCTTCGATATTTAATAGGGCTTCATTTTTTCTTGGCTTCCACTCAATAAGGTCTTCACTAGAAAAGCCATGAAATTTTAATTGAGATTCTACAGCATATCGATCAGAAGGAAACGCATCACTTTCGATAACAATTTTATATTTTGTTTTAGTGGGTCTGTAAAACGAAACCATCAACAAATGCAGATTTGTAGTGAGCGTATTCATCACCACCACCTCTACTGGTTTTGCACCCACAATTTTAGCCATTTTATCCGTTAAAAACTCATGGTAATTCAACCAAGGATTTTTTGCCTCAAAATGACCTTCAACTCCCAAATTTGCCCAATCTTTTAACTCTTGATTCACATATTCTTGCGTTGACTTTGGCTGCAATCCCAGAGAATTTCCTGTAAAATACAACCATTCGTTTCCGTCTTTATCTTTCGGAATATGAAATCGATTTCTAAGATGAGAAAGTGCATCCTCTTTATCCTGCTGCTTTGCAAACGTTAAATTATCTTGGTACATCTTAAATATATCTTTTAACTAGTTTTTTTTATAATTGAATTATGTAAACATACTTCTTAATAAAAAAATTAAGTGTTTCATAATGTGAAACGGTGTTTTATAAAGTTACAATTTTTTATTATATTAGCGAAATATAATTTAAAAATAAATAATTGGATACCGACAATCTCATACTCAACCAATCTGTTATAAAGGCATTTACTTTATTAAATGTATTTACAAATGATAAAAAAGAATGGGGCGTTCGTGAATTGGCGAGCAAAACAGGCTACAACAAAAGTACTACTTACCGACTTTTAACAACACTTGTAGCGTTAAATGCCGTACAACAAAATGAAAACGAAAAATATATTTTAGGAAGCACGTTATTTGAATTAGGAAATCGCGTTTCTATTTATCAATCGTTAATTAATAGTACAAGAAATTCTTTGATAAAAATTGCCACAGACATTGAGGAGACTATCCTTTTTGGGGTTTTAAAAAACGATCAAGTTTTTTACCTTCATAAAGCGGAAAGTCTTCAAGGTTTAAAAATTAGCACCTCCGTAGGCTCTTACCAACCTTTGCACTCTACGGCAATCGGGAAAATAATACTCGCTTTTTTACCGGAAGAGAGACAAAACCAAACCCTTCAAAAAATAAATTACAAAACATTTACGCAAAATACAATTGCAAATGCACATCAATTAAAAAATGAATTAAAAGAAATTCAACAACAAAAATATGCGCTAGATTTAGAAGAATTTGAATTGGGTTTAATCTGCATCGCACTTCCTGTTTTTAATAAAAATAACGAATGTATTGGAGCTATTAGTGCCTCTGGTCCTTCCAGCAGGTTTGAATTAGAAAAAGTAGCCCACTATGTCTCCGTTATTAAAAAAGGCATTGCGGAAATTGTCTTTTAAAATGGCAATCGGAATCCATTTTTGTAATTTAGCAAAAAGACATTGAAATGAAACTTTTAAAATTTAGTACCATTATTTTCCTAACGCTGCTTATTTCTTGCAGTAATAATTCAACACAGATAATAGAATTACAAAATGTAAGTGACACTATAAAGGCTCAATATGCTCCTGACAAAAGAGTGGCCCTTTTTGATGTAAATTTCGAGAATGCAAGCAATGCAATCATTGCGACTGGGATAACAGATTCTAAAGAAGCATATCAAAAACTAATAACAAATCTAAAAGCTTTAGATATTGAATTTATAGATAGTATTCGTGTTTTACCCGATACTGTTGTTGGCACTAAAATGTTTGCAGTCGCTAAAAACTCTGTAATTAATATTCGTTCAGCAGCAAAACATTCTGCAGAATTAGGCACGCAAGGTTTGCTCGGAATGTCTTTAAAGATTTTAGACAAAGAAGGCGACTTTTATAGAATTCAAACTCCAGACAGCTATATTTCTTGGGTTGATAAAGGAGGAATCCAGAAAATGGATAAGAGCGAATTTGATACTTGGAACGCTTCCAAAAAAGTGATTTTTACCAAAAACTTCGGATATGTGTATGCTACAAAAAACAGCAATTCAGGGATTATTTCTGATATTACTTTAGGTGGACTTTTAAAATATGTGTCTGAAGATGAGCGTTTCTATAAAGTAAAATATCCTGACAATAGAATTGGTTTTATCAAAAAAAATGAAGGTTTTATCTATGAGAATTGGCTAGAACAACTGCAACCTTCTCAAGAAAATATTGAGACAATTGCCAAGAAAATGGATGGTTTTCCATATTTATGGGGTGGAACTTCGTCTAAAGGAATCGATTGCAGCGGTTTTACAAAAATGGTCTATTTAATGAACGGTTTTGTGATTCCTAGAGATGCTTCTCAGCAAGTAAATGCAGGTAAAACAGTAGACACTGCTTTAACTTTTAAAAATTTAGAAAAAGGAGACTTATTATTCTTTGGAACAAAAGCAACAGAAACTAAAAATCAACGGGTTGTGCATGTTGGAATATGGTTGGGAAATAACAAAATGGAATTTATGCATGCCTCTGGAAATGTGCACATGAGTTCTATGGATAAAACACAACCTAATTATGATAAATTTAATAAAAACAGGTACTTAGGCAGTAAACGTTATTTGAATGTTGAAGACAAGAAGATTACCAATCTTAAAAAGACATTAAAACTCTAATCTATGAGACTGCTAGCATGAAGTAAACTGTTTTTTGAGTTTAAGAAACTGGTTGGTTCTTCACAATGAGAACACAAATAAAAAAAAGCCTTTCAATTAATTGAAAGGCTTTTTTTTATGTTTAAATATTTCGCTTAATACAAAACTCGAAACTTAATGGTCCCCTCAATTTTTCTTAATTCGTCAATAACTTCTTTGTTGTATTCTTTGTCTAAGTCTGTAATCACATATCCTACTTTAGGATCTGTAGATAAATACTGACCAATAATGTTTAGATTAAATTCGGCTAAAACTTTATTTATTTTCGCCATAACTCCTGGCACATTTTTATGAATATGCAAAAACCGATGCGCTTTTACTTGCCTTGGTAAACGAATGTTCGGAAAGTTTACAGCATCAACAGTATTTCCTGAATTGATATATGCCATAATTTTACTGGGAACAAAATCTGCAATATCTCTTTGTGCTTCCTCTGTACTTCCGCCAACATGTGGTGTTAAAATCACGTTTGACAATCCTTTTAAATCTGTAAAAAATGTTCCATTTTTACTTGGCTCTTCTGGGTAGACATCTACAGCAGCTCCCGCTAATTTTCCACTTTTTAATGCTGTTGCTAAAGCTTTCACATCCAACACAAAACCTCGAGAAAGATTCACTAGATGTGCACCCTCTTTCATTTGGGAAATTTCGTTTTCTCCAAAGAAGTTTTTATTTGCAGCATTGTCATCAATATGCAGAGTGACCACGTCAGAAATAGCCAATAAATCTGCTAAGTCATCTATTTTAGTTGCGTTTCCTAAAGCTAATTTATCTTCAATATCATAGTAATAAACGTCCATTCCTAAAGCTTCTGCTAAAATAGACAATTGCTTACCAATATTACCATAGCCTATAATTCCTAGTTTTTTACCACGTACTTCTCTAGAACCTTGTGCCGTTTTATTCCATTGACCATTATGAATTTCGGTACTTCGTGGAAAAACACTTCGCATGAGCATAATAATTTCTCCAATTGCCAATTCTACAACAGAACGAGTATTACTATAAGGAGCGTTAAAAACTACCACCCCATTTTCTTTACATGCCTCTAAATCAATTTGTGTTGTACCAATACAAAAGGCACTTACAACCATTAATTTTTCGGCAGCTTCCACCACTCTTTTAGTGACGTTTGTTTTCGAACGAATTCCTAAAACATGTACGTCTTTTATTTTCTCAATCAATTCGTCCTCAGACAAACTTTTTGAAACTGTTTCTACTGTAAAACCATCTTTAGATAACTTTGTAAGTGCATCTGGATGAACGTTTTCTAACAATAAAATTTTGATTCTATTTTTTGGATACGAAATATTTCTTGGCAAATTGTTTATGTATAAAAATTCATCTAAATTAGGAGCAATATGATCTGCATTTTCTGTTGTTTTTACTCTAGAAACATTTTCTGTGTACGCAAAAAATTTGTGGGCTACACCTGCTTCTCGAGTTACATAATCGCTGTAACCATCTCCAATAACTTGTACTTCTCCTTCTAGATTCATGTCTTTTATACATTGAATTTTACCATTGTGTGTAGACAGCACGTTGTCAGCATCAAAGCCAATAATTTCGCCATCCTTTGCAAATTCAAACGTATTTGCGAACACTCTTTCTGAAGGTATATTGTATTCCTTTACAATAGGGTCTATAAACTCTTTAAATCCGCAAGAGATTACATAAATATCTGCTGCAAAATCCTCAAAAAATTCTTTATTTCTTTCTATGGATTTAGAAACTTGCTTTTTTAAAGCGCCTACTAAGTTACTTAAATCTGCTTTGTTGGCATTTAAAAGCTTAATTCTTCTCTCTAAAGACTCTGTAAAAGATATTTCACCATCAATTCCTAAATTGGTAATGTCTATAATTTCTTGAATTATAACTTCTTTTTTAGGATTATTAGTCAATGTTATTTCCGCTAAAACATCCAACGCCTCTACTCTAGTTAATGTACTGTCAAAATCGAAAATATAATTTCTTTTATTGGGACTCATTTTTAAAATCTTAGTTGCTTCGTCGGCCGTAAATTTACAATTATACTAGAGCATGCTAAAGAGATTTTAAAGTTTTGTGAATTCTCTTGTATTTTGCAATAATACCTTATAAGTTGATAAAAATAAATATTAAAAACGGTTATATATTGTGAAATCCTAAAAGAAGTAACCACCAAATTATAGGCAATGATTCTACCCAAAAAGAACTGTAAAATTTAGATTGATTTATTTTAGATCGCATTAAGAAAACCAAGGATGTAAAAAAGAAAACCATAAATACATTTTTAGAAATATTATTTGCATTGATACCATATTCAATCAGCAAAGCAAAAATCATTAAACCTAAGCCTAACCTTTTTGTTTTCTCTATGCCAATTTTCTTCGGAATTGTTTGCAACGAAATAGCATCATATTTTACATCTCTGATATCAAAAGGTAAGGTTAAAACCACTACAATTAAAAAACGTTGCACTGCTAACAATAGCAACTTTAATGAAACTTCTTCTCCTGCTTCTACACTTGGGATTAAAACAGTAAAACCAGCCCATACGAAGGCTACCACTAATATTTTTAAATAACTTACCTGACGTAGCGTTTTATCAAATCCGCTTAAAAAAGGAACAGCATATAAAAAAGTTAGTATCACAAAAGGAATTGCAAAAAATAAAGTCTGTAACTGCATTTGAAATCCAAAATAGCACATTGCCAAAAAGCAAATGAGAGAAAATATTTGAATTATTTTTAAATTTTTTGTGAGGCTTCTGTGATGCAATTTTGCAACACCAGCATATTTCACAAAATTATATCCTGTAATTGTTCCAAAAAAAATAAAATAATTTAAAGTAGCATTATTAGAGAGTCCTAAATAGTGTTCCGTGATTCTTACAAAGGCATAAACTGCGAAACCTATGTGAGCACTCACATTGATATAAAAATTGAAAAATATTTTAAAAAGCTTCATGAAACAAAATTAACCATTCTGTTGATAACATTCGTTTTTAGTTAACAATTAACTTTAATTTATTCATTTTCTGACCTCAAGGAATTGATTAAATCCTTATTTTTGTTCCGCCAGAAATAATTGTTTTTTGGGAGTTAAAAATCAGTACTAAATCGATTGAATTCAGTCGTTCACAAAACTAAATAAATGAATACAAATTTGTTTCAACGTAGACATATTGGCCCTAGTAAAGCGGAGCAAGCA
>ENA-ORXF01002339-ORXF01002339.1-marine-metagenome-genome-assembly--contig:-NODE-2339-length-11393-cov-6.598180_pt1 | contig 11393 bp, 8 predicted proteins | sample MGYA00237864_ERZ511476 | MGnify/ENA primary metagenome ERZ511476 (study PRJEB26306, sample SAMN06343908) | marine metagenome | isolation source: coastal waters | place: Atlantic Ocean: West Antarctic... | reverse complement strand
GATAAGACAGAACCAGTTGCACTGACTCCAGTACAAAGACCAGAGCCATCACCAATCAATGTATAAATTTCTACAAAATTATCATTGACCTTCGCACCACCTGATCGTAGTGTATCACCACTACCATCGTTGGCGTTAGTTCCAACCCCTAATGATTGATATGCCATTTAACGTTCCCTCTTCTTATGTTATTTATAACGATTTATGCAGCGTCAAACGTTGTTTGTGTTGAATCAAACGTTCCAATAGTGCTGTCGAAGGTAGTCACTACAGCACTTCCATCTCCTGTGTCTGCTTCTAAAACTGGTAATTGTAATCCACCAGATTCAGATGTAAGACCATTTGCAATATTTATAGTATTTTGTGTTAAGAACGGAAGTGTTTCTGCCTCCAATAACAACTCATTCCCAGCATTAGTGGAAGAACTATCCGTGCCATTTAATAAGAAGAACCCGCCTTCATTATCTGCAACTTGACTACGAATAGTATCAAACATCACAAGTTTATCACCAAGGTCACGGCCACCTGTACTGTCAAGGAGCAGATTGTCATTTTCGTTTGCAGATGTATCTTGTACTACTGCATCTCCAGCATTAGACTTTGCAGAATCCGTACCATCCAACAGTATGAGTCCTTCAATGTCAAGCACAGCTGAAGTACCATCAAAGATAATGTTACCAACTTCATTTTCTAATGCAAAATTAAATCCTATTTCAAATTCATCTTGTAGGGACAATCTATCTGTTGGAGTTATGGAATTAATTCTAGCTTCTCTCGTAAACTGTGTTATGTTCCTATTACCAAAGTTACCATCTGGAATACTGCCTTGATTGGTACTATCTTCAAATTCAATTTTACTTCCTTCAGTGAGAAGTTTCTCACCTTTATTGAGTTGACCATCTAATACAATATTAATATTGTGAGCTGCGTACCCTGTGCCTGAACCGATTAAATATCCTGTGTCAGTTTCAGTTTCCAAATCAATAAAGTCACCGTCTTCTGTGATGAACTGTAGATATGTTTCCAATACAAACTCATCAGCAGCTGAGCTCTGTTCAAATACTATACCACCTTCATTAGTCTTCAATGTACCAGCAGGTTCAGTAAACCCAATGGTATCAAACTCAACCAAATCGTTTATTGAAAGACTAGAGAGATCACTAAGTTGAATACCCGACTGTTCGTTAAGGTTTCTCTCATAGGAAATCCTATCTCCAGAGTTAGCACTTTCTTTGTTTGTACCGTCCAAAACTAAGTTATCTTCTGTTGTAGCAGGAAGACCAATGCTCAAGCCAACCTCTAGTTGAAGCATTGGCGGATCAAAGAAAATTGAACCAGGCAGGATACCAGAAGCAAGAGGAGCTCCATAACCAGTTCTAACTACTTTAATATCTGGTCTAACTTTAATAGTTGTTATATGAGACACAGATCGTGTTGAAATTGCGTTTTCACCAAGCGCTGTTTCTGCAAGCAATCTACCAGACCCAGCACCAACATCTAGAAGTATTGAACCACTACCAGAACTCTGTGAATTTTCAGCAGCAATATCCAATCCACTTTCAAATTGTAGATTGTCACCATCAGTCTCTTCAAGAATTAAGTCGCCGAGGGCAACACCGTTCTCTTGAATGATTGTGTCAAATATACTGCTACCACCTGTGGTATCAAGAACTCTTTCTCGAATTGCTGTGGTCATCTGTAGTGTTTCGCCAAACACAACACCAAACAAAGATGCAAGTTCTGGTGTGAAAGTATCATCACCTGTGTAATCTATAACACCAGCAGCAGTAACTCCCATTGCTGCAGAGATTTGTGTTGCAAGAGAAACCTTACCAAAGGGAATAAATCCAGCTGGATGTACAGAAGATTTAAGTTCATTGATATAATCAGAGAGAACCGAATTAACTTTAACCTCATACGAAAACTGTTGGTAGAAATATGAATCTTGTATACGAATTATGTCTTCGCCGAGGAGACTGTCAGTATTAATATAAGACCCAGGCTTTGTTACAGTTGTTCCAATTTCTGCTACACCTTGAGCAGTTCCTTGTGCAATAATTACAGCAGATGCACCAGTGCTATCCGTTATGGTATCACCCACAACATCGAAAGCAGTTTCCATTACAAGTTCATCGCCATTGTCTGTGCCATCAGATTGTGTTTGATTAAGTATAATCTGATCTATTTCTTCTTCATTTTCCATCAATAATTGAGAACCAGAATCAGTGCCAGAAGAATCTACGCCATCAAGCACCAAATTGTGACCAGAATTTTCATTAAGTACTCTATCTCCATCTTCAGTTATGATATTGCCATAACCATCTTCATCACCAAGATATACTGTTTCTTCATACAAAATACTAGCTGAAGCAGTTGGAGAAGTAACTTTAACATCCAAATTATTTACAGGAGAACTCTCATTAACAAAAGTTTCCAGACCCTCTCCAAGCAATCGCCCGTCTGGAGTATTACTGTGTTTGATTGATTGCCCATGATTAGAGACTTCAGAAACATCTTGAACAATTTGCAAAAGTTTATCACCAGCGTCAAGAGTATTATCCACACCACCAGTGGTGTTAATGAGAATAACATTTCCCTGATCCTCATTAACAAGATAACTTGGAGAACCGTTACCATCGGGCAGAGAATTTTCTAGTAGAATAGAATCGGTATTATTACCAAACACAATGCTTGTGTCTAATTGGTATTCGATCAAATCTCCATCTGTAAGTCCAGAACCATCCAACTCTAATTTGTCACCATTATTTGCAGTGGAGTTTTCTAACACAATACTGTAGTTGTTAAAGTCTGTGCCACCTGATGTTTGTACTTCCAGTGAAATATTCTCACCAAGATCATTCACACTAAAGTTGTATAGAAGTTCACCCTGCTCCTGTTCGCCAAAGATATTAGTACCGGCCGCGTCATCTTCAAGTTTCACATGATCTTCAAAACGTTGGTCGGGGAATTGTGATTTCTCACGATGACTATTTAATAAAAATTTACCAGATGTATCTGTTGGATCGGCCGACCCTGCTTCTAATTCGATGCCCTCATTAAGTAGAGCATCCATGTCATCGATTTCCATACTAATTTGGTAAACATTAACTTCTGTTGCATCTTGTAGTAGTTCTCCTTCACCAAATGCAGCAGTGTTTATTGCAATTCGTTTACCCTTTTCACTAAATGCATCCAGCAAAACACCTTGACCAAATTCATCGTTAACTTTATAAATTGTTGAAATCGGGCCGTGGTCTGGTCTATCAGGTTCAACAATATCAGAATCTTCAAGTTGCAACCCATCATTTGTATTAATTAAACCAGTTGATTCCCCTGTAAGCCTATTGGTGGGAGTTGTATTAACAACTAACTTATTAATGCCAGGTTGAAAAGAAACAACCGCCCCTGTGTGAGTTATAAGATTTGAACCTGTCGCAAACGACCCAGATACATCCTTCAAAATCAAATTTGTATTAGCAACAACATCAGGGGCGGTAGCATATTTGAAACCAGAATCAGTCACATCTATTTCAACGACCTTACCAATATCTTCTGTGAGCGCAATCAATTCAGCGGCATCACCATTTACAGAATTAATAGTTAGGGACGGTAATTTACTATAGCCAGAACCTTTGTTTACTAAGAAAATTCGATTTACTTCACTAGACTCATCGTTACTTAAAGTTGCTTCTTCTAAAATAATACCATCTATATCAGTTCCGTAAGTGTCTCTTGATAAGGAAGCGTCTTCTGTTGAAACTATGTCGCCCAATACTATCTCTGTGTTAGAGTCTGTTTCCGCATCCATACCAGTTGCAACATTACCAGATTCAAGTCGTAGGGAAAACCCATCACCCAATGCTAATGTAGTGGAATGAAATAAATTATAAAGAGATGTAGAATAAGTGCCCTGTGCATGATTTTGATTATCACTAGGCATGTAGAAAGTAATGCCGGGGTATTGATCAAACTCATGTGGGTGTGCTAATCCAGTGGTAAGATTTGCAGCTTTTGCTCTTGCTTCCGATAAGTAAAGGGGAAAATAATAAGTTTGTGAATCACTATGTCTTCGGTCTGTACCAAACACCGCATATGGTTCAGCAGTTACAGTTGCAATTGATGAACCATCTAACAACATTTTATTATTAACAAAAGATCGTGTAGTGCCGCTATCAAAGACAAGAATCTCTGGTGTTGCTGAAGTTGCATCCTCAGTTGAAAGTCTACCGCCAGTTACAGAAACAAAAGCTATAGGGTTATTGACATTACTGTCACCAGTAGAATTTGTAAACTTAACTGAGTCACCAATATTATATCCAGTTCCAGCAGCATCAATATGAATATCACTTATTGATCCATTTTGAATTTTGCTGACTAAAGCAGTTGATGCTCCGTTTCCAATTTGGGTGTCTAAAGTTAAATTATCACCAACACTATAAAGTATACCACCAAAATCATTAACTGTAATTTTAGTTACAACACTTTGAATTGTAAACTTCATAGTAAAATCGCCAGAGGTAGATATTCCCTCAATGACTTCAGAATTACTAAACCCAGAACCTAAAACACTATCTTTCCTTATAGTAAATTCTACAACAGAATCTGTTCCTTGGCTAAATTGAGATACTGAAATAATCTGTGCTTTTGTCCCAGATGATGCGCCTGTTACAACTTGCCCTTCCATCTCAGCAGGAATTGCTCCTTGAGAATCAGACGTACATCGAATAGCAAGAACATCATTCCAATTACCATCACTAACCCTGACCATAAATTTTTCTGGATAGGTAATAGTTGCTTCTTCACCTAAGAATATTCTAAAGAAAAGTTTATGACCTTCAGACGTTCCCTTTGCAGCATACAAGTCACGAATTTGCTTGATAAGATTTCGTTTTGACACTCCGTCTGCAAGATTGATTGGAATTGATTCCATAAAGGAATCTCTAAATGCATTTAAAAAATGATCAACCGTATTATCAGGATTTGCATACTCAAGCAACTGTTGAATATTCTGTACAGGATTTGCACGATACTTTATGAGGGTGGAGGTAGCACCACTCGTTGTACCTGTAATAGTTTCCCCTTCAATAAGTCGTTGGTTTGCAGTTATGAACAGCTGTTCGTTATCATCCACTAATATGGTAGCAGTTGCCTTGCTTGTCGATCCAGTAATCGTTTCACCGATTTCAAATTTACCTGTAGTCCCACTACCACTTTCAAAAACAATTTTATCAGCTTCATTTGAACTAGATATATTTGTACCATCTAATATTATAAAATTAGCAGATATCGTTTCTAAAAGAACTTGATCAACCGTTCCATCAATAGTTATCTGAGCAGATTCTAAAAACCTATAATACTGTTTAAGAAACTCAACAAATATTGGGTGGTCAGCCTGAATATAATCAGGCACTTGTCCATCTATAAGTGGCGATATTTCGGTAATTAAAGCGCTATCAAAAGGTGCCATTGATCTAATAACTCGTTCCTGTTGGGTCTACTGATGACGATGTAGCAGCAAATGTAGCTGCACCCCCTTCATCCCCTACAGCAATGGTATCAATTCCTCCTACAATTTTAGTATTGACTGTATCAATTTCTAAAATTTGATTTCTTACTGCAACAATGTCATTTGAATTTGGAATAACAACAATACGAATACGAGTTGATGATGTACCGTCAACATTTGAAATTGAAAGTATATTTAAAGAGTTAATTGAAACGGCTCCAGTTGTATAGTTAATTGTTCCCGCTGTCTCATTGGTATAGTTTCTAGTAGCACCTGTTAAATAGTATAGTCTAATATTTCCTGATCCATCATCATCTAAAAATTGTTGCTGTGTCGCAAAGCTTCCTGACACATAAAACCCTGTTGATGTGACAACACCACCATTACCACCATTGTGTCCGGCATGAGGATTGTATATGGTGTTGTTAAAGTATATATTGTAAGAATTAATATTACCAGTGTCTGGAGTAAAGTATTTTGCTAGTCTAGGAGTTACTGAACTACTTGTGATGGAAGAATCCGTGATGTCGATAGCCCTCAAAAGTTTTGAGTGTCTTAACACCACATCAAATTTAACCAACTCATTAGTGTTGAAATCTGAAATTGTTTTGGAAACTTCACTAACCAAAGTATCTTTTGTTTTAACTGTTAAGTTTGAGTCAAATTTAAAATTTGCTGTAAGAAAAATATAAAGAAAGTCTGGATCAACAACAACTGGAGTAATTGAAGCAACTGTAAATTTCCCAAGACCAGAAACTAGATTTGTCTTTTCCGCATTGGTTAAGTTTGTACCAAGATTATTCCTAACAGAAATAAATACCTTACCATATTCTGCTGTTGCAACAACTCCAAGACTAGAATCAAATGAACCGTTCTCACCACCAAACACTTGGACAGCTGTAGCATTAGGATATAATTTTTGTACAAATACCTTATAGTCATCTTCCGTAACACACCTACCTTGTGAAGCATAATCCAAGGGAGCAGACAATTTTATGGACTGAATACTTTCTGCTTCTGAACCACCTGTTGCACCTGCAACAGTTGACGTTGTAACATTGATGACGGTATTGATTGCTCCAGAGTTGGTAAATCCAATTGAACCATTAGCTTCAGTAACATTAGTAACAACATATTTTAATATGATTATATTACCATCATTAACTTTCTTACTAACAACTCCATCACCAAAATAGATTTCAAAATTTCCATCTTCAACCTCTTGCAAAAAGTACACTGTACTGTTGCCAGTCAACTGAGTAATATCAGTAGCTTTAGTGTAAGTGACTATAGTAGAATCTGATTCAGAATTTTGCACTTGCACTGAAAGGGTAGTTGTGTCTGCCTTATTACTATTCAATAAATATCTTTGGGTGACGTTGGTGCTATCAACGGTGTATCGAGTTGTAACAAATGTTCCCTCGTAGATTGGGATATTGTTAAAAAAGATACCATTACCTAATTGGCTAGATGTGAAAGCAGATGTGGTCACAAACTGATACGCTACGTTGTCAATAGTTGTGGTGAATACTTGACCAGCATTCATTGTAGCATTTGGTAGAGTTATATCATTCAGAGTTACATTAACCTTTGCCATTGGAGCTCTAACAGATCGTGTTTCATACCCTAAAGTCTTTGCATGAGACACTACACTAGATCGCAACACTGCACTGTCAATAAACATTTCATTTGCTAACATGTTTGCGTGAAATCCAAGATAGTGTGTATTGTAAGCTAACACATCTAGTAGGCTGTTAATTCCTGATCCTTCAAAGTCATAATCAAGAAACTGGTCTTGATTTTTCATGAAGGTCTTCATATTTTGTTTTATTGTATCAAAGTCTAAACCTGATATCTCTAGTTTTTGGTTGTTGGCCATTATCGCAATACCTCCAATAGCGTATTAAGTTCAACAAGTTCGGCCTGTGCATTGAGCACTTGAAATTTTACCGACATGTTATATGCATTACGATCCAAATCTGGTTTCACTTCAACACTAAAAAGTTTAACTCTTGGTTCAAATGAGTTAAGAACATCCTCTGCAGCTTGTGCAATTGCGATTGAAGTCATGGGGTTTGCATTTTCAAACAACAATCCCCTTATGCCACATCCAATTTCTGGGTGAAATGGCTTTTCGTAGAAATTTGTCAATATCAAATTTCGCACTGAACGTTTAACAGCAGTAACATTGGATAAGACATTTACATCTCTATCCCTTGATCGTTTTGTAAAAAACAAATCCAAGTCTCTGTACTGGCGCACCTGTAACCTAGAAGCATTTGTCTCTTCTGAATCACTTAAAGCTGCTAATTCCTTGAAACTTCCTGTTTTTTCTATAATCGCCATTATTACTCCAAGGTATTTTGTATTATTTATAAGGAATTACTAAGCAAAATCATGGCCCAGCGAAAGTGTTTGCTGAACCAGTTGCAACAGATGTGCAACCAGAAATAGCGTCACCTATCCTTCCACAACCCTTTCCGTTTATAAAGACCGTTGTTGATCCTGTAGCTATAGGTGCAGCATGAGCTGGACAAGGTGCTGGTGGTAAAAGATGTGGTGTATTGTTATCACCCTGTCTTGATATACCTGTACCATTTACAATTACGTCAGGGCTTAACGCAGACCTTAGTGGCGTAGAACAGTGAGGTATATCTGCATCTACGCTGTTTCCTCTACAAATTGCAGGCATATTAAACTCCCATACCTTGTGTGAATGCTATAATAGATGGTCCAAAAATAGATATAGACCAGATAAGCAAACCCAAAGTTATAATAGATGCAAACATCCATTTGTTAGATGTCTTAGTTGTTGCCATCTTCAGCGCTAACATTTCATTTCCAAGTACTCTAATACTAACTTCAAAATCTTCGTTATCTGATTCACTCATATCCCTCTCCTCAACTACTTGCGTTATTCAGTCTCTCTCTAGCCATTAGAACTTGCAGTTTATGATTCCAAAGTGAAATTTCTCTGTGTTCTTCCTCCGTGTGGCCATCACCCGCTTCATGATAATCACCAACTTGTTGATGAAAATGATCTGCACCAGCTGCATCTCCTACTATATTATCAAAAATAATCTTTCCACCAGTTTCATTTAATAAAACATCTGTTGTTCCTGTTTCTAATCTAACAAACGGCCCAAAAATAATATCCCCATCCATAAGTTCTAATATTAAATGGTTTTCTGTACCATCTGCAAAATTCTCTGGAACTAATTTATGTTTCTGACTAGAAGTACCTGGCGCTACTACTAGCGCTGAAGTAAATGTAGTAGTTACAGTGGAAACGCCTGGGTCAATATTGCTTAAATAAAATTGTGCTATTAAAGTACCGCTGCTATCATTTATCGCAAAACCTACGGCGCCGTCCTGCGAGACGATTCCCCCCTTCACAGTCCTTAATACAATTCCAGATGAATTCACAAGTTGTAAATTCACTACGCTAACAGGTGAAACAAATAATTGCAATAACGCTACGCTGAGAGCGGACAATATTACAAAATTATCACCAGTAAATGTAGCTGTTACTTCTCCCCCCGTAGTCTCTAATATTGTATGAGACTCTAATATTATTTCATGAGAAGGCACCGATGTGCCTAAGTCTGGTAAAAATTTGATAACATGTTTTAAGGTAGTCAAATCAATAGCATCATAATCAGTATATGTTACAAAACTACCATCTGTCTTTTTTATTTTAAATGCATGTGCCATTATGGGTTCAAGTGGATATCTGTACCACCAGTAATTCTAATGTCACCACCAGAGGTGTGGGTCCACGTTGATCCTGTTGTACCAGCCCATGTAGTCTTGAGATCGTAAGTAGTAGACGATTGGACTGTAAGAGACTCAGTTCCAACAATTTCTGTTTTCCTAAAGTCTTTACCCTTATCTGTGCCATATGTCTCCGTAACATTGCGTTGCACTGTATGGGTAAGCTTACCAACTACTGTATTATTATGAAAATGTTCATCTATCTTAGTTCCATAAGTCTCTGTTACGTTTCGCAATACCGTATCGTTGGTGCTACCTGTTACAAGTCTTGTATGAAAATGTTTATCTATATCTGTACCATATGTCTCAATTACATTCTTTTCTACTGTCTCTTCTCGTTCACCATGAATAAGTGTTACATGGTGATGACTGTCTAAGTTTGTTCCGTATGTCTCATGGACATTGCCCAAGACTGTCTCATACTTATTGCCGTCAACCTGTATATTCCAATCACCTTTGATATAGGTCTTACAGTTTGACTCGATGGTAAGGTTTACATCACCCTTGATATTAACAAAGTTGGTTCCAGCTATAATCTCGTAATCATTACCAACAACTCTAGTATGTTTATTACCGTCAGCATCAATCTCATAGAATGTGCCTGATGTGTGATACTCATGGATGCGTTCTGATCCTGGCGTGTCATCATATTCTTTAATATGACCGCTTTCTGACTCGAAGACATGGTTGTAAGGATACTTAGCACTATATCTTACTCGGCCATTCTTATTCTTGTCGGTAGTCTTTGGCTCATTCCATTTCTCATTAGTCAGCTCTGGATTTTTTACATTCATTAATGGGTTAATTGCGTCTGCTGTTCCACTCGCATCAACAGACTGTGGTGATCCAGCAGCTGGAATAGGATGAACGTTTTCATCTTTTATATCGCTATTCTCATTTATAAATGAGGGACGGGGAGCAGCATTGGGCCCGGTTGACTTTCCTGCCATGGTAGAATAATTACCTGCTGCGTCTAGAAATTTATCGTCCTTCTTAACCTTGTTACCATATATGTCAACACCAGCATCTCTTGGTTCTTCATCGCTATAATTTGGATTATCATCACGAGCCTTTTGATCAGAGTGAGGAAGCATAACCCCTGTAAGTGCTGCATTATCTTTTGCGGATAATACTCCATGACCACTTCCCCTTGCAAGGCGATTTGTATCTGACTCACCAAAGGTATGACCAGATGCTCGACCAAAAACACCATCTTTGTCATCTTTACCATTGACAAATCCCCCTAGTGGGTATGGACCGTAAGACTCTTTGCCATAATCAGGGCGAACTTTCTTGGATATGTCACCTTCTATCTCACCACCAATATCCTTCAACCTATCGTTAGGATTGAAAGTCTCATCACCATATGGCATAGCATAATCTTTACCGCCAGTTGAATTAATTTGAGTTGAATTTTTATGTCGAGGGTCATTGAACCCCTTGGTGTATGTAGCTTCAATTCCACCAGACGTTTCGGGAATGCCGGGAAGTGAGCCTATCACTACTGGTTGTTGTTTATCGCCTGCATCACGAAAAAATCCACAAACCCATCCACCTTCCAACAAAAAAGATGGGGTCTTCCCCATACCATGCATGGCGGGGTCTGTAGTAGGATGCATAACATGAGCCCACGGCAAAGAGCTTGTAGGAATTGCTGTTAAATCATCGGTATGGTATCCCAAACACCGAACTCTAACTCTTCCTAGTTCTAAAGGGTCATTTCTGTCTTCAACTACGCCAATGAACCAAATAAATCCATCCTGGCCCATGTAGTTTTTCAATTTGCTCATGAATACTCCTTGTCACACAGGAGTATTTAGTCGATCACATCAATGCAAATCAGGATCGCGGCCCAGTCGTTTGCCCTCTGGCGAAACCCACTCGTAGCATTCAACTGAACAACCTATAGCGCCTGAGTCCACCAAATTGCCAAGAGCATACTCTGCCTCTTCAATCGTTAGATTGTCAAAAAGACATTCCACGTTAGTTTTTATAACTCTATATTTCTGCATAAGATTTATTTAGAGTTTTAGAGTCTCTGAGTATTACCTCTGGACCCATAAACAGAACGCCATTGACCTAATCCACGGTCTTCTAGGGTTTTAATGTGGGA
>ENA-ORXF01002338-ORXF01002338.1-marine-metagenome-genome-assembly--contig:-NODE-2338-length-11394-cov-5.937793_pt1 | contig 11394 bp, 10 predicted proteins | sample MGYA00237864_ERZ511476 | MGnify/ENA primary metagenome ERZ511476 (study PRJEB26306, sample SAMN06343908) | marine metagenome | isolation source: coastal waters | place: Atlantic Ocean: West Antarctic... | reverse complement strand
TTTAACCCGCTATTATTTAAATTGCTTATTGCTTGCTGTATTGAAGAGTCAAGTTTTAAAATTGATTTTTGCCAAAATTGTTCAGAATTTTTCAATGAATTTACCTTAATATTAATTTATTGATTTAAGTCAAAAAATTGTTTTTTTAAAATCCCGTCTGACTTTAAGTTTTTAATAATTTTAACAATTTTTTTACTTGCTCCACCCTTGCCATATGGGCTTATTGTTTTTTTTAAGCCAACCAAAAACCTTTTTGAATCTAATTTTTTTATTGCTTTTACTATGCATAATCTTTCTGGTCTACAGTTGATAACACTACTAGCCTGCAATCTACCCTTTTGTCTGTCGCCGATATTTATTGTAGGTATTTTTAAAGAAGGAGCCTCAAGTAATCCACTAGATGAATTTCCAATAACTCCATCCATCTGGCTCATACAGGAAAGATAATGCAATTGACCGAGAGATTTAAAAACAATTGAGTTTAAACTATTGGATACAAATTCATTAATTAACTTAATTATAACTAAGCCATCTGTATCTGCATTAGGTAAAGTAAATATTAACCCGGTTTCTTTTAAGGGTCTTAATGCTGCTAGCAATTCTACAAACTGTTTTTTCGTAGAGCCATCTTCCAAAGTTACCGAATGAAATGTAATAAGCAAATTTTTATTTTTAAGTTTGAAGCCAATATTACTTTCAAGTTCATCTCGCTTAATTAGCCTTAATGAGTTAATACAATCTACGCCTAACCCTCCAACATTAAATACCTTACTCGGCCTTTCTCCAAGCTGAATCACTCTTTTTCTATATACATCATTTGCAACGAAATGAATATGAGACATTTTAGTAATTGAATGACGGAAAGCTTCGTCAATTGCCCCTTCTGTTGATTCACCACCATGTAAATGAGCTACTGGAATACATGCAACAAGCGCTACTGAGGTTATTGAAAATATTTCAAATCGGTCCCCAAGAACAATAATTAAATCCGGCTTTAAATCAGAAAAAATAGATGGGAATTTTATTTGGCAATTTGCCATAGATTTTAATAAACCTCTTGAGCTATTATCACTTGATAAAATTTTTACTTTTCGGTCAATCCTAAACCCATCACTCTCAATCTCTTTATATGTTGAGCCGTACTTAGAAGATAGGTGGGTTCCAGTTACAACAGTCTGGAGAATTAATTCTTTATCAATCTTAATATTTTTCATCACCAATTTTAAAAGCCCATAATCTGCTCTACTGCCTGTAACCACACAAACTCTTTTAAAATCTAATTTACTCATAGCACAATTAATTCGTCTTCATCGAAAGCACGTGAAGCTTTTTTACCGATTATAAAATTCCACTTCATAGGGGAAATCCCAGTCCCAGGTCTTTTAGTTGTTAAATTATTGTTAGTAAATCTCTCCCCAATTTCTATTTTACTTTTTGCAACAATAGATTTACGTACTAATGGCATATTTTTTATCTCACTTTTACTTGCTTGCTTAATAGGTTGGCCTAAAGACACCTCAATATTTCGAATTAATTTAATCATCAATCTAAGCTCTTTTGGCTCAAGGCTTGCTTTGTGGTCGGGGCCAGGTAGGGCCTGATCAAACGTGAAGTGCTTTTCAATAACTTCTGCTCCTAAAGCAACTGCTGCTAATGAAATCTCAAAACCATCTGTATGGTCGGAATACCCAACAGAGACCTTCAATTTATTTTTTATTTCATTCATTGCATTAAGATTAACTTCGTTAAGTGGTGCAGGATATTCAGATGTGCAATGGAGAACTGTTATATCTTTACGGCTCAATCCACCAGATTCTAAAATTTTAATAGCATCTTTAATTTCTTTTAAATTTGACATACCAGTCGATAAAATAATTGACTTAGCAATTACTCCGACATGTTTTAGATAAGGAGCATTTGTGATCTCTCCAGAAGGTATTTTAAATATTGTTTGGCCTAATTTTGATAATAAATCTAAGCCCTCAATATCAAATGCGGAAGAAAGAAATTTAATTTTTCGTTTTTTACAATGAGATATAATTTTTTTGTGCATATCATGACTTAACTCCAATCGAGCTAACATATCTTTCTGAGACTCACCATCACCACTATTTTTTATTTGATAAACAGTTTTTTTAGCTTTTTTAGTAGCCAATCTATCAGCTTTAAAAGTTTGAAATTTTACATAGTCTGCACCAGCTTTTTTGGCCTCATCAATCAATTTTTTTGCTAGCGTCATATCTCCGTTATGATTAACCCCAATTTCAGCAATGATTTTGACTCTGTTTGTCATATCTTGCTTAACCTGTAAACCTTGATTTATCTTCTACGTCTTGCCTAACAGATAATCCCATTCCAATTATACAATTCTTGCCAATTGAAATGTTATTCTTAATGCATGCTGAGCTACCAATAAAAGTCCCAGTGCCAATTTTTACATTCCCATTTAAAATAGAATTTGTCGAAATATGGCATCCGTCATCAATCTGAACATCATGTTCAATTAATGCTTTTGTATTAATAATGCAATTATTACCAATTTTAACTCCTGCATTAATAATCACTCCATGCATAACAATATTTCCATTACCAATATCCGCATGATCTGAAACATAAGCATTTGGAGAGATGATTGTTGGTAAAGAAAAACCTAAATTTAAGATTTGGTTATAAATATTATTTCTTTTACCTGTATCAATCTGTCCAATTGAAATATGAGCATTTTTGTATTTCTTAAATAATTCTGGTAAATCATTATCAATTCCAAAAATACTGTAGCCGCACACTTTCTGTCCTAATTCTTCTTTTTTACCAATTAAACCAGCAATTTTAAATTTGTCTTGCTGCTCTATGATGTCAATACAAGATTTTGCATGGCCGCCCGCTCCTATTAAGATTATTTCTGTTTTACTCATAATCAATTTTTACCTATAAGGTTGGAGCTACTAGGGATATTAATTAATCTGTCGGTAATTGATTCTGCACAAGATAAATCCATTCTTGGGTTACTACTAAATTGATTTAATCTGTGCATTAATATCCAAGCGGGACGTGTCATCAATCCACTTTCGTTTGTTAAAGATAGTATCTCATCACGTTCATTTATATTTTCAATGTCTAGTAATAATGTTTGAAGCCAATAATTACTTTTGCATCTCTTTGGTTCTTTAAACAAGCTAACTCCATTAAGTAAAGAAATTTTATCTTCATATTTTTTAAATAATGTTCTTTTTGATTTTAATAATTTAGGAAGTTGTTCTAATTGAGCACAACCTAAAGCTGCATTTATATTAGGAAGTCGGTAATTAAATCCAATTTCATCATGTAGATAGTCCCATTTATGAGTTAATTTAGCTGTAGTTGATAAATGCTTGGCCCGTTTAGCAATTTCCTGGTTGTTAGTTAAAATTGCCCCGCCGCCGCCTGCGGTAATAGTTTTATTTCCATTAAAACTCAATGTTCCCATCAACCCAAAAGTGCCTGTATGTTGATTTTTATAATAACTTCCTATTGATTCAGCAGCATCTTCAATGACAATAATATTAAAGTTTTTAGCAATATCTACTATCTCATCTATCTTACATGGGTGTCCAAAGATGTGAGTAGGGACAATGGCTTTAATAATTTTATTTGTCTTTATGTTTATACATTTGCCATCTTTCTGTTTAGTAAATTTATTTAAATATTCGTAAAGCTTTTTTGGATCAACGCCTAAAGTATCTTCATCATTGTCAATAAAATGAGGTGTAGCTTTAAGATAGCTAATAGCATTTGCTGTTGCAACAAAAGTGAAGGTTGGAGTAAGCACCTCATCACCATCTTTAACATCAGCTAATATTAAAGACAAATGAATTGCAGCTGTTCCATTTACTAAAGCAATTGCATATTTAGCTCCTGTTAATTTGACTAAGCTTTGTTCAAACTTATCAACGAATTTTCCAACTGAAGATACATAAGTTGAATCAAGGCATTCTTTTAAGTAGTCCCACTCATTTCCATTAAAAACTGGCTCATGAAGACTGCTGTCTTGCGCCCCAATAACACTGCGAATTGAATTTATAATTTGTTGGCTTATCTGCGAGTTTTTATGCATTATTTATAAATTATAAATATCAGATTTATACATATCTAAATTTTTTGAATCCAAAAACCATTTTGCAGTTTCTCTTAAGCCTTTTGAAAGTCCTTCTCTATTCCCATACTTTGGTTCCCATCCAAATAAATCTTTAGCTTTTGAATTGTCTGCCCAAAGCCTTTCAACTTCTGACTCCTTAGGCCGATGTCTTTGCTCATCGTTGATAATTTTGATGTCAGCATTCATTACTTCAGCTATCATCTCAGCTGTCTCACCAATTGAAATCTCATAATTACTCCCTAAATTAACAACTTCACCTAGTCCATTTTTAGATTCAAGGGCTGCAATAAATCCATCCACAGTGTCTTTGATGTAATTAAAATCTCTTGTTGGGGAAATTGACCCTAGCTTGATTTCATTTTTTCCATTAGCAATCTGGCTGATAACTGTTGGTATTACAGCTCTTGCTGATTGTCTCGGGCCATATGTGTTAAATGGCCTAACAGTCACAACAGGGAGCGCAAAAGACGTGAAAAATGAATGGGCTAGCTGATCAGCGCCAATCTTTGATGCCGAATATGGTGACTGTCCCTGAAGAGGGTGATCTTCAGTAATTGGCACAAATTTAGCTGTTCCATAAACTTCGCTGGTTGAAGTATGAATTAATCTATGAATATTAAACTCCCTAGCAGCTTGAAGAATATTTAGCGTCCCTTTTATATTGGTATCAATATAAGTTTCTGGAGAATGGTATGAGTAAGGAATGGCTATAAGAGCTGCAAGGTGAATAACTGCATCACAACCTTTTACTGCTTCACGAACTCCATTTGTGTCTCTTATATCGCCAGAAAATACTTCAAATTTACCTTTAATATCATCAGCACATTTATCTAACCAACCCCATGAATTAAAAGAGTTATATAAAACAAATGCCTTAACATCATGCCCTTCCCTGACTAAAGCTTCAGTTAGATGGGAGCCAATAAAGCCATCAGCACCAGTAATCAAAATTTTCATATTTTTGACCTCATATTATTATTTCCCATTATATTTCACCAACTATCTCTTTGTAAGTTCCTGATTGTAATACCTTACCCCCTTCTAACTCTATAACTTGAGTGCACTTTTTAAGTGTTGTAAGTCTATGTGCAATAATTAAAATTGTAATGTCAGGATTAAGATTAAAAATACTATCAATTACTTTAAGCTCGGTTTTATCATCTAGAGCACTTGTTGCCTCATCAAAAATAATTACGTCTGTTTTTTTGTATAAGGCTCTAGCAATTCCAATACGCTGCCTTTGTCCGCCTGAAAGTCTAACCCCTCTTTCACCAACTAATGTTTTGTATTGTAAAGCCCATGACTCGATAGTTTGAGAAATTTGTGCTTTTTTTGCACATTCAGAAACTAACTCATGGTCAATTTCATCAAGTGGAACTCCAAAAGCAATATTTTCTAAAATAGTTGAGTCTGCTAAGAAAATACTTTGAGGCACATGTGAAACATGAAGTTGCCAACTGCGATAATTTTTAGCTGTAATTATTTCGTCATCAACGTAAAGCTGGCCATCTTGTGGAAGCAATAAGCCCATTATAATATCTATCAGCGTACTTTTACCGCTGCCAGTTGTTCCAATTAACCCAACTCTTTCTCCTTTTTTTATCTTACAAGTAAATCCTTTTAAAATGAACGGGCCATCTGAGCTATAGCGAAAATCTAAATTATCTAATTTAATATAATTATTAAATTTTATTAATGGAGGAGATGAAAGGCTGTAATACTCAGGTAATCCTTGATTAAGATAAAACAAAATATCTTTGAGTAATGAGCTACAGCCTATTATTGACGTCCAACTAGCATAGATTTGTTGAAGTATAGGTAATAATCTTTGTGCTGCGAGCGCAAAAACTCCAAGCACAGGTATTGCATTGTTAATTCCTTCTGAACTCTTGGATAGATAATATGCTAATAAAGCTAAAATAGTTATTCCTAGAGCTTCAACTATAAATCTTGGAGTTTGACCAATAATTGTTATACCAGCTTGAGATTTTCTTAAAGGCAAATCAGCATCTCTGAAAATTTTACAGTAAACTTCTTGTGTGCCATCAATTAGAACATCTCTAATGCCTCCAAAACCCTCCTGTAAAGACTTAATCAATAGATTTGATTTTTTACTAATATTATCACTGTCTATAAGTAATCTTTTTTTTGTAAGGAATGAAACAAAGCCGTAAGTAGATGCAAAACCAAGTGTTGCAATAACTGCCACAAAGCTATCAATAGATAATAAAGCAATAAAAATTGCAACTAATATAATGCTTGAGCTAATAATTAACAATATTGGTAAGAGAATCTGAGTTACAACCATCCCAGTTTTGTCTGTTATCCCTGAAATAAATTCACTACTATTCTTTGAGACATGCAAAGAATAGGGTGCGTACAGTAAATTTCTATAAACAAGAATGCTTATATCTGCACCTATTGCATAACCAAAACGGGTTTGAGTCCACAGTAAAATTAATCTCATAATTCCAGATATTATTGCCGCAACTATAAATAAAAGTGTCATTGGAAACAATAGTTCAGATGGGTCTAGGATATTTAGTTTGTAAAATAACGGTTGTAAAAACTGAATTTCTAGAATTTTATCTGGCGCAGTTAGTGCTCCTAAAAAAGGTAAGACCGCTCCAATACTTATAATTTCAGCCAAAGAAACAAGAATGGTCAACAAGGTAAGAGCTGATAACTGGCTTTTCCTTTTTTTTGGAATGTGCGTCCAAAAATTACCCAAAAGATAAAAAGTTGATTCTTTTTTGATTATCTAGACTCCAAAAAAGCAAGGCTTTCATTAGCTGCCCGCTCCCATGAAATATTTTGAGTCCATTTTATTCCATTTTTAATTCGCTGATTTCTCTCAAGATCTTGACCCGTCGCGATGCGCAGAACTTGAGTAGTATTAAGAACGTTTTCTGGGTCTTTAATAATCAGGCCATGACCGCCAATCGTTCCCTTGAGGAGAGGTGAAGTAATCACCGGGGTACCAGATTGCATTGCCTCTTTAAGCATAAGAGTTTCTCCATCTACCGTTGAGGTACAAATATAGCAGTGGGCTGCATGGTAAAGCGCAGGTAAGTCTTCATCCTCGACCCAAGGGATGTAAAGAGCTCTCCCTTCCTTAATCATTTTTTTCATCATTCCTTTTATATCAATGTGCGGCTGCGTACTATTTCTCCCAATTACTACAAGAGAATAGTTACGAACTTCATCCTTAAGCTGCTCAAAAGAATTTATTATTACATCAATATTTCGACGATTATGAATGACGCCCATTGATAAAATAAATTTTGAAGGTAACTTATACTTTTCAGTAACTCTAGTGATTTCTTTTTTATCAGGTTTTGGTTTAAACCTATGATCTGCAGCAAGATAAACTGTCAGAATCTTTTTTGATGGAACTACATAATACTTTTCAATTTGTTTAGCATCAAAGTCTGAACAAGTTACCACTCCAGCTGCACGCTCACAAGATTTTCGTGAAAAGTATCCTAGAGAAATACGGTGCACCCAGGAATAATGTTTGGGATGTGTGCTGTATGAAATGTCCCAAGCAGCAACAATAGTTTTATTACCTGGATACATAAGAGGAGAGCTGTACCAAGTTGCAAAAAAAAGATTTAGATTATCCTTTTTTAGTTGATTAGGCATTAAAAATTGCTCGGCGAGAATGCGATGAGAACGTAAAAACTTAGGTCCTTCAAGTAATTTTAGATGAAAAAGTGGGTTTCGCAAGAAATCATCATCAGGAATATAGTTTTGAAAGTATAAAATAAAGTGATGTTTAGTTGTGATTTTTGGCCATATTCTTAGCATATTTATTAGATAACGCGCCACTCCTCCTCGCCCCCATTCAAGACATCTGGCATCAATTCCAATTTTCAATTGTTTCATCCTCGCTTAAACATAAAATATTGTAAGAGAATTAATCATCACTTTGCTGTTTAAGGTCCTCGTCAATCATTAGCTTTACAAGATCTGTAAACTTAACTTCTGGATTAAATCCAAAAGATTTTTTTGCTTTCGAACTATCGCCAATAAGCGCACTTGTTTTTGTTGGGCGTTTAAATTCATCTGAAGTCTTTACATATTTGTCAGGATCAAGATTAACGTAACGGAAAGCCTCTAATACAAATTCTTCTACACTATGAGCTTCTCCGGTTGCAATTACATAATCATCTGGCCTGTCTTGTTGTAACATTAACCAGGCTGCCTCCATATATTCTCTCGCATAGCCCCAATCAATTTTTGCACTCATATCACCTAAAACCAAGCTATCTTGTTTACCAAGGGAGATACGCGCAACAGACTGTGTGATTTTGCGCGTCACGTACTCAGGCGTTCGACGTGGTGATTCATGATTAAATAGAATAGCCGTAGACACATGCATATCAAAGGCTTCACGGTAATAACGAGTCATATAGTATGCAAATGTCTTACCAACTGCATATGGACTTTGTGGATTGAAATGTGTTAATTCATTTTGAGCCTCCAGCTCAGATATCCCGAACATGTTAGATGTACAGGGCTGAAAATACCTAATTTTGGGATTAATCTGCCTAATAATTTCTAAAATACGTCCGACAGCCGCCCCAGTAATATCTGATGAATATCCAACCATATCGTAACTCCAGCGGACATGATCTTGATCTGCTTCGTTGTAAATCTCATGCGGGCTAACTTCACTAATAATACGATAAAGGGAAGTTGGGTCAGCCAAATCACCACGATGCAAATAGAACTTTTTGCCAAAGATCCCCACATCATCAATCAAATGGTTGATATTTTTTGTATTACCTGTGGCTGATTTTCGATACAAACCATGGACTTCATAACCTTTTTCAATCAAGATATCAGCAAGATAGCTTCCATCCTGTCCAGTAACGCCAAATATAAGTGCCTTTCGTAATGATGGTTTTGTCATATTTAATCCAATTTAGATAAAAGTGCGTTTTGAGTAGAAATGATAAATCTGTCCGGCAATTCATCGAACCAGGCCCACTCTGAGTGTTGTGAATCAAGATGTATATTTCTTTCAACTTCCTTAGTAGGTAAGTGCGTTTCGAATACGAGGCTAAGGGTATGGTAAGGTTTAGGGGCATTAAATGCATTCTTATCAAACACATCTTCGTTGAACCCAAGAAACTTTAGTTCATCGACCTTCAAACCTGTTTCCTCTAATGTTTTTCGGATGCAAGCCTTACATGCTGACTCCCCAGATAATATTCGTCCACCAACAACCCACCAATGGTCTTTTATAGGTTCATTATTTCGACGTGCCAATAGAACCTTTCCAGATTCATTGCGAATAATAATATCCACACAAATAATAGGTAAAACTGAAATCACTTCCCGATAAAGATTTTCAGGGATCATGAAACAATCCGAAATTCAGGAAGAGGGACGATAAATTTTCCACCCTTACTTCGCCAATTAAATTCACGCTCATAAAACTCATCGAAAAATGCCCATGGTAAGACTAAGAAATAATCAGGCTGGGCTTTTCTCGCCTCATCTTCAGAAATAATAGGAATGCCTGAACCAATAGTATATTTTCCCCATTTTTCTGGGCTCCGTTCTGCAGCGGCGGTAATCAATCCAGAATCTAAACCATAGTATTGCAGAATAACATTACCCTTAGTTGAGGCTCCATAAACATAAACTGTCTTGCCTTTTTTTACTTCTTCCTTAATAAAATTGACACATTTATCACGATTGTCATCTATACGTTTCTTAAATTGAATTAGCTCATTCATAGAGCAACTTTCATCAAAATCAATGCTTCCTTTGCTGAGATGGCGAGCAAAAATTCGATAGCTACCACCGTTAATTAAATTTTCTTCAATTTTAAAAATCTCTAAGCCATTCTTTTCGAACATATATTTCAATGAAGCATAAGAGTAATACTCAATATGTTCGTGGCATATATTACCTAAATCATTTTTTTGGAGCATAGAAGCTAAACACATTAATTGTGCAACAAATATTCCATCTTTAGCTAGTGTTTTTTGGATATCACCTATAAATGTATTTGGATCATCCAGATCATAAAACATACCAAGTGCTGTGATAACTTTGGCTTTACCAATATTCCACTCTGTGGCTAATTGATTGTATCGATCACTACTCCAAAAATCATGCATGACATACTTAGTATGTTTGGAGAGCATTTCAATTAAATTATTTGCCGGTTCACATCCTACTTTAATAAGGTTTGGGTCTTCAAATGAAGCTAGCAAAGTTCCATCATTGGCTCCAATATCAAGAACTACATCATTACTCTTCAAATTCACCATTTTTTCAATAGTTGAAGAAACATCACGCAAACCATCACGCATTGTTTGTGTTACCCCAGAACGATACCAATAATTTCTTGAGTAGAGAAGTTCTTGTGGTGCAGTATGCCTTAACTGAATCAACGAACATTCTTTACAAATTACTAAATCAAGTGGTGCCTTTATGCCTGCCTTGACCTTATCTTTTTCAACAAAATCATTTATGTATTGATCTCCAAGAGAAAAAGCGTCTTCAAGTTGATCTGAGCCACATAAGCGGCAGGAATTATGTGTAATAGTTTTCTGCATTTATTTTTCTCTCTGTTAGATTGGTTGATTGATAATTGATTGATAAAATCTTATTGAATTTATTTATTTGGTTCTTTAGCTTTTTAAAATATCTTTAATTTGTTCAACTACAAATTCTATCTGCGTGTCTGTTAGATTTAGACTTGATGGTAAATAAAAACCTTGCCTTGAAGATTTATGAGTCACCGGATACTCCTCATTTTGATACCAACCTTTACCGCAAAGTGCAGGTTGCTCATGAAGGCCTAGAAAAAAGGGCCGAGTTCCAACTCCGCGAAGAGAGAGTTCAGCTATCATTTTTTCAGCACTCCATCCAGTTGACTCATCTAACTCTACAGCATACATCCAGTAAACCATCCTAGCCCATGGCATCTCTGTTTGTGTTTTTAAGCCAGGTATTTGATTAAGTAGCTCACCATATCGTGCACCATTAACTCTCTTAATTTCTACAAACTCGTCAATACGCTCTAATTGAGCTACACCTAATGCAGCTTGCATATTAGTCATACGCAAATTATTACCTATTTCTGTGTGATAAAAGCGACGATCAGTTCTAAAACATAAATTTCGATAGCTACGTGCCCGTTCAGCCATCTTCTCGTCAGAGGTCATCACCATTCCTCCTTCGCCGGTAGTTAATATTTTATTAGCATAAAATGAAAACGTAGATATATGGCCAAT
>ENA-ORXF01002335-ORXF01002335.1-marine-metagenome-genome-assembly--contig:-NODE-2335-length-11398-cov-11.448459_pt1 | contig 11398 bp, 23 predicted proteins | sample MGYA00237864_ERZ511476 | MGnify/ENA primary metagenome ERZ511476 (study PRJEB26306, sample SAMN06343908) | marine metagenome | isolation source: coastal waters | place: Atlantic Ocean: West Antarctic... | reverse complement strand
TACTTTGCTTTTTTCTCATTAGGTCTAATTAATAAGAAATTATTATCCTTTCTTTTTTGCGATCTAATTTCTATGCTGTCTTGCATATCAGAATCTGTATATCTAGCATAAGAATCGCTGTATGAGCTATTAAAGTACCTATTTAAACCCTTTGCAAAGGCTACTTCACCTAGAGAACCTAACACTCCATCAGTTATTTGCTTTTCAAATCCTCCTGTATAACCATATGAAAAACCCTTACCTTGCTTCAAATTTTCTATGTATCTTTTTGTTGAGTTCTCAAATGCTAATTGCACTTCAAACGGATCTAGCTTAACTTTTATCATTTTTATATCCAATCTATTGTGGGTTTTTTATTATAATTAACATTAAAAATAAACCAAGCAAAACACATTAAACCACCTGTTTTATCATCCTTTTTAAATCCTAACCTTCTACTAAATATTAAAACCTTTTCTAATTTATCTAGTTTAAAAATATTTTCATATCTTTTTATACCCTCTAAATAAGTTAGTTTATGTAAGAATATAGCTTTATGATTAACGGATTTTAAAGCTTTTAATGTAAATTCTAAAGATAATTTAAAAGGTGGATTGGTTATTATATTGTCATATTTTTTATTACTTTCTAAAAAATCAATTGGTGTTTCTCCATATCCATAATTATTTAAATCTGAAGAATAAACATTATAACCTTTATCAATTAAAACTTTAGATATTGCACCATCTCCACAAGCACACTCCCAAATATTTCCTTCAATTTTTTCCCTTTCTAATAAAGCTAGTGTTGCTAATGGTGGAGTTGGGTAAAAATCATTTTCCTTTCTATCATTATTAATATTATGTCCTACCATTTGCATAGATGATTTAATTGTCATTCTTATCTCCTTTTTTTATTAGTTGTTTTAATATCGTAGTTGTAGGGTTAAAATCATAATCACTTAGAAAGCAGCCTGATAAGAAGATAAACATTATTAAGTATTTCATTTTCTCCTTGCAAATATTGTTCTCCAACACCAAGATCTAACCATAGATATAGCTGTAAATATAACTGCTATATGAAAGCTCTCAAGAACTGTTGGGTGTAAATCAAAAAATGGGAATATAAATAACTGAATTAAGGTAGATAATATTAAACCACTACCTACATCTATAAATGTTTCGAATAAGTTTCTCATTTTTTATCTTTAAATCTTTCTTCTTCTTTTATTTCCTGGTCAGCTTCCTTAATACTCTTTCCGTTAATATGTAAATACCAACATTCAACGCAATAATTCTTAGTTCCTTCTATTACATCTGCATGATTTTTACATTTAATACAGACCTTATAATCTCCGTATATATTGGTCTTAATTGGTGGCATAATAAAAAATCCATAGAGCCAACTCTATAGCAATAATTGTTTCAAGCATAATTTCCCTTTCTTTTTATAGTTCTTATATTTGTTATAGGTAACTCCATTTATAATTTCAGATCCTATTAGAACATTTTTAAGAGTTTCCTCCATAAGCTCTTTAAGATCTAAAGACTTAATAGGTGTTTTCGTTTTTGTATTGTAAAACATTGTTATATTTTTCCTTCCATAGCTTTTTAAATTTAACATTTTCAGCTCTATGTTGAGCCTTATCAAATTTAATTAGCATCTTATCTATTTTATCTATGTTATTGGTTTTTATGATTGGATAACCGAAGTTATTTCTTTCCATTTTTTTCCCCTTCTTCATTGTTTAAATTAATAACCAAATCCTCTGGCAAGTCAACTACTTCTGTTCTATTAAGCTCTATAAGGCTATTATCTTGCTTTTCTATGCCTAGACACTCTTTAATGTATTTAAAGATTCTATATTTAAGCTTCATTAATAGCCTAACCAATCCTTTACTTGTTGTAATTTGTATATTTCTTTATTTCCTAGATCCTTAATAAAGTCTTTAAGCTCATTGTAATTATTATGACCATGATTTTTTAAGATTCTAATTACTTTTATCTTGGTTATTGTTTCCATTATAAACCGCCTTGTGTTGCCCATTGGTGTAGTATCATCATTATTAGAGTTACAAATACCGCTAAAGCAAATGTAAAGCCTAGAACGTAGTAAATATATTTTTTCATTGTTTACCCTTTCTATTTAATTAATAGTATTGTTAATTGGTTGATGATTGTTAAAAGACAACTCAGCTCTAAATCTTTTAATTTCATTTTTAATATGAAACCCTTCAATAGTATGCTTTGCAATCTTGCCTTTTTCAAAGAACAACCAGCAAGTAGTTTCTTTTATTGGTTGTCCCATGTCTTTTAATTCATGGTTTGATAATATTTTCATGATTATTTTCCTTTCTTAATTAATTTATTTAAAGCCAAACCAGATACAAAAGGAATTTTTGCTTCTATTAATTGCTTTAATTGTGTTTTGGTTAAATTCTGCTTATCTAGTAATTTTGATAAAGCAGTTCCTTTTTCAAATGATATTTTTTTACCTCTTAAATCTTCATAAGAGTTTTTTAAGGTTTCTATTTGCTCATTTGAAAAACCTATTTCTTTATCTGCTAAAATTTGAGCAGCTTTATTTATTAAAGTTTCTTTTCTATTATTGCTTATTGTAGTCATGTTTTACCCTTTCTATTGGTTGTTGTTTAATCTTGTAGTTATAGCAATCTCTATATTTTTGTTTCCTTCGTCCATAAAGTTTTCAATATCATTATCAAAAAACCAACATTTTGTGATTTTGTTGTAATGACCTGTATTTTTATGATTGGTTAAGTAATCTTTATTATTGCAAAGATTCCAGGCTTGTCTTTTTATTAACCAATTTTTACCCTTTGCTAATCCAACATTCTTGTCTGTTGCATCATCAATTAAAGTATAACAAGTTTTAAAAGTTCCTTCTATTTGTTTAATTCTAATCATTATATCCCTTTCTTATAGTTTGTATTTTCATAAATCATTAAGCCAGAAAATAAACCAGCTTGAGTCGCTTTTAAAATGTAGCCTTGATTTTCAAGTTTAGTTTTTTTAATGTCTGCTTTTTTATTAGATCCAACAATTGAATCGTTCCAGCTTACATACTGTATTTTTGTTTTAAACTTTGTCATGTTTCTTTCCTTTGATTGATTTGTTTTAAACATACTATTCTTGTATTATATACGTTCTATACTGTCAAGCATTAAAAGCATATTATTTAAATTAATTTGTTCTCTTAATGTTCTTTATTGACTACCCAGAATTTGGGTATATAAGGAGGTCTAGCAAGGATGAAAAAAAGGAATATGAATAAATTAAAAAAAGGGTTTGTAATGATCCCAAATGCTCTATTCTATGATAACAGGGTATCAAATGACGCAAAAGTCTTATTTTGTTATATAAAGAGCTTATCGGCTAATTATAGGAACTTAAGAAACTCCAATTTATGTCTAAAATTAGGCATATCAATCAATACATTACAGAAGGCAAAAAAGGAGCTCACAGAGAACGGATATTTAGTTGTCCACAGGTTATCAAGTGCCAACAAATATAGTTTGATGCTACCTAGAGACTACCCAAAATCTACGCAACCAGACTACCCAAAATCTACGCAACCAGACTACCCTAAATTTGGGTACCATTATAAGAGTAATAACAATAATAGTAATAACAATAATAGTAAGGGATTTAAAAAGTTAAAAGGATTTAAAGATGAATGATTATTTATATAATAATAAACCACTTCAAAAGAGTTATAATAACAATTATACCCCCCCTGAGAAGATTGAAATAAATGAGTTAATACAATCAGACTTTGAAAATGGGATGCTTTCGTTCGATCAAATGTACTTAATTATAAATGATGGCTTATACGGTTCGTTTACTTGCATGAGAATAATAGATAATCTAATGCACTCTGGTAAACTTAAAAAAAACCCTATTACACTAACGACTAGAAGTTTTAAGCCTAAAAAGAAACCTTTTGATTTGTAATTACTATATATAGTGTTATAATATTTGAAGGCTACTAAGCTCCCTTGCTTTGGTCTATTAGTTATATAACTGTTACTGGTGGAGTCTTTCCCTTTCTTTCTAACTCTGCCAGTAACCCTAAAGAAATTAAAATGGCAGGACGTAAAAAAAAATTAACCGAAAAACTATTTGATAAGCTTTTAAACCTTATTGCTGATGGCTTAACCATTAGAGAAGTATTCTCCAGAGATGATGTGGATTTTACCTGGCAATCTTTTAGGAACTATTTAATCAAAGATGATGTTTTAATGAGTCGATACATTAAAGCTAAAGAGTTAGCGGTGGATCTTAGACTTTCAGAGCTTGAAGATAAAAGAAAAGAGCTTGAGATTAAAATTGAGTCTGGTGAATTAGATTCCAAAGCTGCACAAAACCTGGTTAATCTTTATAAAATTATTGTAGCCAGTTCTCAATGGTCAGCTTCTAAGCTAAATGCTAAGAGATATGGTAAAAGTGCGGAGGTTTTAAGCATTAACTCAGATAAAAACCAACCATTGACCATCAGTTGGTCGAAACCATAGTGGTAAATATGTCACAAATAGAGTTAAGTGTGATAAATATGTCACACTATTATAGACTAGAAGTGTTGAAGTATATAAGAAGTCTGTATAATTTACACACAAAGTTACAAGATATTACATACGAAGTAAAAACATAGCCAATATGAAAGGAATATAAGAACATTTAGCGAACATTCCGATAACGATTACTTATCGGAACATTACAATTGATAACCTATAAGTTATCACTAGTAATAAAAACTAGATAAATGAAAGCTAATTGGTAAATAGGGGGGGTTTTAAAGTGGGTACACCCATTTTTAGAGTTACCTCTTAGAATAATGTTGATACAAGGCATAAACACATGGATGATAAATTCTTAAAAACAACGATCTTTATAATCAAGAATAAAGTAACAAAAAAACCAATAGTTATTACTCACTTTGAAGGGTTCAAAGATAAAGCTGATGCTGAAGACTTTTCATTGTTTATTAAAGAACAGTTTGTCCTGGAAGAAGATTTTTTAAATCAAAACAAAACTTTACATTAGGGGGGGTGCTTTTTAAAATATGAAACAAATTGTAATTCCATACGCACCAAGAGAAATCCAAAATTTTTTGCATGAAAAATGCGATACGAACCGCTTCAATGTAGTGATCGTTCACAGGAGAGGGGGTAAGACTGTATTTGCTATCAACCACTTGATTAGAGCGGCTCTAACGTCCAGTAAACCCTATCCTAGATATGCTTTCATCTCTCCATATCGTCTGCAGGGAAAGAGTACAGCATGGGATTATATGAAACAATTTTCTGCCACAATTCCAGGTGTTAAGTTTAATGAGTCTGAACTTAGAGTTGACTTTCCTATAAACAATTCCAGAATACAGATTTTAGGCGGTGAGAATAGTGCTGCTATTAGAGGTCAATACTTTGACGGTATAGTTTGTGACGAAACTCAGAATCTTTCGCCAGACCTCTTTGATACTATTTTAAGACCATGCCTCTCCGACAGGAAAGGTTTCGCAATATTTATCGGTACGCCAATGGGAAGAAATTGGTTCTACGAATTACATGAAAAGGCTAAGAAAAATAAAGATTGGTTCACAGCTGTTTTCAAAGCTTCGGAAACTAAGATTATAGCTCAAGAGGAATTAGATGCAGCCAAACAAACCATGTCGCCAGAAAGTTACGATCAAGAATTTGAATGCTCCTTTCAAGCTGGAATAAGTGGTTCTTACTTTGGATCTACAATTGAAGAATTAGAGAAGTCAGGCAAGGTTACAAACTTTGATATAGAAGAAGATTTAGAAGTTGAAACATGGTGGGATTTAGGCATGAATGATTCTACTGTAATTACCTTTGCTCAACGAAGAACTAGCGGCGAAATTAGAATTATTGATTGCTACGAAAACTCAGGTGAAGGCTTAGAGCATTATATTAATATTGTAGATAGCAAACCTTACAAGTATTCAAAGCATATAGCTCCCCATGATATTAGGGTAAGAGAGATCGGCACTAATAAATCTAGGTGGGAAACAGCAAAAGAACTAGGACTAGAATTTGACATAGCACCCAAACTTAGTGTAGAAGACGGTATTGAACAAGTAAGAAGAATGTTGCCGAAATGCTACTTTCATAAAAACAATTGCAATAAGCTTGTAGAAGCGTTAAAGTCTTATTGTAAGCGTTGGGATGAAAAAAATAATTGCTTCAGAAATAAACCTCTGCACAATTGGGCATCTCACTTTTGTGATTCGATAAGATATGGAGCTGTAACAGAACCCATAGAAAGATCGGATTGGAAAAAGCCAATAAGAATAGATACAAATTATATAGTTTAATATGGCAAAAAAAAATAAAGACCAAAAAGAAAATTCAGACTTAGAACTAAAAACCATAATAGGAAACCAGATAACAAATGGTTTAGGCTATTTAGGTGGACAGCTTTCAGATCAAAGAAGAAAATCTTTAGAATATTATCTAGGCGATAAACTTGGAACAGAAATAGATGGTCGTTCACAAGTCGTTAGCACAGATGTATCTGATACAATCGAAAGTCTATTACCAAATTTATTAAGAGTATTCACAGCTTCAGATAATGTTGTTCGTTGCGAACCTATGACTGCCGAAGATGTACCTATGGCTGACCAAGCGACAGCTTATTTAAATCATGTTTTCTATAAAGAAAATAATGGCTTCCAATTATTATATAATTTTTTTAAAGATGCTCTAATAGAAAAAAATGGCTTCCTAAAAATCTACTGGGACGACTCTGAAAAAGTTGATTACGAAACTTACGAAAATTTATCACCAGTTGAGAAAGAGGCTTTGCAAGATACTAAAGATGAAATAGAAATTGTTGACGAAGAAGTATTTGAAGATGAAGATGCTAAAGAACAATTCGAAGCAACCTTAGCTCAGTACGAAGCACAAGGTGTGGATGTAAGTCAAATCCAAGTTCCTAATTTTAATTTATATAATTGCAAAATTAAAAGAATTAAAAAAACAGGAAAAGTAAAAATCGAAAGTGTTCCGCCAGAAGAATTTTTAATTGAGAGAAATGCTAAGACGATTGATGATGCCGATTTTGTAGCTCATAAAGTTTTAATGACAAGATCAGATTTAGTTTCAATGGGTTACTCTCAAGATGAAGTTGATGAATTACCAAAATCAGATTTAGATATTTACAATAATGAAGAAATTGTAAGGATGAGAGATATAGACGAATATAATGTTTCTACTCCAACGGATAGCTCAACAGAAAAAGTTTTAATTTATGAATGTTATATAAAATACGATTATGATGGTGATGGTATTGCAGAGTTAAGAAAAGTTGTTGCAGCAGGTAGTGATGGTTCTCACATATTATCTAATATGCCTTGTGATAATATTCCCTTCGTTACAGTAACTCCTATTCCTATGCCACACAGATTTTATGGAAGATCAATTTCAGAATTAGTTGAAGATGTTCAGTTAATGAAATCTACTGTGATGCGACAGTTGTTAGACAATATGTATTTAACAAATAATAACAGAGTTGCGATCATGGATGGTATGGTTAATATGGATGACCTACTTACGACTAGACCTGGTGGAATCGTTAGAACTAAACAACCACCGAATCAAGTTTTACAACCGCTACAAGCTCAACCAATTTCACAACAAGCTTTTCCTTTATTAAGTTATTTAGATTCAGTTAGAGAAGGTAGAACTGGTGTTTCAAAAGAAGCTCAAGGTTTAAGTCCTGATACATTAAATGCTAAAACTGCAACTGGTGTAAATGCTTTAATGACGCAAACTCAAATGAGATCAGAATTGATTGCTAGAGTCTTTGCAGAAACAGGTGTTAAAGAATTATTTAAAAAAATATTTGAACTAATGGTTAAGTATCAAGATAAAGAAAAAATTATTATGATGAGTAACCAATACATTCCAGTTAGACCTACTGAGTGGAGAGATAGATTTAATATATCAATCGTTGTAGGATTAGGAACTGGTTCTAAAGAACAACAAACTATAATGTTAAATTCTATTTTAGAAAGACAAATCCAAGCTTTCCAATTACAAGGCGGTAGAGAATTACCAATGGTTAGTCTTAAAAATATGTATAACACTTTGACTAAAATGGTTGAAAATGCTGGACTTAAAAATGTAGATACTTACTTTGTTAATCCTGATGTTGGTAAAAAAATGATGCCACCTCCTCAACCACCACCACCATCTCCAATTGAGAAAATAGAATTTACTAGAATTGATGCTGAGAATAAAAGAAAAATGGCAGATATTGAAATTAAATACAAAGAGTTAGAGCAAGACAATAAAAAATTAATGTTAGATTTTGAATCTAAAATGAAAGAAATGTCTTTAAAATACAATACCCAATTAGATAGTGCAAAAATTAAAGCTGATGCCGAAATGGAAAAAATGGTTTTCTCTGAACAGAGTAAAATACTTGACCAAGCACAAAAATCGACTAATATGTTTCAACAACAAGTAAAAGGACTAAATGGAAACGCAAGACCAGACGAACAGGTCGGTGGAAGTGAGCCGATCCAACGAAGCGAAACAAATACTGGGGAGTAAACTTTTTCAAGAGAGCATGGAAACTCTTAAAAAAATTTATTCTGAAGCACTTCTTGAAAAAACAGGTGCTGATGAAAGTGAAACCAGAGAAAAACTTTGGATCGCTTATAATGTTGTAGGTAAAGTGGAACAACACTTACATACAATAGTTGAAACTGGAAAACTTGCATCTAAACAGTTGGAAGATTTCAGACAGCAACAGAATAATACAAAATTTTAACCACTAAGGTTAGAATAAGCCAAGTCGAAAGACAGCTTAACAATAGGAGGACTTAAATGTCTGACGGAAACCCCTTACTGAACAATGAGTCAGTACAAGGTGCGGCTAAAACTATTGAAGGTTTGATGGACTCTAATGGAGTTATCAACAAATCTACAAAAGAAGCAACACCAGTTGAACCAAAAGAAACTACAGAAGTAGAATCTGAGGTTGAGCAAAAACCAGAAGCTCAAGTTGAGGAAACTCAAGAAGTTGCTGAAGAAGAACAAGCATCACAAGATGAAAATGCAATTGAAGAACAAGAAACCGATCTACACCAAGTTACAGTTAATGGTGAAAAGATTGATGTTGACCTTGACGAATTAAAAGCAGGTTATCAAAAAGATGCCGACTACAGACGAAAAACTGAGGAGATAGCAATCGAAAAAAGAGAGCTTAAATCTGAAGAAGATCGTTTGAAGAATCAGTATTCGACCAAGATGGACGATTTAAATTCATTAGTGGTTACTTTAAATGCTGAGATTAACAATGATGTAAATTCTAAGGAGCTTGATGCTCTTTGGGATGAAGATCCAACTGAGGCTGCTAGAGTTGATCGTAAAATTAATAAACGAAAACAATCAATTCAACAAGCACAGCAAAAATTGAGAGAACACCAAAATGCTCAATTTCAGGAAGTGTTAAAAGGTGAACAAAGAAAACTTCACTTAAAACATCCTGTACTTGCTGATCCTATGAAGGGTAATGCAGTTAAGTCAGATATTATGGGTTATTTAAGTTCTAAAGGATTCTCAAATGAGGATGTTTCAAGAATTTATGATTCAAGAATGTTTGATGTCATCATGGATGGAATGAAAGCTAAAGCGAATAAACCCAATTTAGTAAGTAAAAAAGTTAAACCATCTAAATTTGTTAGGTCAGGCGTTAAAACTACTAAAGAAGATATAAATAGTCAAACTAGGTTGAATCAGATTAAGACGTTGAAGAAATCAGGAAGCACAAAAGATGCTACCGATTTATTGATGCGTTATCTATAAACAATAACCTAACGGAGAAAATAAAATGGCTACATATCAAACATACCAAGCTATAGGAAACAGAGAAGATCTAGTTGATATTATATATTCAATTAGTCCAACTGAAACACCCTTTATGTCTGGGATTGCTAAAACAAAAGCAACAAACACACTACATGAATGGCAAACTGACGCACTAGCTGACGTTGCTGCAAATGCTGCTGTTGAAGGAGCTGCTATAAGTTATGCAACTCTAACACCATCAGTTAAAGAAACTAACTACACTCAAATTTCTACTAAAGGAATTAAAGTTTCAGGAACTCAAGATTCTGTAACTGCCGCTGGAAGAAATAATGAGTTAGCTTACCAAGTAGCAAAAAGTGCTAAAGAGTTAAAAAGAGATATGGAAGTAGCTCTTTTATCTAACGTAGCAAAAGCCGCTGGTAACGCAACAACTGCTAGAAAACTTGGTGGATGTCAAACATGGTTCGAAACTAATGTTGACGCTGGTGCAGGTGGATCAGGTGCTGGTAATGGTGCAATCAGAACAGATGGTACTCAAAGAGCATTTACTGAAGCACAATTAAAAGGTGTTCTAGTATCTTGTTACAATGAAGGCGGAAACCCTAACATGATTATGGTTAATGCTTTTAACAAACAAAAACTATCTGGATTTACTGGTGGTTCTACTAGATTTGACGCTGCAGAAGATAGAAGATTAATTACTTCTATTGATGTATATGAGTCAGACTTTGGAACTATGCAAGTTTCTCCAAATAGATTCATTAGAGGTGCTAATGGTACTTCTGCTAAAATAGGTCAAGACGCACTTATTTTGGATATGGAATACTGGGCATGTTCTTTCTTAAGAGATTTCTCACTACAAACTCCTGCACAAGACGCTGATGCAGATCAGAGATTTATGGTTGCTGAATACACTCTTGAGTCAAGAAATGAAAAAGCAAGTGGTTTAATCACAGATTTAACTACTTCATAATAAATAGATTTGCTTGGGGTGTAACCTAAAAAAATGCACCCCATTCAATTAAACAAAATGTTGAAGTCTTAAAAAGGTTATAGACGGAACAACTAACGGAGAAAAAAAATGAGAACATTAAACGACTACTTTATAACATCTGCAATTCCAGACGTATCAACAGCATCACAAACTTTTGTTTGTGTTCCTGATGGTGGAAGAATTGTAAAAATTATTACACATAACAAAGCAGTTACAACTGGCACAGCAGCTATTTCTTTTGAAATTGGTGGTATAGCAGTAACTGGTGGAGCAATAAGTCATACAGCTTCAGGATCAGCTGGTAGAATAGCAACTGCTGAACCTACTGCTCTTAATAGAGTTGAAGAAGATGGAGCTATTGAATGTATTACTAATGGTGGATCATCAAATGCTTCTAAAATGGAAATTACTTTCGTAATTAGAAGATAATAGTATATAACAATATTTGGGGGATCTTGCCTAGCGGTAATTCCCCCTTAAACAATTAGGAGAATAATATGAGTTTTAATTACGGACTAAGACCTACTACACATCAAGGTAAAACAAGTGGTGGAACATCAGCACAATCTGC